>Ga0209719_1004007_pt1 | contig 12496 bp, 5 predicted proteins | sample AD_JPNAS2_MetaG_FD_184421 | JGI IMG/M metagenome (GOLD analysis project Ga0209719, IMG submission 184421) | Active sludge microbial communities of municipal wastewater-treating anaerobic digesters from Japan - AD_JPNAS2_MetaG (SPAdes) (version 2) | ecosystem: Engineered > Bioreactor > Anaerobic >...
GCTCAAGAGCCGGATGCCTTCGCTCGAACTGGCGCGTTCGCTTGCATCTTCGGCCACGGGGCTGGAGCCCGCGTCCGCGGCCCGTGAACGGCTCGACGCGCTGGTCGCGAGCCGCGATCTCCTTGCCGACGCCGATCCAGTCGCTCCGATCGTCAAGGAACTCGCCGAGGCACTCCGCGATGCCATCCACGAAGCAGCAGTTGCGTTGCGCGACGCCCGAGCGGCGGCTGTAGCTGGCCTCGAACGGCAGCCAGCATGGACGGCTCTCGGCGATGCGCAGCGCGAGGCTCTCGTCACGGAAAACCGCCTCGGCGCCGAGGCGGAGCCCAACCTCGCAGATGCGGCTGCCGTCCTGATGGCGGCGCAGGCTCGGCCGCTCCAGGGGTGGACCGCTGAACTCGACGCCATCCCGCAGCGGGCCTCGCGGGCGCTGGAAGCGGCTATCCAGCTCACGACGCCCGCGGCCAAGATCACCACGGTGCGGGTTTCGACGGCGAGCCTGAGCAGCGCCGACGAGGTAGAGCGCTACATCGAGGCCCTGCGGGTGCAGCTTCTCGACGCCCTGAACAGCGGCAACGACACCGTGGTGGTGAAAGGCTGACCATGACGACGGCAACGACTAAGGTCCTCAACTCCGAACAACGGCGCTTTCTCGACGCTCAGACGCAGCGCGCCCGCGAGGTTGCACAACGCGCGGCCGAAGATGCTCTGCGCGCTCTCGCGGTCGCCGAGCCGAGTCGTCCGGGCTACGTGAGTGACGACCAGAACAAACTCCGGCTCGCGCTCCGCGACAAGGCACGGCAGCTCGGCGATGACACTGCACGCGCGGGTGCACCACTCACCAACCTGGTACACGACGTTGCCTACGAGCAGTGGCATCGGTTGCTGTTCGCGCGCTTTCTGGATGTCAACGGCCTCCTTCGACACCCGGAGTACCGAGACATCCCGTTGTCCCTGGAGGACTGCGGAGACCTCGCCCCGGATCTCGGTGAGCCCGATGCGTGGGCGGTCGCGGCTCGCTTCGCGTCCGAGATCCTCCCCGGCGTGTTCCGCCTCGCCGACCCCGCAGTGCAAGTACGGTTCGCAGCCGAACACCGCAACGCGTTGGAGCGCCTCCTCCTCGGCATCCCAGCTGAGGTGTTCACGACCGAGGACGCGCTCGGGTGGGTGTATCAGTTCTGGCAGACGGCCGAGAAGAAGCGGGTAAACGACTCCGGCGTGAAGATCGGAGGAGCCGAACTCCCTCCCATCACGCAGCTGTTCACCGAGAACTACATGGTGCGGTTCTTGCTTGAGAACTCACTCGGAGCGTGGTGGTCTGCGCGTCACCCCGAGTCTCCACTCACCGCAGGTTTGGAGTACCTCCGCCGCAACGATGAGGGCACGCCTGCCGCTGGCTCGTTCGGCAACTGGCCCGAACGTGCAGCCGAAGTGACAGTAATGGACCCATGCTGCGGCTCCGGTCATTTCCTCGTCGCCGCGTTTGGGATGCTCTGGCGCATGCGCGCCGAGGAGGAGGGCCTCACGCCGGCCGCCGCGCAGGACGCCGTACTGCGCGACAACCTCCACGGCCTCGAACTCGACCCTCGCTGCACACAGATCGCTACGTTCAACGTCGCGCTCGAAGCCTGGAAGCAGGGCGGGTTCCGCGAACTCCCTCCGCCCCAGATTGCCTGTTCCGGAGTGTCAGTGGGCGCTTCGCTAGCGGATTGGGAGTTGCTCGCCGGCGAAGACCACGAGCTGCGGAAGGTGATGACTCGCCTTCACGGCTTGTTCCGCGACGCAAGCCTGTTCGGCTCGCTTATCGACCCGCGACCGATCTTCGCGAATGGCGGCGAGCTGTTTGGCCAAGACCTCACCGTTGGTGTCGACTGGGGGGAAGCCCAAGCGCTGCTTGCGAGGGCCATTGCGGCGGAGCCAAGCACACCTGCTGTCCTGGGGAGCGCGGCTGATGACGTCCTGCACGCGGTAGGCGGCCTTGCCCGTGCATATACGCTGGTCGCGACCAATCCTCCCTACTTGGGTCAGGTGTATTTCGGTGACGCACTCAGGGAGTGGCTTGGTGCCCAGTTTGGTGACTCGTCTTACGACCTCTATCTCGCTTTTCTCGATCGAGTGACGCGTCGAGGTTTCGCGACAACGGTCGGCTTCGTGTGTCCTGACGACTGGCTGATTCAAGTGCGTACTTCGAATTTCAAGAATCGTTTCCTCGATTCGTGCTCCCCGAGTCTCATTGCCACGACTGGTTACGACTCGTTCAAGACTCCACTTCGAGTCCACGCATCAATGCAAATCTACAACACCAACCAGGCCCGCGACAGCTTCCCGTACTTGCTCGTAGACAGTGCAGTCCCATACGAGCAAAAAGCCAGCGCGCTGCGAAGTGCGGAGATTCGCACGGTACGAACGGCGGACCTACGGCGGCGGAACTGGAAAGCTCGCAACCAAGATGAGGGCGTTTCCTTGGATGCACTGGTCGAAGTTCGCGAAGGGCTGAAGGCGGGTGACGTCAACCTCTTTGAGCGGTATTTCTGGGAAGTGGAGGTTGACAGTGTCAAGTGGGATCGTCTGCAGGACGCGCCGAGTCGCACCAATCCCGGTGTTGGCCGACAGAAGGTCGTCTTGTGGGAGCAAGAGGCTGGCCGCATGGCCCGCCTTGCAGAGTCGGTGAAGGGGACCAACCATGTTGCCCAGAACTGGCGTCGCGGAAAGCCCTTCTGGGGTCGGCAGGGCATTTGTTTCGCGTTGATGGGGGCCTTGCCATCTACGCTCTATTCAGGCGAGAAGTACAGTGCGAACTGCGCTGTGGTGGTGCCTAGAGATCCAGAGCATTTGGGAGCTCTGTGGCGCTTTGCGGAGTCCGGAGAGTGGTCCAGAGCGGTCCGTGAATGGAACCATGGAAGTGCTGTTACCCCGCACGCGTTGGTCAAGATCCGCGTCGATTTGGCACGGTGGCAGGAGGCGAGTACAAGGGTCGGTGGCGTGCCGGAGCCGACGCGGAACGACCCCACGCAGTGGCTGTTTGCTGGTGATGTCCCTCCGTCTGAGCTCCCCCTCCAGGTGGCGGTTGCGCGCTTCTTGGGCTTTGCGTGGCCGGACCAGCACGTGGATCGCTTGACCGGGCTCGAGGACTCGGATGGCATCGCAGCCTTGATGGCGCTGCCCGGCGAGCCGGACCTTGCTACGCGGCTCCGCGAGTTCTTGGCTGTCGCGTACGGTGAGGAATGGTCCAGTGCGACTGAGAGGAGGCTGGTGGCCGAGGCTTTCGGTAAGAACGGGCGACTGGATGACTGGCTCCGCGACGTGTTCTTCGCCCAGCACGTGAGGGTCTTCGACAACCGACCGTTCCTGTGGCACATCTGGGACGGCCGCAAAGACGGCTTCTCAGCGATCGTCAACTACCACAAGCTCAATCGGCGCACGCTCGAGAAGCTGACTTTCACGTCCCTCGGCGCATGGATCGACCGGCAGAAGCACGAGACCCGTGCCGGAAGGGCTGGTGCTGATGCGCGCCTCGCTGCGGCTGAAGACCTCCAGCGCAGACTCAAGCTCATCCTCGATGGGGCACCGCCTTACGACATTTTCGTGCGGTGGAAGCCCATGGCCGAGCAGCCGATCGGGTGGGAACCCGACCTGGACGATGGCGTGCGCCTAAACATCCGACCGTTCGTGACCGCCGATGTGCTTCGGTCGAAGGTCAACGTCCACTGGCGTAAGGACCGCGGGACGAACCCCGATGGCTCCGAGCGCCACAACGATCTGCACCCGACCCTTGAGGAGCGCCGTGCTGCCCGGCGCGAGGCGGGGGATACCGAATGACGCTCGTCCGTGCCGTTGTCGCCAAAGCTCTCCGTGACGCCGCTGCCTTCAACACGGGGGCGACCTCGGCCCCGGTGGCCGTTCTGTGGGCCGACCCTGAGCGCGCATGGGAGCCAGTGATACGCATCCTCCAAGAGGCAGTGCCCATCTTGGTGCTCGGAGCGTACGAACCCGGAGATGCACGAGGTCCAGCGCTTTGGCTTCGAGCCGTTCTTGCCTCGCCCGAGTCAGCGGAACTACCAGCCCATCTCGCCGAACGAGACGAGCACAATCCGTGGGTGATTTACCTGCCAGGTGTCAACAGAGGTTCCGTCGCCGAAGCGGCGGCCCTCGATGACTCGCTCGCGCCGCTGGCCGAGGTTTCGATCCGCTCGAACTGGTGGCCTTCCGCTCACGGCCAGACGCCTTGGACGCCGCACTCGTTCCTTGCGTCGAAGCAGGGTGCGGGGCTCGACATCGCGAGCGACAGTGCGACGAAGGCGGCACTCGCTCAGGTGCTGGACCGGCTCCTCTTCGAGGACATCGACGATCTTAAACGTATGGGACGTCTCGATTCGTCTCGTCTGCACACCCTCGTGCTCGATGACACGGTGCGCACCCTCCTCGAATGGATGAATGACCCGGACGCTGTGAGGGCCTCGCTCGAAGGTGCCCAGTGGCAGGCCCTTGTCGCCTCCTGCAAGTCCGTCTACGGCATCAGCCCCGACAAGGACGGCGCTCTCACTGCAGCCAGCAAGCTCGGCGGCCGAACGGGTGAGTGGGGAACTGTCTGGCAACGGTTTGCGGAGAACCCGAGCCGTTATCCGAACCTCCCTGCCTTGCTCGACCAAGCACGGCCCTCCGTGGTGCCGCTCTTTGGAGACATGGACCCGCACCCCGACTCGTGGCCCTCGTGGAACCGCGATGAGGAGGACGCCATCAGGTCCGCGCTTGATGCATTGGGCACTCATCCCGACCCGCGTGGTCGCGTTCAGGAACTCGCTGCGGCGCACACGTCGCGCGAAGACAACGTCTGGGCTGCTCTCGGCCAGGCGCCCCTCGCGAGGGCCGTCGGCCACCTCGCCGAGCTGGCAGACCGTGTCGCGACCGCTTCGACAGCAACAGACCTCAAGACTCAGATCGCCTGGTACAGCGACGAAGGCCACGTGATCGACGACCTCGCGCTGCGGACGATCGCGACGGCCAAGACCGCACAGGACAGGTCCGCTGTCGCTCACGCGCTCGCCGCGATCTACGACCCCTGGGTCGATCAGTCAGCACGAGCATTCCAGAAGGCCGCAATTAGCGCCTACAGCGGCCAGACAGGTCTCGACGTAGCCGCCGGAACGTGCGTGGTCTACGTCGACGCACTGCGCTACGACCTAGCCACCCGTGTGGCTCGCCGACTGTCAGGGCTAGCAGTCGTTGTGGAGCCGCGCCAGGCAGCTTTCCCCAGCGTCACGCCAACCGGCCAGCCGGCGGTGGCGCCAATCGAGATCAACATGGCTGGCGGCGCCGCTTTCGACGCGGCCGACGATCAGGGGCGATCTGTGAAGGGTGCAGTGCTGCGGTCGGCCCTCGCTGGAGCGGAGGTGCAGTTCCTCGACTGGGACACAGCTCAGGTCGGCGACCCGGCCGGAACGGCGTGGACGCAGACGAACATGATCGACTCGCTGGGCCATTCGCACGGGCATCAGATGGCGGATCTCATTGATCACCACCTCGACCTCGTCGCCGAGCGGGTTCGTGCACTGCTCGGCGCAGGATGGCGGAAGGTTGTCGTGGTCACCGATCACGGGTTCCTCCTGCCCGGTCAAGCAGCGCAGAAGGTCAGCCTCTCGATACAGGTCACGGAAGGCGATGCGGCCCGCAAGCCGCGTGTGGCGCGGTTGAAGGCTGCCGCGGCGCGGCCGGACTTCCCGATCCTGCCCTGGACTTGGGACTCGTCGGTTGACATGGTCAGCGCACCGGGAGCTGCTGCATTCGAGTCGGGTTGCTTGTATGAGCACGGCGGGCTGAGTCTCCAAGAATGCGTGATCCCGGTCGTCACCGTGACACGCGGTGGCTCGGCCGCTGCGCCCGCCCAGATTGAAGCTGTTCGATGGACCGGACAGCGATGCCGCATCGACTACGGCCCCGCAGAAGCCGAAGTGGTCGCCGAAGTTCGGCTTCGCCCCGCCGACGCATCGAGCTCCGTCGGTGGCCCGAAGTCGCCGACCGAGCCGGGCGAGGTCAAGGTGCTCGTCGACGAGGAACAGGCCCCCGCTGGGGCGAACGCCTGGGTCGTCCTTCTCGACCTGAACGGTGGAGTTCTAGCACAAGTACAAACCACGGTAGGAGGCGTCGAATGACCGAGGCAATCACGCTCGACGAGATCGACACGACCGCAGCGTCCGCCTTCGAGGGGTACGTCGTTCGCAAGGACCTCGCTCAGCAATTCAAGGGCGCGTATCCCGTCCCGACCTACGTCGGAGAGTTCCTCATCGGACGCTACTGCGCCACGACCGACCCGGAGGAGATCGAAGAAGGGCTCCAGGTCGTCCGACGGCTGCTCGCCGACCGCACAGTGCGGGCAGGTGAAGAGGAACTCTTCAAGTCGCGCGCGCGTGAGCGCATGACCGTCAAGCTCATTGATCTCGTCAAGGCCCGACTCGATGCGAAGTCCAACGCCTACGTTGCCGAGTTGCCGAGCCTTGGACTCCGAGACGTGCGCATCGACGATGCCGTTGTCCGTGAGAACGAGCGCATGCTGACCGGTGGCTTCTACGCCGAGGTTGATCTGTTCTACGACGCTGCGATCGCTGATGAGAACAACGGCAAGCCCTTCGCTATCGGGTCGCTTCGCCCCATCCAGCTCTCAACCCGCGAGTCGCTCTCGCGCCTGGCCGAAGGCCGCTCACGGTTCACTACGGAGCAGTGGAAGCACCTCCTACTTCGGTCAGTGGGCTTCGAACCTGCGCAACTCACCGAGCGCGAACAGGACGTGCTGTTGCTGCGCATGGTCCCGTTCGTGCAGCGAAACTTCAACATGGTCGAACTAGGGCCTCGTGGCACCGGCAAGTCCCACCTATTCCAACAGGTCTCGCCCTACGCGCACTTGATTTCCGGCGGCAAGGCCACCGTTGCCCGGATGTTCGTCAACAACACCACTGGACAACGCGGCCTCGTCGCGCAGTACGACGTCGTCTGCTTCGACGAAGTCTCCGGCGTCTCCTTCGACCAAAAGGACGGCGTCAACATCATGAAGGGCTACATGGAGTCGGGCGAGTTCTCCCGCGGCCGTGAGTCCATCCGTGCTGACGGTTCAATCATGTTGGTCGGGAACTTCGACGTGGATGTCGCCCACCAGCAGCGGATCGGCCACCTGCTCTCTCCGCTGCCCCCGGAGATGCGCGACGACACGGCATTCATGGACCGCATCCACGCCTACCTGCCCGGCTGGGATGTTCCGAAGCTCAACCCGACCTACTTCACCCACCACTTCGGACTCGTGAGCGACTTCCTCTCCGAGTGCTGGTCGCGCCTGCGCGACCAGTCGCGCCTTACCTCGATCCAGGGGAGGGTCAACTACTCCGATGCACTGTCGGGCCGAGACCTGTCGGCCGTCAACAAGACGGTCGATGGCCTGCTCAAACTGCTGTATCCCGACGCCGAAGCCGCGATCTCCGACGAGGACCTCGAATGGGCGGTGCGCATCGCCCTGGAGTGCCGCCGCCGCGTCAAGGAACAGCAGCGCCGCATCGGCGCAGCCGAGTTCCGTAACACCCAGTTCGGCTACCGCCTTGGCGAGGGAGTCGAGCAGTTCGTCTCGACCCCCGAACTTGCGAGTCCCGACTCGATCAGCCTCGATCCGCTGCCCCCCGGCCAGGTGTGGGCGATCTCCGAGGGCGGCGGAGACGTCGGCCCGGGACTCTACCGAATCGAGGCGGCGGACACGCCCGGCTCTGGTGCACGCGGGCTACTCAACCAGGCCGCACCCGCCACGCTCCGGGAAAGCTTCAAGGTCGCAGAGCAGAACCTCATCGCCCAGGCGAGACAACTCGTGGGCGACCGCGACCCGCGCGAGCACAACCTCACCGCTCAGATACGCGCGCTCGACGCTGCCAAGACCGGCGCCGGCCTCGGACTGCCAATCCTCCTCGCGCTGGCCTCGGCGATGCTCCAGCGGTCTATCCGTGGTGGCCTGATAGCCGTCGGCAACCTGTCGCTCGGCGGCGGCGTCGAGACCGTCCTCAACGCAGCGCAACTCGCCGAGCACGCGATGGAGAAGGGAGCGACGGCCCTCTTGCTCCTGGTGTCAGCCCGCCGCCAACTCCTCGACGTCAGCGACGAGGTCGCTACGAAGGTCTCGTTCATTTTCTACAGCGACGCTCAGGACGCCCTGGTGAAAGCGCTCGACGAATGAACGAGCAGACAGTCGGAGTATCCATGCGGCCGAACGAGCGGGTGATCTGATGGCCGGCGCTCATTGGGTGAGAGCCGCTCTGCAGGTCAACCCGTATGCGTACCAAGGACGCAACTCGCCCTCAACGAGGTTTGCCTCGGAGGCGGACTACAACAAGGCGCTTCTCGACAAGTGCGACGAGCTTGGCATCGAGCTCATCGCAATCACCGATCACTGGGCCATCGACACGGCGAGTGGACTCATTCAAGAAGCGACGACGCGAGGCGTCGTTGCTTTGCCTGGGTTCGAGGCCAACACAGCTGAAGGGTTTCACGTTCTCGTCATCTTCGAGGCCGGAACCACTGCTGCCGATGTGAACGCGGCCGTTGGTGCGTGCGGGGTCACCCCAGGGTGCAACAACGGTACCGTCGGGCAACCTTTCGAGGACATCCTGGAGAAGATGTCGGATCGCGGTGCTCTGGTCATTCCGGCGCACGCTAACGTGGCGAACAGTGGGATGCTGACGGGTCGCCAGGGCAATCCGCTCGCCAAGCTGATCAACCAACCAAGGCTCCATGCCCTGGGGATCACGCCAAGCGTGGCTGCTGCGCAGGAGCAGGAAGGCATTATCGAACGTCGTAAGCCGTTCGACCGAAAGCACCCGCTCGCAGTCATCCATGCCGACGACATCTCCCACCCGGATGCCTTGGATTCGGAGGGTGGCTCAACGTGGTTCAAGGTGAGCACGCTGACCGTCGAGAGCCTCAAGATTGCGGTCCGCACCCCCGAGACTCGGATCGCTCTCGCTGACCCCAAGGAGGAGACGCGCCCTCTTCTGAAGGAGATTTCCTGGGTTGGCGGCTTCCTGGACGGCGTCACGATCCCGCTCTCGCCGGACCTGACCGCGTTGATCGGTGGACGAGGAACGGGAAAGTCCACCGCCATCGAGAGCCTTCGCTACGTCCTCGGTCTGGCGCCAATCGGGGCCTCAGCGAAGGCCGACCACGAGGCGATCGTCAGCAGTGTGCTTCGCGCAGGCACCGTCGTGAAACTCACTGTCGAGGCCACCTCGCCGAGGGTTCAGACGTTCACCATCGAACGATCTGTCAACAACACTCCGGTCGTTAAGGATGCCAGCGGTACTGTCACGAGCCTTCAGTCGGCTGACGTGATCGGAGACGTTGAGATTTTCGGCCAGCATGAGCTGGCGGAGTTGGCGAGCGACAGCGAGAAAGTCGCCAGCATGCTCCACCGCTTTCAGGGCAATGGAGACCTGACGGCCGATCACAAGGCGACGCTGGCAAGGCTGAAAGAGAACCGCGACAAGCTCACGCGCGCTGAGAAGGACAAGGTCGAACTCGAAGACGAACTAACCGACATCCCGCGCCTGGAAGAGCAGGTTCGCCACTTCAAGGAGACTGACGTACCCACTCGGCTCAGTGAGGTCACCCGGCTGAACCAGGACGAGGCGGTGTTCTCTGAAGGGCGATCCCGCGTTGCGGACGCCAAGTCGACCCTGACGGGTCTGACCGACACGCAGCTGGCGGCGAAGCTCGGTGCGACCTATGACGGGCTCGATGAGTCGCCACAAGCCGACACTCTCCGCCTCGTGCGCTCTGCGACAACGACGTTGGCGGACACGCTGAAGTCCCTCGCCACACAGGCCCAAGAGGCGATCATCGCAGCAGAGGCCGCAATCGCCTCGGCCGAAACTGGTTGGACGAACGCCGTCCGTGAGCAGCGCGACGATCACGCAAAGGTCCTGCGCAAGCGAGTCGAGGACGGCCTTGAACCCGACAAGTATCTAGCGACGACGAAGGCGCTTGAAAACCTCAGGGCCAAGGAGCCGCGGCGGACCAGCCTCGACGCCAACATCAAGGAACTTGTCACTTCCCGCAAGACACTCCTCCAGGAACTCACCGAGCACGAGAACAAGCGGGCAGAAGCTCTGCACGACGCGATCCGAACCGCGAACGCCGCAACAGGCGGTGTCGTCATCGTGAAGCCGGTCGCGGCTCAGGACCGCCGACACATCAAGACGCTCATCGAAAGCGCGATCAGCGGGCAGCGAACGCAGATCATGGCTGCCATTGACAGCGATGGCTTCTCGACACGGGCGTTCGTCGAGGCTGCTCGCAAGGGTCAGACCGAACTCGCGGACAAGTTCTCCGTCCGCGGCGCCCAAGCCCGAGGAGTGGTCGATGCCGGCGAAGCATTCTTTCGCCACCTCGAAGAGCTCTCGGTCGGGAACGCTGTGGAGGTCCAACTCGACATCGGGGCAGGAACAGGAACGCGCGAGTTCAAGAAGATGGACGACCTGTCGAAGGGGCAGCGGGCCACCGCCCTGCTGTTGCTTCTCCTCGGGGCGTCGCGTGCGCCACTCGTCATTGACCAACCAGAGGACGATCTCGACAACCGCTTCGTCTATGACGGCATCGTCAAGAATCTCCGCGAGCTCAAGGGCAAGCGCCAGATCATCGCGAGCACGCACAACGCCAACGTCCCCGTCCTCGGCGATGCGGAGTTGATCGTCGCATTGGAAGGCAGCGGTCGAAACGGCAAGCCGACGGATGGCGGCATTGGGTCGCTTGACGACGCCCTCATCCGTACGCTGGCTGAGTCGATCCTTGAGGGTGGACCGGCGGCCTTCAATGCAAGGCAGCATCTGTACGGGTTCTGACAGTTGCGAAGGTTCGGCGCGTCCGGCACAGTGGCGGGAGAGACACGGGCGACGGGCTCATTGAGTTCGGAGAACCACGCCGTTCTGGCGTTGACGACGTCTTGGACGGCGAGGTCGAGCCCACCGTAGCCCTTGACCACGACCCGATGCTTGAGTCGTGATTCGCCGCTGGCGTTGGGCTCGCGCACGAAGAGCGCTGCGGCTGACGGTCGTCCTCGACATGCGCTCCTCGCCGAGGCCGAACGCCGAGCTTGTCACCTGCCAGGTGCACGATCCCGACACGCGCCCACCGCGCGCACTCACCGACCTGCGCCACTTAGGCCGACGCCCCATCGAGACCGCCGCTGAAGCCCTCCGTCTGTGGCCGCAGCTTCGACCCCCCTGCTGAGCCCACACGCCTCTTGCAGGTCGAGGGGGAGCATGGCCAATCGCATCGGTTGCGATCCCGCCATAGTGGTTGTTCGGTAGCGGAAGACTGCGTTCTTCCTTGTCAGAAAGTGTTGGCGGACGGGCCGACGAACGCCGGCGAACGTAGGCGTCAGTGGGGATCGGTGTGGCGGTTCGCTGGCTTCGGAGGATGCAGTGATCTCGCATCTGATGCGATATTGTCGCGACAGATGCGAGCGATGGAAGGGGTGTTCTGTGGGTCAGCGCGTGGCGTCGGCGGGGTCTGCGCGGCTGGTCCTGGTTGACGGGGTGGCCCTGCTGCACCCCGAACCTCAGGTGTTCGAAGCGATGGTGACGGGCTGGCGGAACCAGATGCTGGCACGCAACCTGACGGGCTCGACGATCACGGGACGGGAGCGTCAGGTGCGGGCGTTCCACGCCCATTCCAACGAGTTCCCCTGGTCGTGGTCGTCGTGCCTGGCTGATGAGTGGTTCGCCGACCTGCGCTCGGTCCGGCACTGCACCCGGTCGACGGTGCGCGGCTACCAGGTGTCCCTGCGCGGCTTCTGTGACTATCTGACGGACCCGGCCTACGGGTGGGCCAGCGTGTGCGAGGAACGCTTCGGGACCCATCCGATCCAGGTCATCAACGAGGTGAACTCGGCAGCGCACGTCGCCGATTCCGAGTCCGAACCGTCCAAGCGGGCCTACACCCGCGACGAGTTGCAGGCGTTGTTCGACCACGCCGACGACCAGGTCGCCCGCAGACGGGCCTTGGGACGCAAGGGATGGTTGGCGGCGTTCCGCGACGCCACCTTGATGAAGGTGGCCTACTCCTACGGCACCCGCCGCCAAGAGACCCAGATGTTGGATGCTGCGGACTTCGGCCGGAACCCCGACGGCGCAGAGTTCGGCGACTACGGGGTGCTGTACGTGCGGCACGGCAAGGCCCAGCGGGGATCACCGCCGAAGCGCCGCAGCGTGTTGACCGTGTGGCCGTGGACCACCGACGTCCTGGAGCAGTGGTTCACCGAGGTCCGTCCCCTGTTCGGTGTGGAGTCCCCCGCGGCGTGGCCCTCGGAGCGGGGCACGAGGATCGGTCTGGAGGTTCTCGACCATCGCTTGGCCGGCTACCGTGACGCGATCGGCCTAGCGCCGGGACTGGACTTCCACTCGCTGCGACGCTCCTATGTGACCCATCTGATCGAGGACGGGTGGGACCCCAGGTTCGTCCAGGAGCAGGTCAG
>Ga0209719_1004011_pt1 | contig 12482 bp, 14 predicted proteins | sample AD_JPNAS2_MetaG_FD_184421 | JGI IMG/M metagenome (GOLD analysis project Ga0209719, IMG submission 184421) | Active sludge microbial communities of municipal wastewater-treating anaerobic digesters from Japan - AD_JPNAS2_MetaG (SPAdes) (version 2) | ecosystem: Engineered > Bioreactor > Anaerobic...
GCCCGAACACCTCGGGCAGTCGCTCCGACACCTCCTTCTTCCACTGGCTCACCTGCACCGGATGCACCTTGTGCCGGGCGGCGGTCACGTGGACCGGCTCGACGCCCTTGAGGGCCTCAAGCCCGACCTGGGCTTTGAACTCGGGACTGAATGTACGACGTTTCTTGGACATGACGCGGGATCGTTCGTGGTTCTGCTCTTAACCATCCCCGCTGTCCAACTTTCGGGGGCCACCTCACTTCCGTCCGGCAATCAGTAACCAAAGTGACGAGAGACGCTGAAGGGCAAAAGGCGAGACGAATTGCCTTTCTCACCTGCCTTCTTCTCAAAATCACCGCCGATCCTAATCAAAGTTAGCCTTCAGTCGCGATTCCCGGGATTAACTCACGCATTCCCATTCGCCTAAAGATTCTTCCGCAGTAGCAATTGATCCAGAAATTATTTTCTCTGTTATGCATCCGTTTAGAATTCTGAAATGTGCACAGCCACCATAAAACGCAGAGACCGAAAAAAACAAATCTCCTTGCTTTTAATGCGTATTAGGGAAGAGCGCTACTCGAAATGCCCACTATTGCGACCGACTGGGCTGAAAATCGGGAAAAGAACCCTCCTCCGAGCGGACTTGGATTTCAGCTCCGTCACCGACGACGTCATACGGGCTTGTTATCATCATGAACTCGACCGCCAGCTAATGCTAGATAACTGGGGATGGTGGCGACGGCGCGCAAAAGAAAACAACGAGCACGATGTCATTTTGCCACGTCCATTTCCATTCGAAGATCGCGACACCAACTCGTATGTTCAGGCCTTTGCCCCTAAGCCTAAACCCTTCATCATTTTTTCGGGGGAAAGACCTCCTGTAGTCCCGATATATCGCCGGCTATACTTTGGAATCGCATGCGGCCAATCATACCGAAAAAAAGACCTACTCGACTGGTGGAATTTTTATGGGCAAAGAGAAGTCGGCCAATGGCTAAAGAACGAGGCAAACAGCTACATTGCAGTCATTGGCGCGCAACAGGGTAAAAGGACAGAGAGTCCTCTCTACTACTGGGGGAAACTATTTAACCTAATATGCTATCGGCTCGCAAAAGCAGGTCTAGATGCCGACCAAGCTAAGAAAATGATCACGGATTGGTACAAGGCTGAGCCGTTATCCCATTGGGTTTCTGATATAAACCAGGATTCGCGAACGTATGGAAGGCGCATATCGGCCGCCCATCAAGCGATCACAGCGAACTGGAAGGAAATGGACAGATATCCCAAATCGAAACCCGTCGTGGCTCCTCGACGGCGACGCGCGAAGTCCGTGTAAGTTATTTTTCGGTTTTTCGCGTGCTATTATCGCACCGATGAAAAACCACCTTAGACCGCCCACACCCCGAAATACATGCACATGCAATACGTTCTCAGAAAATGATATCAGGCTTTCCGATTCGAGGCACCCCGCCGATATACTCGAGCCCGAGACTCGTGATGACAATGTGCTACAAGCGGCGGAAGCCTTTAACGCTGTCTCGCATTGGGTATTGGGAATTCACGACCCTTCAGTGATCGGCCGGCGTGCGCTCTGCATCCTCCTGTGCGCCAGACGAGAAAGCCTACCGCGGAGCGGACTATTCCGGGCGATCGAAACCGAGACGGCCGAGCAACTGGTCAAAACAGCTCTCGTCGAGATTCTCGATATAATAGTCGACCCCAGAGACTTAAAATGCACTGGAAGAAAAGTGGTCGCAGCATTCTCCTGGATTCGCACAGAAATCATGGGCACCAAAACCCTCAGCGATCTCGGCCAAATCCTCGGCTGCAAAAAACAAGCCGTCTCGCAAAATCAGGCCCGGTTCGCCCTCGCCCTAAAAAGGAAGTTCTTCGCTCAGCGCACCAGGTAAGCGCACATGTCGTTTTCGCCGGAGGGGGATCCCCAAAACGGCTACTGCAGGACCACGATCAAACCAGCGGTTGACGCCGTACCATAGGCATCTGGAGCCAATACTCGTTCCAGCCGAACCTATGAAGTCTACCGCTCGCATCCTCTCCAACCTTGCGCTGGCCTGGCTCGTCCTCCTCGGACTGCATTCGTCCGCTTGGCTGCTGCAAATACTGTTCCCGGACTGCCGTTGGGGCCTGAAACTAGACGAACTGCCGCTACCGCCCCCTTCGTCCACAGCGCACTGGCCGTTGCTATTGGGTATTGGTGGCCTACTCCTCGCGCTCGCCCTGTCGAGCCGGGCAGAGCGGCTGGAGAAATTGCGTCGCGAAAGGAGTGAGGCATGAGCGCTCAATTCACGCACCGACTGATCTTGCCGCTCCAAAAACGAGGCAACTTGGGGAAGTCGACCACGGTGGCTTTAGTTTCTCAATACTGCGACCAGCGCAATGTCTCCTGGCGGGGCTTCGACCTCGATCCAGATCACCGAAGCTTTTCGAGGCTCTTTCCCGACAACATCGTCCTTCGTGAAGTGTCAGAGGAACCAGAAACAGAGGTGCTCAAAATCGCCCGTGTCTGCGCAGAAAGCCCAGTCGTGCTCGTGGACCCGCGAGCACATTTGGCCGACGCGTTGATCCGCGGATTGGAAATCATCCGGCTGCCGGAACAGTTCGCATCCGCAGGTGGAAGAATAACGGTTCCCCTGTTCCCTGGCGACGACCTCGAAATTCTGAACGATATCGACCATTTGGTCACCCTCCTCGGCAACCGGGTCGACTACGTGATTCTTCGGAATCCGGCACGACAACCGCACACGCGAATGTTCACGGGCTCTGCGCTCGAAGCGGATTTGTTGGGGCTCGGGGCTGTTGCCATCGAACTCCCTGCCCTCCTCGGAGTCGCGCGTAATCACCTCGCGGCGCTGGAAGCCGACCTCGGTCACGGGGTGACGCATCTCGAAGCAGTCGCAAATCCATCGATCGGCCTCGACGGCATGGTGCGGCTCATCGTCGAGGACTGGCTGCGAACCGTGTTCCGCCGATTTGACACCATCGCAGGGAAGCTACTCCCAGCCGCGGACGCCGCAAAAGTGACGGCAGTTGACAGCGCTGCACTTGATGGAGCCCCACGTCCGACGCGTGGCGCGAAAATCAACCGCAATAACCTCTAACGCTATGGACGAATCGTATCTCGAAAAATGTATCCAAGCCCTCCCGCCGGCCGAACAACCGGCAGCGCGGGCTGCCTTCAAGTCGATAACCGAAGCCGGAGACGACAATCTGATCTCCAAACTTCTGGTCACCCTACGCGCCACCGGCGCCTATGCTGCGACCATTCCGACAGAGATGACCCGCGCGGGCGAAACTCTCTTGCACGAGCTCGACGAGCGAAATGATCGCACCGCTCGTGCGCAGGCAGAAACAGAGAAGCAACGCGAGGAGCGCCTGCGCCAGCTCATCGCCGCACAGGTGCCGCAGCTCGGCAAAACACTCGCGCTCGACAAGGTCGTTGTCGGGCTCACCGCGCAAACCGCGGAGCTGGGGCGCATCCATCGCCAGCTGGTCCGGCTCCGCCAAGCGCGGCTCGGCGGTCTTTTGTTCGTCCTGTTGCTTGGTGCCGCGTTGGGCGCCATCGGTGTCATTGGCGGCTTCTGGAATCAGTATCACCTAAGACAACAGGCTGGACGTTTCGTGGACCGCCTCAACTCCGCCGGCATCCACACGAAAGTGCAGTCCACCGATGACGGGGTGCGGTTCATCGTCGAGGGTGCCCCGGTTCTGCGTGGGACCAATTGGCTCAAGAATAAGCAGGGCTACATCACCGGCGCCGATTTCCTCTTCCCTGCCGGAGGTGCACGATGAACCCAATCGCCTCGATGCTCGAACGCGTCGCCATTGGGCCCGCAGTGGATCCGGCCGACGAGCCGGTGCTCGGTCTAGGCGGGGGAAATTTACTCACCCGAAGGGACCTGACCGAAGCTCTCGCCGAGATAACCTCCACAGGAAAAGGCAAGACCACGCACATCCGAACCATCGGCCGGGCGTTGTTGCGCAATCGCTACGGGGGGCTCGTCCTCACGGTGAAGCAATCGCAGATCGGGGAATTTCAGGCCCTGTGCCGGGCCGAGGAACGCGAAGGGGATTGTTTTGTCATCGCTCCCGGCGGAGCGCATGCCTTCAACCCACTCGAAGGCGAAACCAGTGCATCGGAAGCGGCGGCACTGGTGGCCGAGTTGGCCGAGGTGTTGGCCAACCGCGTGCGAGACGGCGGCGAGAACGAAGCGTTCTGGCGGACACAGTTGCAGATCATTCTTCGCAACCTCTTCGAACTTTCCCTGGTCGCGTACGGCCGTCTCGACCTCGTGCTGGCGGCGGAGCTATTCGACAGCCGCGCGAATTCTCTCGCGGAAGTGGCCGACCCCAACTGGTTGCGCCAAAGTCCTCTTGCTGCCGCCATCGCCGCCGCCCGGCGGCACCCGGAATGCGGCGAAGCCGGTCTTGCTGCCGACTACTTCGCCAAGACCTTCCCCGCGCACGGCGACCGCCTGCAAGGGTCGCTGTCTGCGACCGTCAGCGGTGTCTTCGATCAGCTGCGCCGCTCCCCGTTGCGCGAACTCTTCGCCGGCCGCTCGACCTTCTCGATGGAGGATTTACTCGATCATGGGAAGGTATGCGTCGTTGGTCTCCCGGTGCTCGATTCCGACGCCGGTCGGATCGCCAATGCTCTCCTGCAATACTGCTTCTGTCGCGCTGCCACGCGCCGGCCCCGTGCTCAATACTCGTTTCTGCTTTCGGACGAGTGCCAGGAAACGGTGAGCCGGGCGCTCATGCAGAAACTAGCGGTACTGAGAGAATTCAAGGTCACCACGATCCTGCTGACGCAGAACTTGGCGGTGTTAGACGAGAGGATCGGTGAGACCGCGCGCGAGGGTTTGCTCGGACTTATGGGAACAAAACTGTTCGGGCCGCAAGGGCACGCTGCGACCCGCCAGTGGGCCGCCGAACAGATCGGCAAGCGCAAGGTTGCGGTCGAGACAACCACCAAGGGGCGGACATCAGGCGGCCCGTCCAACTCAAGCACGTCAGTTCATACGCAATGGGACTACCGCGTTCCGCCCTCACGTTTCGCCGAACTCGCCATCGGCGAAACGATTTGTCTGCGAGACGGCAAGGTGTGGTTGACTAGGTGGCACAAGAGCAAACCGGGGAAGCGCGGGACGGTGCGAATAGTCGACTGATGGATTTCGCTCGGAGCGGACGAGTAAACCAAACACGATCAAAGACGGGGGGCGCCAAAGCGCCCCGTCTTTGCTGTAGACAGGTGTACAACCCTCTCACGGATCCAGATTGAAGCGTGGGCGCTTGACCGATGCGGAGGTCCCGACCCGAGATCCCGATAAATCGGGCGAAGGCATCGCAATCGCCCCTTTACCTTTACCAGCACGAGCTTTCACGAATGCGTGTATCGTCGTCCGGTGTGCGCATAGACCGAAATTATCGTGTAGTGCCTGCGCGATCTGGTCGTACGTCCAGCGCCGTTGGCGCAGTTGGCGGATCAATTCGGCGTATGGCTCAAGTTTGCTACGGGCTGCCTTGGCGTCGGCAGTCGCGAGGAATGCGGTGATCTTGTCGTCGAGGTTCACACCCCGGTGCCGACGTCAACGTCGGGGCTCATCGGAGCCGAATCGGAGCATTTCGGAGCAAATCGGAGACCATCGGTACCTCAGCGGCCGACGGGCTCCGACAACCTCCGATCCCAACCGACACCGTCAGAACCCGTCGGAGGAAATCTAACGACGCAATTTCGTCGCTAGACATATTGCGTCTCGATTCATAACAGGGCCGCACCAGCCCGAGACTGAACGTACCGTTTTCGCGACACGCCCAAGTCTAGAAGTGGATTTGAACGCGCACGGGGCTAGGCCGGGCGCAATAGCGGCACAGCCGCTGGGCGTCTCGTGACGCAAACGCGGCGCGAGTCGTAGGCCCGCAGAAAAGCCGCAACAGGTGTGCTCCGATGGCGCAGGCGCTCCGCGCCGAAGCAAGCGGAGCACGCTGGTCGCGGCCGCTGCCCTCCCCCGGTTGACGCACCGCTCTCTGTATCACCGGTCCTCCTTCCATGTTCACAATGGCGAAAATCCGCGATGGCTCGACCTACTTGAGCCATCATTTGGCAGCCAATGATTACTACTGTGAGAAGGAAACCATCTCTGGTCAGTGGCAGGGACGTGGCGCCGAGATGCTGAACCTAAACGGCGATATCCTTGCAGGAGACACCGCCTTCGAACGCCTCAGAAATAACCGGCATCCTGAAACCGGCGAAAAGCTCACACCACGAGATGGCGACGGTCGTGTGCGTTTCTTCGACTTTCAGTGCAGCGCCCAGAAGTCCGTTTCCATCATGGCCGTGACGATAGGCGACGGCCGCCTGATTGAAGCGCACGACCAAGCCGCACGCATTGCATTTGCCGAGCTGGAGCGTTTCGCGGCAACACAGGCGAATTCAGCCTTAACGCGGAACAATCGAATGACAGGCAACGTCGTCGCTGCCGTCTTCCGTCACACAGCAAGCCGAGCCCTTGATCCACAGGTCCACACCCATCACGTCATCGCCAACGCAACCTGGGATGAGAAGACCAACTCATGGCGCGCACTGACTGAATTCGAGATGGTGCGGGCCATAAGATACGCCGGTAAGGTCTACCAAAACGAGCTGGCCAAGGCCTGTCTCCAGCTCGGCTATTCCATTGACATCGCCCAGGACGACAAAGGCCACACAACCGGCTTCGAGATCTCAGGCATATCGGCCGAACTCAGGGAACGATTCTCCAAACGCCGGGCCGAGGTGGAACAGGGCATAGAGGACTTTCGCCAGAAACACGGCCGCATGCCAACGCCCGCAGAGGTCCATCAGATCACCTGTGACAGTCGCAACGCGAAGCTCACAGAAATCACCACACCCGAAGTGATCCAGGCACAACGTCGACAGCTTTCGCCCGCTGAGGCGACGACCTTGGAGGGACTAAAAGCCGTGGCGGAGCGGGGCGAGAACGCACAGCTCCATGAACCAGGCTTCGCCAGAGAGTCCGAATGTCTCCGGCACGCCGCCTCGCATCTCTACGAACGCAAAAGCGTATGCGCCGGGCACGAACTCCTCGCTGAAGCGCTCAATATGGGCCTTGGCCATATTCACCTGCCTGATCTGAAGGCCAAGGCCGAGGACTCTCGGCTGATCAAGGTCAACGACAGCCCCTGGCTACAAGCGGCGCTGGTATCAGAGCGGGGGGTCAAGATGGAGGCGTGGGCCATCGACTACATTGCGCGCACACAAGGTCTGCACACGCCCCTCGCGCAAGTCGACCGCTCGCGGTTGCCCAGACTGTCGGAGTCCCAAGCGAAGGCACTCCAAGATCTGCTTGCGAGCACCGACCAAGTCGTGTGTCTGCGTGGTGCGGCGGGCGTAGGGAAGACCACCATGGTTCAGTCCATGCACCCGCTCCTCGAGTCGCCAGAACACGCGGTGTTCTACTGCACGCCGACGAGTTCAGCAGCCCAGACCATGCGCGAAGATGGAATGAGCAATGCAACCACAGTCTCCGACTTCATTCAAAACGTGTCTGTCCGCGATCACCAGTTGCTCGACCACGGCATCTTTGTGGTGGACGAGGCCGGACTAGCATCGAACAGCCAAGGCACCCAGATTCTGCGCCTTGCTGAGAAACATCAGGCGCGAGTGATCTTCCTTGGCGACAGCCAACAGCACACCTCTGTCGAACAAGGCGACTTCCTCCGAATCCTCGAAACGTTCGCCCCGCTGCATAAAGTCGAACTCACCGACATTCGACGGCAGAGGTCTACGGATTACCGAGACGCGATCAAACTCATGGCAATGGGAGCCTGCAAAGCAGGCATGCAGCGAATCGACGACATGGGCTGCATCAAGGAAGGTAAAGCCGACTACATTCGAAATGCAGTGGAGGACTTTCTCACAAAGATCCCTGAAACCGGTGATCTATCCCGGGTACTCGCAGTCACGCCAACTTGGGTGGAGAACCATGCCTTCAGTGCACACCTGCGCGACGGTCTGAAAAGCAAGTCGATCCTTGGTTCGGGGGAGCTGGTTCGGCTCTCCGAATCGCTCCAATGGACTAAGGCACAAAAGGCCACGCCCTCACGCTACCAACCAGGCATGGTGGTGAAGATTGGATCAAGGACCGACGGTCTCAAAACCGGAAAGGAGTACGAGGTCGCCCGAGTCGACGACCGCAACGTGTGGCTTGCGACACCGGGAGGGGAACAAAAGCTCCCATTGAGAAAAGGTTCCTTCGATGTGCTGCGGATAAAAAACCAGGAGATCTGCGAGGGAGAGCGACTGCTGGTTCTCTCAAATGACAGACACCAGGGGCTCACGAACGGCGAACTCATCAACGTCCGGAAAATCAGCAGTGGGATCATCACGACCACAGACGGAAGGAAAATCGACACTCAGACATTCTCGACCCTTTGCTACGGCTACGCAGTGACCAGCCACAAATCGCAAAGCAAGACCGTGGAGCACGTGGTCGTGGCAGCCGAGCGACTGGACGCCAAGTCGGCCTATGTCGCGTGTTCGCGAGGCAGAGCATCGTGCTCGGTGCACACACCAGACCGATTGCACCTGCTGAGCCACCTTCCTGACGGGAACCGCACCGCTGCCCTCGAAGCTCTCGGTGCGTCGAAGCAACCGCCAAGCAGGAACGAGCGCCCCGACGCGCCCCCCAGCAAATCCAACCACCGCACGACAGAAAGGTGGATCATGGCAGATTGGCTAAAGGACATGACGCAGGGACTGCGAGAGCTCTGTCAGCGGCTCATTCCCGGCCATTCGGTTGACGCCAGTTCTCAAGGTAGAGGCGCCAGAGAGCGTACATAAAACCGAACTATGAACACCAGCCAACCCTACGAACTACACACCCATGGCGGAGGCGCCTTTGTCTCCTTTGATTCAATGCAAGGAGACGTGCTTTCGCTGCCCCTCATCTCGCTTAATCGGGCAATTCTTAGAACTCGAGGACAAGGAAGTGAGCTCGTTCTCGAATTCGAAGCCAACCTGGTGAGCGTATTCGGCAACAACCTCGCTTCACTGAGGGACCACCTGCTGGCGGGCCGGCTCAAGGTAATCAGAGTTGGGCAATTCGAAGAATGCTCAGTGACTGGCATTCGAGTCTCGGACTCGTAACGCCCCTCCATAATCATGATCAGGCGAAAAAAGGGGCCGAAGCCCCCGAGCTCAGTCCTCAGAAGGGAGCATGAGCGTGAGAACCGGGGCCGGATCGTCACCAGGCCCGATGTGCAGCTTGAGGCCGCGATGGGTCGAGGCGATTATCACCGAGAAGAGCAGCGTGTCACGCCCCTGGCCCTTGCGGATCGCGAGCTTCGCCATGGTGTAAATGTCGTGCAGCGTCCCGGCGTAGTCCTGACCGTGGTTGTGCACCGCATCCTCGATGATGTTCCAGACCGTGTCCGTGCAGGCCATGGGGAATTTCCAGTGTTCGCGCGTGATGCCGAACTGGCCGAGATCGACAAGGACTCCGTCCTCGATGGCCTGACTGCGGGAATAGGAGAACACGACGTCACCAAACGGATTATTGGAAGCAGACATGGGATTGTGCCGTTCGGCCTGTAACCCGTGTGCTCAACATGAGCCTTATCGGGAACTGCCGATTGGCGGTTTCCCCCACGCGAGGAAAAGTCAAAGCACTGTCTGAGAGCGCCGAGGAGAGCGCAGCGGCGAGCCGAAGGCTCGCGACGAGGGGCAAGCGGAGTACCTGCCTTGTGCGTGGTGGAGACCGCGCAGCGGTACTACCTTGACCCGAGCTAAAATTAGGAAACCAGCGGCTGGCAGTAGCTGGAAGAAAACCGAGCAAAGCGAGCGTCGGATCGAAAAGCCGAGCCGATCTAGAAGGAGCGGCGACCACCGAGAGCCGGCAGCCCAGCCGTGGCTCGAAATAACTGGGAGCAAAAAAGGGGCCGAAGCCCCTAGCCTCACATGAGGCCTGCCATGCGGAACGAGTAGTAACCCCGACCCGAGGGATCAATCTCGGGCCTGCCGAGGATGATGTGGTCGCAGACCTCGATGCCGAGGATGCGCCCGGCCTCGCGCAGCTGGCGGGTGATCTGGATATCGGCACTGGAGGGCTCCGGATCGCCTGATGGGTGGTTGTGGGCAACGATGATCGAGACCGCGCCTGCGAGGATGGCACCCTTGAACACCTCGCGCGGGTGAGCCAAGGAGGCGGTGGCGGTGCCAATCGTCACCAACAGGCGAGCGATCGGATGGCGCCGGGTGGTCAGGAAGACCACCCAGAACGTCTCCTGGACGGGATAGAGCTCGTTGATGTCCTTTAGGTACTCGTACACCTTCTCGGGCTCATTCAGGCTTCGCCCATCAACTTCATTAAGGGTGGCTTTATAGGAGATTTCGGCTTCGTAGACACGCATGTGCTTTCTCAGGCGTGGCGAAATCACCGTATGACCGAGACTCGGTCACTTATCGGGTCTTGCCCGCTTGAGCGCAGCGACCCATTGGGAGGAAAAGCAAAGCCCTGCCGTGAGCGCCGAGGAGAGTACAGCGGCGAGCCGAAGGCTCGCGACGAGGGGGAAGCGGAAGCCTGCCTTGGGCGTGGTGGAGACCGCGCAGCGGTACTACCTTGCCCGACCCAAAATGGGAAGAACAGCGGACGGGCAGTCGCTAAAAGAATTCGGCCAAAGGCCGCGTCGCGACGCGTCGAAAACAACTATCACGAATCACATCAGCAAGACGCTGAAAGGCTCAGACTAAATAAAAGAGCCCCGTTAGGGGCTCTCAATCTATCGAGTCGGGACCAGTAATTTGGTCATGATGTGTTCGGCTACCTCCGTCGGGTCATAGTACACAAAATGTCCAAGTCGGTGATGGGGGATGCGGCGCATCTTAGTCCATTCACGTAGAGTATGAACAGAGGGCTCTCGGCCTTCGGGGAAGATCCCGCAAAACCGCAGACCCTCGATATCGGTCAGGTTAAGTTTAACCCTCGGTGTAGGTGAGTTTGTTTCGGTATTCATAAGTTGAATGGCCCTCAGCGGTCATTGCATTGGGCCTATCATCAAGGGATGGGCGTCAACTTGCTTTGAGCTCCTCAAACGATGCTCCTGGCATCGATACGAATGCCGTTGGCAAACACTCGCCCGTATCCTTCGGCAGAATTCCGAAGAATTCATCGGCCTCCTCCTTGCTCTTTAGATCCAGATAGTGCTTCCGAATGATCACCTCGGAATTTCCGGCCTGTAGGGCGGCTTCGCCGATTGATCTAAACTTTGCGACAAACATGGAAATGAAGGTGTGACGCATCACATCATGCGTGAGGTGAAAGCGGTCCTTGAACGTCTGCCGGCGCTTCTTGAAGTCAGCCACAATGACTGGGTATTTGGTGATCGGGTATGCTCGGAGCCAGGCCGCCAGGTTTGGCTGAATGGTAATCTTGCGAGGCTCACGCACCTTCGATATCTCGCAAGTAATGTGAATGAATCCCGCATCCAAGCGGATCGCCTCCGGAGTGATTTTCGTAATCTCTCCATCCGGCACACCCGGCCGAATCCCCGCGAAAAGGCAGAGGGCGAAGTATGGAATCCAACGCCCTCCCTCAAAGGTCTCAAAATAGGTCATCAACTCCCGGGCTTGGGCTGCGGTGAAGGTCTTCGCCATACCCCGGGTCTTACGCAGTCGGTGGCTGGGAACTCGCAAAACTGGATTCTCCGCCACCCAACCACGGTAGAAGGCGTACTTGAAGAAGGTCGAATAGACGCCTCGGCGGTTATTGTAGGTCTTGAGGGTGCACCGACCGAGCTCGAGGAATGAGATGAGCTTGGTTGGCGATATCTCGTCCAGGCGGTGGCCAGCGAAGTGCCTTTGCAGGCGAGCGAGCTCCCAATCGATGCGCTTGTACTGCGGTCGGGAGATGTATCCCTGCCGGAATTCGTGCTCTTTGGCCGCGACGTATTCCCGGATAGCGTCTGGAAGGGGTTTCCGCTGCTCCGGCTCCAGATAATTCGTCAGGGCAAAGTCCACATAGAAGGACAGCGGCTGCGACTTGCCCTCCATTCGTTTGAATAAAGCCTCTGCCTCACGGAGTTGGTCCTCCTTTAAGGAAGTGGCCACGACACGCAGGCCAGAGGTGGCATGCAGCGCCTTTAGCTCAAGGCTGGCCTTCTCAGCCGCCGCCTCCTCTCGAGTCTTAAAGTTGCGGCGGATGCGCACGCCATTGAGCCAACCGGAAAGCCGCCAAGATTGGGATCCGGCGCGATTATCGAAGGGAACGAGGGTAAAACTCGTCTGGTTCATGCAAAGGTTGCCACGTCAACTGGCAACCGAGCCTCTAAAGCAAAACGGGGAACACTCATCTGATAGAGTATTCCCCGTATTTTCAGCCACTTGCGTAACTGAAAAAATTGGCGTCCCCACGGGGATTCGAACCCCGGTTCTCACCGTGAAAGGGTGGTGTCCTAACCGGGCTAGACGATGGGGACTAGTCCGAAAG
>Ga0209719_1004027_pt1 | contig 12436 bp, 9 predicted proteins | sample AD_JPNAS2_MetaG_FD_184421 | JGI IMG/M metagenome (GOLD analysis project Ga0209719, IMG submission 184421) | Active sludge microbial communities of municipal wastewater-treating anaerobic digesters from Japan - AD_JPNAS2_MetaG (SPAdes) (version 2) | ecosystem: Engineered > Bioreactor > Anaerobic >...
CTTTCTCCTTCCCTATCTTCTATTTCAGAACTTGCGCGGCTTGCATCTTCATCAAAAAGATTATCACCGGTATAAGTTCCCCTGTTAATCATTAAATCATAAATAACACTGCCATTATTATACCAGCCCAGAAAACGCCCATGTAAATAACCGTTTACATAATTAGCACTCATTTGGGGACTGCCATCAGGATACCACATCAGCATAGGACCGTTCTGTTTACCTTTTACAAAAGTTGCTGCTCGTTGTAAAAAACCATTGGGATAGCGTTCTATGGCAACTCCTGTGAAGGGTTTATCTTTATAAAAATAAATACTGTCTTGCAAAACAAGTTCCTTAAAAGGAACCGCATCTTTCGGTTCCTTCCAAGTTTTAACCTCTAAATATTCTTCACTTTTATTCTGTGCAAAGGCAGTGCCAAAAGCAAGGGAAAATATAAAAATGAATAGCATTAAAGGCATTACCGGGCAGTTTATGAAGCCGGTTTTTTTTCGGATACAGGATAGGGAACGCATATTATTTATCACTTGAGGACACATTTTTATCTCCGATAGGTTAGTCAATCTTTTTCTTCTCTTTTTTAACTGAAGCTTTTTATTATATAAGATAAACCAAATTATCTTAAAGTCAACTGAAAGGTTGATGTCCTCATCAAGCACAAAACGACAGGAATGTTGTTCTTCCAGAGTTTTTTCCTTGACCTAATAAATCACTGTGTAAAAATAGTTTTATGGTGAAGAAACTAAAAATATTGGGTATTGAATATGCCCTCTGGTTATACATAGTTGCCTGTATCTGCTGGTTTTTATTTCGGGTTTTCAGTATTTCCGCCAGTAGCTATATTATTTTTATCAGTCCGTTAATCATAGCAGTTCTTTTGTCTCAATGCAAAAATAATATAGGAGCAAAAATAATCATCTCGGAAGAGACAGGTTCACTGTGGAAGATTGAGCTGGCAATAGTAATCCTTATTACTTTCATTATGGCTTGGGTAATTGTAGATGTAAAGCCAATCGCTTTTTTTACTCAGGCAGCCAATACAAAGTCCATTATCAGTGGAATATTTAACCCGAATTTGAGACAGCTTGTTCCGATGCTTAGTGCTTTAGTAGAAACTATTTATCTGGCTTTACTGGCAACCGTTTTTGCTATTCCTTTTGCCTTTGTGCTTTCCTTTTTTGCTGCCAAGAATCTGATGTTCAGTTCTTTTATCGGCAGGATAGTGTATATTATTATCCGAACGATTTCTACTGTCTTCAGAAGTATTGAAGCAATTGTGTGGGCAATTATTTTTTGTGTTTGGGTTGGTATTGGTCCTTTTGCCGGAATGTTAGCTTTATGGATACATTCCATAGCTGCTTTGATAAAATTATACAGTGAGCAGATTGAAAATATTGATCCGGGTCCTGTGGAAGCTATAAAAGCAACGGGTGCTTCAACTTTACAGGTATGGCGTTATGGAGTTACTCCTCAAATTTTGGCACCCTATTTGGCTTTTACAATTTACCGTTGGGATATGAATATCAGAATGGCTACAGTTGTAGGTTTTGTAGGTGGCGGAGGAATTGGTTTGGCTTTATATCAGGAACAGCAAATGCTTGCCTGGAGAAATGTAGGTTTAATAATGTGGTTAATTGCTTTAATTGTTTGGGTAATGGATATGTTAAGTGGTTACCTTCGTTCCAAACTTGTTACCTATTAGGAGATTGCAGAATGAATAATTTTAATCCGGTTGAACTGTTAATCAAAAAGCGTGATGGTTATTCTCTTGCTCCGGAGGAAATTTCTTGCTTCGTAAATGCCTATTTAAAAGGAGAAATTGCCGATTACCAAATGAGCGCTTTTTTAATGGCTTGTTTTCTGCAAGGTCTGGATAAACAAGAAATAGAGGCATTAACCAAGACCTATATTGATTCCGGAGGCACTATTAGTTTTGCAGAAGGTCTGCCTGTTGCCGATAAACATTCTACCGGAGGCGTAGGAGATAAAATCAGTTTAATGCTGGCTCCTATTGCCGCTTCTTTAGGATTGATGGTGCCAATGATTTCAGGACGCGGTTTGGGTCATACAGGTGGTACTTTAGATAAACTGGAATCCATTTTAGGATTTAGAACTTCCTTTTCTCTGCAGGAATTTAAGGAACTGGTAGAAAAACACAGTTTTGCTTTAGCAGGTCAATCTGAGGAACTTGTTCCTGCTGATAAAAAAATATATGCCTTAAGAGATGTTACCGCTACAGTAGAAAGTCCGGGGTTGATTACTGCCAGCATAATGAGCAAGAAAATTGCCGAAGGAGCAAAGCATCTGGTTATTGACTTAAAAATAGGCAGCGGTGCTTTTATGCCTAATATCAATAAAGCAAAAGAACTGGCTGAATTATTGATGGCAACAGGAAAAAGTTTCGGGCAAAAAGTAACCGTGGTCTTTTCCAATATGAATTCTCCTTTGGGACACGCTGTTGGAAATGCTTTGGAAATGATTGAGGCAATTGAATACCTGAAAGGAAACTATTTACCCGATACTTATGAACTTACTACTGTTTTAACTGCTCAAATGCTCATCAGCACTGGCAAGGCAAAGGACTATGAACAGGCAAAAAAGATGATTGATGAAGCAGTTGTCAGCGGAAAAGCACTGGAAAAATTCCGCGAAATAATTATTGCTCAAGGGGGAGAACCAAAAGTGCTGGAGGATTATTCCCTTTTTGCCTCTTCACCTGTAATTTATCCTATCATAGCAAAACAAAGTGGTTGGGTGCATAAAATTGATTGCAGAGCTATTGGCTATGCCTTAGTTCATATCAAAGCAGGCAGAAAAAAAGTTACGGACACCCTTGATTATGGAGCCGGTGCTTTACTTTATCCTAAAATTGGAGATGCTATAAAACAAGGAGAAAAAATAGGAGAAGTGCATTGTGCCTCTAAAAATGAGGCGGAAGAAGTAGCAGAACTAATTTTGAATGCCTATAAAATAGCGGATACCCAAAAAGATAAAGAAGACCTCATCCTGGAAATCGCTTTATCTGAAGAATAAATCATATTAAGAAAGAAAAGTCGTTTGTCATTCCTGCACAAGCAGAATTTAGGTAAAATATTACAACTTGACTGCTTTTTCAAGACGATAACTATTCATTTTATATAAAAGCTGTAAAAATAATTTGCTTTTCCCCTGCTCTTGCTATATAATATAAATAGCACAGTATTAGGAGGTTAATATGACTGCCAAACGTTTTTACATCGCCGTTTTAATGGGGATCATATTGGGAATTATTGCCTGCTTAATAGCAGGAGGAGTAAACCCCAACCCCTTAGCTAAGAAAGTGCTTGCCAATATTTTTGTAAGCCGTGTTTTAATTGGTTTTGTGATTGGAATTAGTGCTTGGAAAATGGGCTGGTTTTTACATGGAGTTTTAATGGGACTGATTGTTGGCTTGCCTTTTTCCTTAAGTGCTATGGCTATACAAGTTCCAGGTATGGGGAAATGGGGAATATTTTTCCTGACCTGGGCTTTGGGAGTTGTATACGGATTTATCATTGAGCTTGTAACCAGCGTTTTCTTTAAGGCAGAACAACCCTCGGCAAAATAGATAGCGAATTTAATTCATTTCCCCAAGTGTAGTCGGAGGACGCTATTCCTCCGCAAAAAAATCACTAAAAAGGCGGAGCGTTGCCTGCTCCGGCTACAAAAAAAATTTGGATTGACAAAATCACGACCTTAAAAATTAAGTATTCTTGAAATGTGTTCCGGAATAGCTCAGCGGTAGAGCGGGTGGCTGTTAACCACTAGGTCGGGGGTTCGAACCCCTCTTCCGGAGCCACTTTTTTATAAACCAAATTTAAGTGTTGGATAAGTGGTGCAATCAAAAAAAGAGTATTAAGGAGGCAAAAATGCTAACTGTAAACGAATATTTTGAGGGTAAAGTAAAGTCCATTGCTTTTCAAAACAAACAAGGCAACTTCACCGTAGGAGTAATGGATATTGGGGAATTTGAATTTGGCACTAATACAATTGAAAGAATGACCGTTATTTCCGGAGAACTTACCGTCCAATTACCCGAAGAAGAAACTTGGAAAAAATTTACTTCCAAAGAAACATTCACCGTTCCTGCCCATAAAAAATTCCGGGTAAAAGTACAAGAACAAACAGCATATCTTTGCCGTTATGAATAATGAGGATTGATAAAATGAAAAAATATGTATTTATCACATTGGGATTGTTGGCATTAGCTTTCTGTTTTGCAGAAGAATCACCGGTCACTTTATACCTGCAAAATCAAAATCTGGAGACCTATCAGCAAGCAGTTAATTATCTCATCAAAATTGATCAGGAAGGCGAAAGCGGAATGCAGGCAAAACTGAATCTTGCCTATATCAGCAATTTGGAATCTCTCCGGTTAATGGATTTGGCAAAAGCGGATATTGAGAATTTGAAACCCGGCGAACGCTTTGCCCTGGCAAATCTTTATCTGGAAATGGATAAATATGACGATGCTATTGATATTTATAATCTTTTGAACGAAGCAACACCAAAATGGAGCTGCCCCTGGCGTCATAAAGGAGAAGCTCTTTATAAAAGCGGAAATTATGAAGCCGCTAAAAAGTCACTGGAAATGGCAATTGAAACCAATAAAGAACATTATGATGCTTACCTCTGGTATGCCAAAACCCTCTATGAATTAAAGGACTATAAAAACGCTCTTAAAGCTCTGGAAACCGCTTTTGACTTAACTGAAGAACTTGAAGATAGCGGATTTGATCAGGTAATTCCGGAAGAAGAAATCAATCAACTTTATCAGGAACTGCAGAAATTAACCCAAAATAAGTAATACCATTTCTGGCAAAAAATACATTGTCCTTCCTGAACAGGCGAGAATACAGAAGTGTTTGGAAGTTTGAGAGGGTTGATAAGGTTGAGAAGGTTTAGAAGGTTGAGAAGTTTGAGAGGGTTGATAAGGTTGAGATGCTCTCTGCCCTCAGCTCTCTGCCCTCTGCAAAAAAAGCCCGGAGGGCGACACAATGATAGCGATGGGTGCGTAAGCCCCTCGAAAAAATAAAGACACAATCACTAATTTCTTTTTTCTTTTCCTTTTCCCAAAAAGCCCGGAGGGCGATACAATGATAGCGATGGGTGCGTAAGCCCCTCGTTAAATGTAAGCCCCGACTTCTTTTTTCTTTTCTTCTTCCCATTTTCCAAAAGCCCCAAAGGGCGACACAATGATAGCGATGGTGGCGTTAGCCCCTCAGAAAATGTAAGCCCTGATTTCTTTTTTCTTTTCTTCTTCCCATTTTCCAAAAGCCCCAAAGGGCGACACAATGATAGCGATGGTGGCGTAAGCCCCTCGTAAAAAATTAAGAAACAACCATCTATCTTTTTCCACTGTTCCCCGATATATATATCTTGAAAATCCCTGTTATCCCATTCCTCACGGAGCTAATAAATCTTGATAGTTATTTGCTTGATATATAGTAAATTCTGTAACGACTCCGTAACACTTCCGTAACACTTCCGTTGTCTCGTTAGGGAATTGTTACTTGGTTGTTACTTTGTTATAAGATGATGAAGCAAGCTGAAAAAGATAATAAATTAAAGGCGAAGCAGTTAACCGGAGAGCGGTAAATGATAATGTTTTTCTCCTTTGGCTAATCGGGATTCGGTAACTCCATAATTAAATACTATTATTATAAAATGTTATTTTATTATTAAAATGAAAATCTTGGGTATCTGTCGTTCCTACGGAACTCTTTCTAAAAGAAGGAGATATGTTGTTTTTATCTGCTCTTTGCACCGGGTTGAAACCCGTTGTTAGAATCTGTCGTTCCTACGGAACTCTTTCGGAAAAAAGGAGATTTGTTGCTTTTATCCTCTCTTTGCACCGGGTTAAAACCCGTCGTTAATACCTGTCGTTCCTACGGAACTCTTTCTAAAATAAGGAGATATGTTGTTCATTTACACTCTTTTCGCCGGGTTGAAACCCGTCGTTAATATCTGTCGTTCCTACGGAACTCTTTCTGTTACAAGGAGATATGTTGTTTTTATTTACTCTTTTCGCGGGGTTGAAACACGTCGTTAATACCTGTCGGGGTTGTCTCACAACCTCCCAGAAGTCCATTTTTTACTATTTTCAGGTATACAAATAAGTATCCTAAAGAGGAGATTATTCCTTAAAATGGTTTATATTTATTGTCTCATAACTAAGTTTTAGTTTCGGGACAGTCCCATTGAAAAGAGAAAAATAAAGCCGAAAGACAAAAAATTTTTAATTTGCGCTTGACAGAATTTCGGCTATAATAATATTAGCACTCAATTGTATTGACTGCTAAGAAAACCAAAATTAAAATACTAAAATTATGGAGGAAAACAAGATGGCAAAACAAATGCAGTATGCACATGACGCCCGCACAAGTTTAAAAAGCGGTGTGGATAAACTGGCTGATGCCGTAAAAGTTACCCTTGGTCCTAAGGGTAGATATGTTGTTTTGGACAGGAAATTTGGCTCTCCCACAATCACTAACGACGGTGTGACCATAGCCAAAGAAATTGAATTGGAAAATGAATACGAAAATATGGGTGCTCAACTCTGCAAAGAAGTTGCAGAAAAAACCCATGACACAGCTGGTGATGGAACTACAACAGCTACAATTTTAGCCCAGGCAATTATTGAAGAAGGTCTGAAACATGTAACTGCCGGCGTTAATCCAATGTATCTGAAACGCGGTTTGGAAAAGGCAACTAAAGTTGTAGTGGATAAAATCAGGGAATTCAGCAAGGAAATCAAGAGCAGTGAAGAAATTGCACAAATTGCTGCAATTTCAGCTAATAACGATCCTGAAATTGGAGCTCTGATTGCTGAAGCTATGGATAGTGTTGGTAGAGAAGGCATTATCAATATTGAAGAAGCAAAATCCATTGATACCGGTTTGGAAAAAGTGGAAGGAATGCAGTTTGATAGAGGTTATATCTCTCCCTATTTTGTCACTAATGCAGAAAAGATGATTGCTGAACTGGAAGAGGCCTTTATCCTTTTATACGACAAGAAAATAACAGCTCTCAAAGAACTTCTTCCTATCTTACAGGAAGTTTCCCAAAATGGACGTCCCCTGCTTATTATTGCAGAAGATATTGAAGGCGAAGCACTTGCCACATTAGTAGTGAATAAACTGCGTGGTGTCCTGAATGTGGTTGCTGTTAAAGCACCCGGTTTCGGTGATCGCAGAAAAGCTATGCTGGAAGATATTGCCGTTTTAACTGGTGCAACTTTAATTTCTGAAGAAATGGGAAGAAAACTTGATAGCGCTACAATGAGCGATCTGGGACGCGCTAAAAAGATTATTGTGGAAAAAGAAAATACCACTATCCGCGAAGGAGCTGGTAATCCTGAAGAGATTGAAGGTAGAATTAAACAAATAAGAGCTCAAATTGAAGAGACAACTTCCGATTACGATAAAGAAAAATTGCAAGAACGCCTTGCCAAACTTTCCAGCGGAGTTGCCGTCCTCAGAATCGGTGCTGCTACCGAGACAGAAATGAAGGAAAAGAAAGCTCGCGTAGATGATGCTCTCCATGCTACCCGGGCTGCTGTTGAAGAAGGTATTGTTCCCGGTGGTGGAATTACTTTAATTCAAGCCGCTAAAGCCCTAAAACAACTAAAAGGCCTTTCCTACGAAGAAAAAATGGCTGTGGATATTTTGTCTAAAGCACTGGAAAAACCAGCTTATCAAATTGCCGCTAACGCAGGTGAAGAAGGCGCTGTAGTTGTTGAAAAACTAAAGAGCTTTCGCGATATCCATATGGGATTCAATGCCAGCAATGGTCAATTTGAAGACCTCTTCAAAGCCGGAATTATTGACCCCGCTAAGGTTGTTCGCTCAGCTATCCAAAACGCTGCTTCCATTGCCGGTTTGATGTTAACTACGGAATGCATTATTACCGATATTAAAGAACCTGAGCCAGCTGTCCCTATGCCCAATCCTAATATGGCTGATATGTATTAATATAATCCCGTCTAAAATAAAGAAAAGGGCTTTTCCGAAAAGGAAAAGCCCTTTTTGGATGAACGGTTGAAGTGGAAAGTGAAACACGGGCTAGACAAAGAAAAGGCAAAATTATTATAATAAAATCAGCAAAATCTGCGCGCTAACTCGTTATGAGTCCTCACTGCCAAATAAATTCGTGAGATGTGTAAAATTATTAAAGGCAGTGACGACTCCTGACTTTTCCTCCTCCAGACCTTCAGACCTCTCAACTAATAAAAACATTGACAATAACTTATCATTAAATAAGAAAGCAATTATAGAATTTTAAGTATGGGAAAAACAAGATGAAACCTTTTAAGCCGGAAAAGCTTCCTCTTTCCTGTATTGATTGGGAAAGACAGATAAGTTTTATTAGCCAAGCTCATAATTTGTTAGGTAAATATGAAGGGATGCTACAAACAATAGTAAATCCCAATCTGTTTTTATCGCCTCTCACTACTCAGGAAGCAGTTTTATCTTCTAAAATTGAAGGCACACAGGCAACCTTGGATGAGGTCTTGCGCTATGAAGCAAATCCTAAAATGACACTATCTCCTGAAAGAAATGCTGATATTCAAGAGATATTAAATTATCGGGAAGCAATTAATTATGCAGTTGAGCGGTTAAAATCCATACCTCTATCCTTAAATTTGATCAAAGATGTCCATTCCATATTGATGAACAGCGTTAGAGGAATGAATAAAACTCCGGGAGAATTTAGAAAAGTTCAAAATTACATTGGTCCTCCAGGTGCAGATATTTCCCAGGCAACCTATATCCCTCCCTCTCCCGAAGAGGTGATGCCTGCTATGGATAATCTGGAAAAATACATCCATTATGAAGAAAAAGATACAATCGTTCAATTGGCAATAATCAAAGCACAATTTGAAATAATCCACCCTTTCCTGGATGGAAATGGAAGAATAGGAAGAATTCTCATCCCTCTCTTTCTGTTCTATAAAAATATCATAAGCAAGCCGGTATTTTACTTAAGCACTTACCTAGAAAAACATAGAGATGAATATTATCAGCACCTAAATAATATTACTGCAAAAAATGACTGGAACGGATGGATTTCTTTTTTCCTGAAAGCAGTTATTGAACAGGCAAAAATGAATATTGAAAAAGCAGGAGCTATCCAAAATTTGTATGATCAAATGAAAATTACAATTCCTGAAATTACCGGTTCCAAATATTCAATGCAGCTGACTGATGCGCTTTTTATATCACCTCTTTTCAGTATTAACGGTCTTTCCACAGCTTCAATGATTCCTAAAGCAACCATCATAAGAATAGTAAATATATTAAAAAATGAGAAAATCGTGACAGAAATACAAAAGAGCAGGGGACAAATGCCAGGATTGTTTAAGTTCAAAGCTCTTTATAACATTATTAAATAAATGTATAACTAACAATAAATAAATAATATAGAGTGTTTGTGCCTCATCTTTAGCGTTTTATGCAACACAAAATCCCTTGTCTATATTCTATGAAACACAAGCTCTGTATTTCATTCTCTCTCAAGTTGTTATGATAAAATAGCAGAAATGGTGGAATTGGTTAACAGGTGAACGAGAAAGGTGAAAAGGTGAAACACTGAGTTAACATCGTAAATGACGGATAAAGGGTTGAGTAGGTTGAGTAGGTTGAGAAGGTTTAGAGGGTTGATAAGGTTTAGAGGGTTGAGAAAGTTTAGAGAGTTTAGAAGGTTTAGAGGGTTGAGAAGTAAAGAAATAAAGACCTTAAGACCTTTCTACTTTCTATCTCGTCTTCCCAAATTTTCCTTGCCAAAAAAACCTTATTCAGTATATGAGGATTAAAAATAAACAGGAGGAAAAAATGTCAGATATACTTTACATTATCGGACGCGAGATTTTAGATTCACGCGGAAATCCAACAGTGGAAGCAGAAGTTCATTTAGATAGTGAGATTATGGCAATAGCAGCAGTTCCCAGTGGTGCATCTACCGGAGAACGCGAAGCCATAGAACTTCGTGATGGCGATAAAAAACGCTATGGAGGCAAAGGTGTCTTAAAAGCAGTTAGCAATATAGACAATATAAGTGATGAATTATGGGGAACTGATTCATTATTGCAGGGTCAAATTGATAAAATTATGATTGATATGGATGGAACTCCTAATAAAGCCAAACTGGGTGCTAATGCTATTTTAGCTGTTTCTATGGCTGTTGCCAGAGCTTCCGCTTTGGAATTGAATATTCCTTTATATCGTTATCTGGGAGGTGTTAATGCCAAAACCCTTCCTGTACCAATGAGTAATATTCTCAATGGTGGCGCGCATGCAGATAACAATGTTGATATTCAGGAATTTATGATTATGCCATTGGGTGCAAAAAGTTTCAAACAAGCGCTACAAATGAATGCTGAGGTTTTTCACTCCCTGAAGGCAATTCTTAAAAAACGCGGTTTAGTAACTTCCGTTGGAGATGAAGGTGGTTTTGCACCTAATCTTGCATCCAATGAAGAGGCCTTTATCGTAATTGTAGAGGCAATTAAGACAGCAGGTTACATTCCCGGAAAAGATATTTACCTGGCTATTGATGCTGCTGCCAGCAGTTTTTATAAAGACGGTAAGTATCTTTTTGAAGGAAAAAAAGTTAGCAGCGATGCAATGATTAAATATTATGAAAGTATGATTGACAAATATCCTATTTGCTCAATTGAAGATGGCTTGGCAGAAAATGACTGGACTGGCTGGAAAAAAATGACTGCCAAATTGGGCAGTAAAATTCAAATTGTAGGTGATGATGTTTTCGTTACCAATCCCAAAATTATTGCTAAAGGCATTAAAGATAACATCGCCAATAGTGTTTTGATTAAATTGAATCAAATCGGAACCGTTACCGAGACCATAGATGCCATAAATATGGCTCATAAAGCGGGTTGGACAACCGTTGTAAGTCACCGTAGCGGTGAAACGGGAGATACTTTTATTGCCGATTTGGCTGTTGCTTTAAATACAGGTCAAATCAAAACCGGTTCTATTTCCCGCAGCGAACGTATTGAAAAATATAATCAACTCCTACGCATTGAAGAAGAATTAGGTGAGGCAGCTTATTTCCCAGGAAAGTCAATAATAAAACAACTATAAGATAAAAAAACCTTGCCGGAGCTGTTATAATTGACAGCTCCGGTTTGGTATTGAACAAGCAATTATTTTACTATTGGGTATAGTTTTCGGGTTGTAAAGACATTTAGTTTATCCGAAAACAATGCAGTTTAGGAAAAATGGGTTAGCAAATTCATTCTTTGCCAAAGAGTTCGCAAAACTCTGAAAAATAAATGCTCTCAATTTATGGCGAATCTGAATTCAGCAAACCAAATACCTAATTTCACTTTTTACTATTTAATACTCCTCGTAGTGTAAATTCTCTGGACAAGAACAACCACTTTCATACAAGGAATAATATGAGTATAAAAAAGATGCGCAACATAGATAAAAAGCAGAAACATAGTCGTCTTAGAATTAGTTTTCAGACCTCTGTAACAGAAGGTATTTTTGCTCAGATTTACGGAAACCTGTCTGCAATCGGTTCTTCCTTTATTGTAAAGCTGATGGTAATTTTGGGTGCTTCACCAATGCACTACAGTTTATTAAGCGCTATAGGACAGGTTTCTGCTCTTTGGCAACCTTTGGGAATAGCTATTACCCATAAACTGAAGGAACGTAAATCTGCCTGTATTAAAATTACTGCTATAGGCAGGTTTTTGACTATCTTTTTAGGGTTGTCTTTGCTTTTTAATAATCACTTACAGGGAATCTGGTTTGTGCTTATACTGCTATTTTTTAGTGCAGGTTTACAATCCTTGGGAGCAAATATCTGGATTGCCTGGATAAGTGATTTGATTCCTCTTTCCATTCGGGGACGTTTTTTCTCCAGGCGCAATCAAATTTTGATTGGAATAGGATTGATAGTAAGTTACATAGTCAGTTTTCATATAGATCTTTTTGAATCCGCTAAAGGTGCTTTCAAACTTGGCTACATAAAGCTTTTGAGAGCAGAGAAATTCTTTCTTCCTCAAAATCAGCCCTGGTTTTTAGCCGGGGTTTTTGTGTTTGCTTCTCTTATTGGTTTAATTGGTTTATTTTTTCTGAACCGTCAACCTGAAAGACCCTTGCGTCCTGTTCCGGAACAGCGTTTACGGGAGCGTTATTCAGCTCCTTTTAAGGATAAAAACTTCCGTCTACTTTCCGTTTTTGGTATTTGGTGGATGTTAGCTATTGGTGTAGGCAGTCCTTTTTGGGGACCTTTTATGATGAAGAAACTTTCTATGAACTTGTTTGAAATCCAAATCTATAATACTTTGAGTGTGTTTTCCTCACTTTTATCTTATCAATTCTGGGGTCGCTTTATAGATAAAAATGGCAATAAAACAGCTATGCAGATTTGTATTGCCTTGGGA
>Ga0209719_1004029_pt1 | contig 12434 bp, 14 predicted proteins | sample AD_JPNAS2_MetaG_FD_184421 | JGI IMG/M metagenome (GOLD analysis project Ga0209719, IMG submission 184421) | Active sludge microbial communities of municipal wastewater-treating anaerobic digesters from Japan - AD_JPNAS2_MetaG (SPAdes) (version 2) | ecosystem: Engineered > Bioreactor > Anaerobic...
GATACCGACGGCGCCGTCGGTATCGAGGCCGTGGGCGCGGACGCCTTCGGCCATGGCGAGCGCGATGTCGCGGGTGCGCGTTTTCAGCGTCTCGTCGCCGAGGGCGTCGGCGGCCTCCCAGAAGAGCCAGCTGGCCTCGATGTCGTGGCCGTAGGAGATGCCGGGCGTGTGCGAGCGCCAGTCGAGGTCGAAGAAGAGGGCGCAGCGGGCGTAGGGCTCGGTGGTGTAGACGTGTTTGAAGAGAATTTCGACGAGCTCGCGGAGGCGTTCGCGCAGGGTGGCGTCGGGCCAGACGCGGAGCAGGGCGGTGTAAGCCTCCATGATGTGGAGGAGGGTGTTCATCGACTTGGGCGCGTTGAGATCTTTGAGGCTCAGGCGCATGTCGGCCAGCGGGCTCCAGTCGCGGGCGAGGGCTTCGATGTAGCCGCCGTGGACGGGCTCGGAGGCGTGTTTTTCGATGAGGAAAAAGACTTCCTTGGCGAGGTCGAGGGCGGCGTGGTCACCGGTGGCGGCGAACCATTCGGAGAGGCCGTAGATGGTGAAGGCTTCGGCGTAGATTTGTTTCCGGTCGGAGGCGACCTGGTGTTTCGCGTCGAGGCTCCAGAAGACGCCGCCGTGGCGGGCATCCCAGAACGGGCCGGTGAGCAGGGCGAGGGCCTTGCGGCCCATTTCGAGGTACTGCGGATTGGGGACGACGCGGTGGGCGGCGGCGAAGGTCCAGAGCATGCGGGCGCAGAGGACGACGTGGCGGGGGGCGTCGTCGAATTTGCGCAGGTCGTGGGCGACGACGCCGACGAGGCGGCCGTCGGGCTCAAACGCGTGGCGCGTCCAGAATGGGAGGATGTCCTGCGTGAGCTCGGCTTCGGCGCGGCGACGCAGTTCGGCAAGGGAGGAGACCGGAGGAATCATGGAGGCCGCAGGCTAGCGGGGCGCGGCCCGTCGAGGAAAGCGCGAAACCGGGAGGCGGCGGCCTAGATGTGGAGGGCCTCGGCGTTTGGGCGAGGGGCCGGGGTGGCGAGGTGCTGAAGGGCTTCGGGGAGGCTGCGGAAGATGAAGAACCGAGCGGCGTCTTCGGCGGGGAGGTAGGCGCTGATGGCGCGGCAGACTCCGTACACGACGTCTTTGGGGGCGGCGACGACGCGCAGGCCCTTGGGGGCGTCGAAATCCATGCGCGCGAGTTGGTAGGCCTGGAGCGGGGAGACCGCGATGTTGGAGACGGCCGTGAAGTCGTAGAGGATGTCGAAGGTCTCGTCGAACGCGGGGTCCTGGCGTGGGGACTCCATGAGCTTTTTGAAGTCGGATAGCTGGAGGACTCCGGAGGCGACCACGGTGACGCGCCGTTGGTGGGGGGCGACGGAGTGGGTGTAGTGGGCGACGGAGAGGAAGACCTCTGGAGACATAGGGTAAAAAATGGGTAAAGCCTAGGCTATTGGCCATAGTTGGGTGTACGTGCAGGACAACTGCAAAGTGCCCGCGATCGAGTGCGGTTTCTACGACCAATATGCTAGTCGGTGGCGGCAAAAAACTTGTGGTGGCCTGTTGCCGGCGGCTTGCAGGAGTGCGTCAGGTCCGCGGGGCGGGCGGTTCGGTCGTGGGGAGGTAGCGCTGGCGGCGCAGTCCGCTGGCGCCGCGGGGGGCGGCGCGCTCGCCGGGGGCTGTGTAGGCGTGGCGGCGGTATCCGGGGATGGAGGGGTCGGTGGCGCAGCGGATCTGGAAATCCTGCATGCGCTTAAAAAGTCCGAGGAGTTGCTCGGGGAGGGGATACTGGTCGAGGCCGCGTTGCTCGAGGGCGAGCAGGAGCTCGTGGGTGGTTTCGAGGGTGGAGAGGCAGCCTTCCTGCGGCTGTTGTTTGATCACGAAGCGGCTGGGGGCCGAGGGCGTGAACATGATGCGCGGGAGGCGTTGCAGGCTCGGGCTGAGCTTGAGCATCTTGCGTGCGCAGCTCCAGGTGGCGTCGAGGAGGATGACGAGGAGTTGGCGGTTCCCGAGCTCGGGCAGGGTGGCTCCGGGCGTGGAGAGGTTGACGGCGTCGGGGCCGGGGTAGACGAGCACCGGGAAATAGCGGGGATCGTGGAGGAGGTCGCGGACGGCGGGGTGCTCGTCGAAGGCGATGCCCATCTGGATCTCGCTGTTGGCGAGGCAGAGGTGGGTGAGGCGGCCGGTGGCGGCTTTCTCCTGCTTAAACTCCTTCGGGTGCATGAGGAAGACGAACCGGGTGCGCGTGCTCATCGGCTGGATGGTGTCGCACCAGCAGAGGTGTTTTGGCCAGAAGCAGCGGTAGCAGGTTTCGCGGCTCATGCGGGGAGCTTACTGGCGGCGCCCGAGCACATAGGTGGCGCGGGAATCACGGGCGGTGATCTCGTCGATGACCTGAAAGGTGGCCGGGTCGGCGCCGGGGATGGGCTCGACGCCGTAAAAGGCTTCGCGGCGGTCTTTCGCGTAGTGCGAGTTGAGAACCTGGAGTGTGGCGTAGTCCGCGTCGACGCGGTACGAGCTGCCGGTGCCGATGTCGGTGTAATAATTTTCGCCGTCGCAGCCCCAGTGGGGGCGGACGATGCGAAACGCCTCGGGGTGGGCGACGCGCACGGGGGAGCGCCCGAAATAGATTTCGCGCGCATCGCGGGCCCACAGGAGGCTGGCGTCGAGGAGGCTGAAGGTGTGCGGGTCGGCACCTTCGATCACGGTGTTTTGGAGAAACACATGATCCGCGTCGCGCCCGTAAACGGAGCCCAGGACTGCGAAGCTGGCCGGGTCGGCCTGGTCGATCACGTGGCCGTCGAAATACACGCGGTCATTGTCGCGCGCGTAGTGTTTGTCGAGGGCTTTGAAGGAGGCGCGATCGGCGCCGAAAACTGCGTAACTGAAGTAGCCCTCGGCTTGGTTCCAGCCGAGGAACTGGACGCCATCCTCGGTCCGCCGGTAGCCACCGCCGCATCCGGAGAGGAGGGTGGCGAGGAGGGCGAACCAGAGGGCGTGTTTCATGATGGAGGCGCGGAGGGGGCGGAGGTTGGCGCTTTCGGGGGAATGTCGGCGAGCATTTCTTGGAGCATGCGCAGGAGGGCGTCGCCGGGGTAGGGTTTCGCGAGGTAGCGCCAGTGGCTGGGGAGGGGGGCGGAGTCCATCAGCTGGGCGGAGTAACCGGAGCACAGGACGATGGGGAGCATGGGATGGGTGTGCTGGATGATCCGGGCGGCCTCCCAGCCGGAGAGCCCGGGCATGACGATGTCGAGCAGGGCGGCGTCGATGCGCGGGTTGGCGCGGATGATGTCGACGGCGGTCTGGCCGTCGGCGGCCTCGATGATCTCGTAGCCGAAGCGGCGCAGCTGGGCGGCGGTGGTGAGGCGGACGTTGGAGTCGTCTTCGGCGAGGAGTAGGGTGCGGTGGTGTGCGGGGAGGAGCGGGGCGTGGCCGTGTGCGGTGTGGTGGGGCTCGTCGGAGGGTTTTTCGGTGGCGGGCAGGTAAACGCGGAAGGTGGTGCCGTGGCCGGGCTCGCTGTACACGTTGATCATGCCGAGGTGCTGCTGGATGACGCCTTGGACGACCGCCAGGCCGAGGCCGGTGCCGTGGCCCTGGCCTTTGGTCGTGAAGAACGGTTCGAAGATGCGTTGGAGCGTGGTGGGCGACATGCCGGTGCCGGTGCCGTGGCCCTGGCCTTTGGTCGTGAAGAACGGTTCGAAGATGCGTTGGAGCGTGGTGGGCGACATGCCGGTGCCGGTGTCCGAGACGGCGAGAACGACAAAATCTCCGGCGCGGATCCATGGGCGTGCGCGCGAGTCGGAGTCGGTAAAAGTGGCCGTAGAGAGCTCGAGGATGAGTTTGCCTCCGTCTGGCATGGCGTCGCGCGCGTTGATGCAGAGGTTGAGGATGACCTGGTCGATCTGGTTGGAGTCGGCCATGACCCAGAGCGGTGTCTCCGGTTCGACGTAGGATACGTTGACATTCTCGCCGATGAGACGGCGGACCATCTTGAGGAGGCTGGAGACGAGCGCGCCCATGTTGACCTGGCAGATCTCCAGTTTCTGGCGCCGCCCGAAGGCGAGGAGCTGGCGGGTGAGGTCGGCGGCGCGGTTGACGGCTTCGTCGGTCTGCTTCTCGAAGTCGGCGCGCTCCTTCTCGGTGGATTCGGGGTCGCGGGCGAGCTGGAGGCTGCCGCGGATGATCTGGAGGATGTTGTTGAAGTCGTGGGCGACGCCGCCGGCGAGCAGGCCGATGGCCTCGATCTTTTGGGACTGGCGCAACTGGTCTTCGAGCCGGCGCTGCTCGGTGATGTCGTGGAGCACCATGACGACGCCGATGGGAGCCGGGTGGTGGTTGCGGATGGGGGCGGCGTTGGCGGTGACGAGCCGTGTGGAGCCGGAGCGGTGCGTGAGCAGGTGGGGCAGGCTCAGGTTGATCGGCTGGCCCGAGCGGAGGACTTCGCCGATGGGATGGGGCGAGGGCGTGGGGCGGTCGTTGGGCAGCAGGACGACGACTTCCTGGAAGTGGTGGCCCTTGGCGTCATCTGCATGCCACCCGGTGAGCTTTTCGGCCACGGGGTTGAGCGAGACGATGCGGCCGACGGCATCGGTGGCGATCATGGCGTCACCGATCGAGGAGAGTGTGATGGCGAGGTTTTGTTCGCTCTTGCGCAGCTGCGCTTCGGCGTGGCGCTGGCGGCGGCGGGCGAGGACGAGGAAGAGGATGGTGGCGCCTTGGGCGAGGAGGACGATGCCGACGGCGATAATGTAGCCGCGGTACTCGCGCCACGGGGAGTAGAGTCGGAAGGCGATCTCTGTACCTTTGGGGACGCGATCCTCGGAGATGCCAAACCGGCGGAGTTCGCGCTCATCAAGGACGAGGCGGCTCTGGCAATGCGGCCCGATGGGAATCGCCTCGGGCGGGACCCCCGCGAGTACCTGGGCGGCGAGTTGCCCGACCTCCCATCCGTGGAGTTTGCTGTCGAGCAGCGAGCCGCCGACGATGCCGTGCCCGAGCAGGAAATCCCACACTCCGTAAATCGGCGACGGGCTCAGGCGGCGCGCTTGTGCAATCGCTTCCTCATAGGAGCGGGGGGCGCCGGTGGTGTCGCGGTTCCAGGAGAGTAACAGGACGATGTCGCGTACGGGATCGAGGCGCGTGAGCGCGGCCTCAGTCTCGGCAAAGGTCTCTTGGCCGAGGTAAACGGCGCGGAGGCCGGTGGTGGTAGCCGCCATCGCTGCTTCGACGGCGGCACGGTTGGCCTGGCCCGTTTCGGTGGCGTCGTTGAGCACGACAAGTCGCTCGGCCTCGGGGTGGAGGGCCCGGATGAGCTCGAGGGTGGGGGCCAGGTCGAGATCCTCGACCACGCCGGTGACGCCGGGCGGGCGTTGTTGGTCGAAATGGTTAACTCCGCCGAAGACGATCGGCACGCCTGGAAAGAGGCGTTCGCGCTCCCGCAGGCACAACTGGTACGCGTAGTCGTCGATCGCGATGATCACTCTGGCGTGGCTCACCTGTAGTTTGCTCGCGACGGTGATGGCCATCGCCTCCTCGCGTCCGACCGTGGGGAAGCGTTTGATATCGAGTTGCGTGACCACGAGCTCCGCCTTGGCACTGAGCGCCTGGTTCAGGCCTTGGGTGACGCCGTCAACCCAGGGCATGCCCACATGATACGAGTGCACGACCAGGATGTACGGTTTTTCGGGGGCGCTTTGGGTTGCCGGAAGGATGCAAAGTGCCGCCAATAAGGATAAAACCACAGAAAGGCGCATGGGTGGAGTGAACGCATGCGCTCCGGCGAGGCAAACGAGCCCCCGAAAAACACAGGGTGCGGGGCCGCGCTGGTGCCCGGGATGGGTACCACGTTTCCCTTGCTCCCTCTGGGGCATGTGTGCGTTTGTCTGCCTAAAATGGCCCTTGTGTGTGTGGCATTGTGTGGCAGGATCGGGCCATGAAATTCCCGTGCACCCTCAAGCGCGGCTCCGTCGCGGTGAAGGTGTACTGCGTCCAACGCCCGCCACGGGCAGGGCGCCCGGCACAGACTCTCTTCACGCTGTCGTGGCATGCGGGTGACCGCCGGATGACGAAGCAATTTACCGATGAATCCGCCGCCATCACGGAAGGGCGCTTGAAGCTGGACCAACTTTCGAGCGGAAAGATCGACGCGGCCGCATCCATGACGATCGAGGACGCCGCCGCACTCGCTGAGGCCCGACGGATTGCCGGAGACGTGCCATTGATAGCCGCGCTGAGCGAATGGGCCAAGGCGCGGAAACTGGCCCGTGGCGAGCTACTGCCGGCCGCTCGGGCATGGGCGGCCAAGCAAGGGACATCCTACCAACGGGAGACGCTGGGCAACGTCGCCGCCGCCTTCATGGAAGCCAAGAAGGCAGGGGGCGTGAAGACGGGGAAGACCTACAAGCTGATTGCCCACCTGACGGAAAAGTTCGGCGGGCTGACGATGGACTCCATCACGTCGCTGGCTCTCGCCCGTTGGATGCAGGAACGCTACGGAGACCCTGTTTACTTCAACACCGCGCTGAAGCGATTCAGGACGTTGTGGCGCTGGGCCCGCAAGAATGGCTACCTGCCCAAGGACGCGCAGACCGTGGCGGAGTCAGTGGACTCGGCAAGGGAACAGCCCAACCGCATCGGATTCATCCGGGCAGGCGAACTGGCCAATCTTCTGGCCCTCGTCCGATCCGATTCCCCAGAGCTCTTGGCGCCACTCGTTCTCGCCGCCTTGTGCGGGTTGCGAAGCAGTGAGGTGCACGGCCAGCAATGGGAGGACATCGACCTTGAGGCCAGGCACGTGCGCGTGACGGCCGCCAAACCCAACACGCCTGCATTCCGCCTCGTGCCCTTGTGCCCTGCGGCTGTCGCCTGGCTGCTGCTCTGCCCCAACCGAAAAGGCCGTGTGTGCAGAACCGTGGTTGACGTGGAGCGTCTGCGCGACCTCGCCCTGGCACACAAGATGGAGCTCCCGGCCAATGCATTCCGGCATTCGTACATCTCGCACGCCGTGGCGCTGTCGGGCGATGTGAACCGGACGGCTCTCGACGCGGGAAACTCACCTTCGAAGATCTTCAAGAACTACCGGGCGCTCGTCACCCCTACCGAGGGCAAGGCGTGGTTTGAACTCTCTCCCGAAGCCGTGGCGCGGCGGCTCGCCGGCAAGATCGTGAAATTGGCCAAGGTGGCGCGGTAGAGAAGGCGCGCACTGCGCGCACAAGACCACAATCCACACGGGCGCTAAGATGCGCCCATGACCACGAAAGAAACCACATCAAACGCTCCGATTCTAGTCGGAGAACGGTTCGCTACTCCGGCCGAGGTTATGGAGCTGTTCGGCTTCAAAGACCGCGCGACCTTCTGGCAATTTGTCCGCCGCAACAATCTGCCGTTTGTCGCCCTCGGGCCGCGTCGGTTCATGTTTGAAGCTCAGGCTCTGCGTTCGTTCCTCAACGCCAGAACTGTTGGCCACGTAGCCAGCGACAGCAACCAAGGAGGTGCGGCCGCATGAGTGCCACCTATCCCGAAGAGATCGCCGCCTCTGAGCTTGCCCAGACGCTGGGCGTCTCCCTGCAACATCTGTCTTTCCTTGCCGCCAAGGGGCGCGTCGTCCGCGCCAGCCATGGCAAGTATCGGTTCAAAGAATCGGTGCAGAGTTATTTAGCCTACCTCGAAAGCCAAGCTACCGCCGCCACTCCAGACGCCAACTCTCCACGCGGGAGAATGCTGGAGGCCAAGGCCCGGCTCGCCGAAGCAGAAGTCGCGAAAGTCGAAGCCGAATGGCTTCCCGTTGAGATGATCATCCGCGCCAACACCGAGCTCGCCGTAGTCATCCGCACCAAGCTCCTCTCCATCGAATCCAAGGTGCCGCCGGAAGCTCGGGAGGCCACACGCAAAGCAGTCCATGAAGCTCTCACAGAACTCGCAGACCACAACCCGGAAGAGATCGTTGAGCGTGTCACAGCGGAGGTCCTAGACCGTGCTTCGGAGGCCCCCGGAATGAAGGCCAAAAAGGAGGTGGCGCCGTGAGCACGCAAAAAGAAAGCCGCCCCGACGGCGAATCGGGACGGCCAGAGGAGACAAGTGGGCGAATTACGGCCAGCATCCGTAACACTTTCCACGGCCTTTGCAAGCCACCTTCCAGCCTATCGAAAATCTTTGGCGGGCACCAACCGCAGGACGGCGAGATCGTCTTGCGGCAAGAGATGGGCGCCACCGCCCGCCAATGGGCAGACGATGCCGGGCTTTCCGGTGCGCAGGTTGACCGGCTTATCGACTACGTTGCGCGACGCGGGCAGAGGCTCGGCAAGTGCAGTGTCATCGTTTGGCGCGGCCGCATCGGCTCAGAATACCTTCTGCTGGCCATCTCCGCCTCGGGCCCCGAGTCCGTCATGGGCTACCGCACCCCGTTCCCTTGGTTCCTGCGACAGATCGAGGACCGGATTGTCAGGGCAGCAAGTCCATCACCACACCCCGGCGCCAACTGATCGCCATGCCCACGGTCTTTCCCATGGTGCGCCGGTTCTCCGACGCCGCGCCGTCCGTTGACGACGTGCGCGAGATGCTGCGCCACATCCCCAGCCGCCCCGATTACGCCACCTGGCTGCGCGTAGCCTCCGCCGTTTGGGCTGTGCTGAGTAAGGAAGAGGGCTGCGCCGTGCTGGCGGAGTGGAGCCCGGAGGAGTCGCCGGGCGAGTACGCCAAGAAATGGCCGCACCGTGCCCAACAAGTCGGCGTCGCCACGCTCGTCTATCTGGCCCAGCAAGGCGGGTTCGACGCCCGCCGCCATCATCCGGTCAACCGCCCCGAGATCGCCCCACAGCGGGCAAGGGAGCGCCCGCCCCGGGCCATTGCGCCACCCCGGCCGGCCATCCAATGGCCTGCCGACATGCACCCCGGCACAGACACGGAGCTGTCCACCCTTGCCGAGGTACGCCATCTCCCCGGCGTCGAAGGGCTGCGCGCTGCCAGCGCCGCCGGCCTGCTGTACTTCTGCACCCTGCCCGACCATGACGAGGGAAACCCCGGCCAATGGGTGCGGCGCCCCGCATGGTTCATAACCGACAGCGCCCGTCTGTGTCTGCTGGCCCGCCGTCTCGACGGCCGCGATTGGACGGCCATCCGCGCCAAGGGCTGGCTGCGCAGGGGGTCGGATGGGCGCTGGCCTATCGGTGGCGCAGGGATCGGCCAACGCCCCGCCGTGGCCTTGGTCGAAGGCGGTCCCGACTTGCTGGCGCTCTGTCACCTGCTGGCCACTTCCGACCGTCTCGCCAGCGTGGCGCCGTTGGCCATGCCCTCGGGGTCGGCCGCCATCGCGCCCGAGGCCCTGCCCCTGCTCGCCGGCAAGGATGTCTTCATCTTCCCCGATGCCGACAAGGCCGGGCGCCTCGCCCTGGCCAAGTGGCGCGAGCAACTGCTGACCTCCGGAGCCGCTACCGTGCGCGCCTTCGACTTCGCCGCCTGGCAGTCGTCCCGCCTGTGCCGCGTCCCGAAGGATCTAAACGAGTACGTCACCGAACAGGCCGCCGGCGCCCTGCACCCGTTGACCCCAACGCCCGCCGGCCTCTGCCCCCTCTGCTGGGCAAACCGCGTCGCCGCCACCATTGGCGGCCCCACCTGCACCCATCACACTGCCACGCCCAATTTATGAACGCCAGTCCGTCAACCAACCCATTCGACCAAAGCAACCCCGGCATGGGGGCCCCGGTCCAACCTCCGCCACGGGCTGAGAAATGGCATTCCGTAACGGCTGAGGAACTCTGCCGCACACCGCCAGAGACGCCGCCGGAATTGATTCACGGGCTCCTCTACCAAGGCGGGACCATGATCATGTCAGGCGCTTCGAAGTCTCATAAGACTTACACCATGCTTGCCGCCGGAGCGGCCATTGCCAGCGGCAACGAATGGCTCGGCCTAAAGACAACGAAAACGCCCGTCCTTTATCTCAACTTGGAGTTGCAGGATTTCGCCATTGCCCACCGGCTTCACGCTATTGCCGAGCATCTGCGGGTGCCTCTCCCCCGTGAGCTGCACCTTTTGAACCTGCGCGGTTCGCTTGTCACCCTCGCCGCACTGGTGGCGAACATTGGCGAACAACTGAAGAGGACCGGCGCCGGCCTTGTCGTCATAGATCCACACTACAAGATTTCGTCGGCGTCCGGCGTTGAAGAGAACAGCAACGACAGCCAAGCCCTGTTCCTCTACCAGTTGGAGGCGGCCATCTGCGCACAAGGCTCCGCCGTCATGCTCGCCCATCACTTCGCCAAGGGCGACGCTTCGACCAAGAAGGCACAGGATCGTGGCGCGGGAGGTGGCACCCTTGCCCGCTGGCCCGATGTGGTAATGACCCTGACAGAGCACGAGGAACCCGATTGTGCCACCGCCGAGTTCTCCCTTCGCAACTTCGCCCCCATCGCCCCGTTTGTGGTGCGCTGGCAATACCCATGCTGGGTTCGCGCTGAAGGGCTAGATCCTGCGGACCTCAAGCAGGCTGCCGGGCGAAAGGATGAACACCCAGCTTCCGCTCTCTTGGAGAGACTTGTTGATGGCATGAGTCAAAAGGAGTGGCGGGATGCAAGCAGATGGTCCCCTTCTACTTTCAAGCGGAAGAAGGACGAATTGATTAGCACTAGAATGGTGCGGCTTCAATCGGGCTGTTTTTATCGAGAAGAGCCACAAAGCCCAGATTCACCACAATGCACCAGAATCAACCAGAATTGATTCTGGATGCCGGCACAACCACTCCACCACAATCGTAAGATGTGGTGGTGGTGGTGGCGCAAGAATTCCGGCAGGGAGAAAACGCCATAACCCAGCCGACTATTCTGGTACCCCCCGGTATAGGGTCCTTTCAGGCGGGGTGGGGTGCGGAGTGAAAACGGCCTCAGGCTTCCAGCAGGCGCCGGAATTTTCGGCCATCTGAAAAACTCCCCGCCCTGTCCGATGGAAACACGGGCCACGTTTTCAAGGGGAGGGCACTTGCCTCGGGGGCGTGGGGCTTTATGGTGGCAGCATGGCCTCTGAAGAGGAACGCAGCACACGCAGCTTGGAGACAGAGACGAACATCGCGATTATGGTCATAGTCGCGAAGGTCGCCTGTCTGGTAGTCTTTGTGCTCTTCGTCCTATACATGTTGTTCGGGTCGCTCTGGTTCGCGCTGACGAGGTTCTGACCATGGCCACGGCCCAAACAACTACCGCCCCGATGACAGGCTTCGCGTACTGCGTTGCCGGTGGAATGATCGGCGCAGCCTTGGCCGTGCTCGCCTTCGGTGCATGGTTCCTCGTTCGCTGGTACGAAATCTTCTCCAAGCTGGCGGTCTGACACTACCCGCGATACGCTCGCGGAACTCCGGTTCCGGTATCGTCGCCAGCTTCTGCGCAACGTGGCTTTGCTTCTTGGTGATGCCGATCTCGGCGAGGGTGGGCGGGCTGCGCATTGCGGTCGGATTGATCGACCGCAATCGGTCCAACGCCCTTCGCGCCCGTCGCTTTCGGCATCGTCTTCAGGAACTCGCCCATCTGGCGCTCGGCAAGGGTGGGGGCTTCTACCGGTTCCCAGTCGGAACCTGTAGGATTCGGGCCCCCGTTCTGGCTTGCCAGCCACTGCGCGACCTCACACCGTCCGCCCCATGATTCACATGGAATCATCGGGGGTAGAAGCCCGAATGACAAAGACCGATCACTTGCGGCCGCATCGAAAGCGGGAGGGCATCTTTGTGCCCAACTTCTACCCCGCCAGTAGGTGCGGCCGCTCTGTTTGGAGAGTGCCAGATGCCAACCCAATCCACCCCCGCGCAGGCCACCGCCAGCGCATGCACTGAATCCGCCGCTGCCAGCGCCACCATTGCCACCGCTGCGCCACGCAGGACGCTCAAAGCACGCCGCCACGGGCATCGTAGAAAGCAGACCGTGCCGGTGGAGTTCACACGCCAGCAACTGCGCGTCCTTGAGATTGTCGCCAAGCAGGTGCGCGCCACCGTTCCCGAGCTGATCGCCGCCACCTCGCTTGAGCTGTTGGGGATGGACTTCGACAGCGGGGACGAGATCCCGCATCTCGTGGCCTGCCTGGCCGGGTACATCGACGAGGAGGACGTCCCCTTGACGGTTGGAGATGCCCGCCGCTACTGCAACCATGGGACCAACTCAGTCGGTCGCCGCTGGTGCGACATCAAATCGAAGAAGGAGGCCGCAGCATGAACGCCCCCGCCCTGCCCCCCTTTGCGGCCCTCCCGCCGTTCGTGCGCCCGCTGGCCAACGTCATTGGGGTGCCAGCCACCCTCAGGCTTGCCGAAGCCGCCAACGGCCGCCCGGTGTACGTGCCGCAGCGTCTGACGCCAGCCGCTCGCCTCGTTCGCCTGGTGGGCTTGGAGATCGCGCGGCGCCTGCACCAGCACTATGCTGGCGAACTGCTCACCCTGCCGACGGCGGCCCAACTTGCCGCCCTGTCTCCCGACTCCATCGCAG
>Ga0209719_1004031_pt1 | contig 12428 bp, 10 predicted proteins | sample AD_JPNAS2_MetaG_FD_184421 | JGI IMG/M metagenome (GOLD analysis project Ga0209719, IMG submission 184421) | Active sludge microbial communities of municipal wastewater-treating anaerobic digesters from Japan - AD_JPNAS2_MetaG (SPAdes) (version 2) | ecosystem: Engineered > Bioreactor > Anaerobic...
AATTCCCGCAAACTAAGCGGAAAGGACTTCCCAAGGTTCTGCGCTTGTGGTTGTTAGCACCCTACTAATACATAAGAGAGGTGTAGCATGACTACAGCGAAAGCAAGACCAATCGGAAGGCAGAAACTGGTGAAATGTGGGGATGTCCAAGCGGGTAGCCCTGTCCAAGTGGGGGGTGAAAAACAGCCTAACTCATTGATAACTATGATGAGAGGGCAAAATGTCCAAGCGCTTAGCCTCATTTTACGGCAGTCCCTGGGAAAATGTCCAAGCGGGTCACGGTTCTTAAAGGATATACAGATGGATTGTAGAGTCGATTACATCTGGCTGCCCTTGGACAGGGTAGCCATGCTGCTGGGCAAGAACCTGAAGACGATCAGGCGCATGGTAGCGGCAGGGAAACTGACCGCACTCAAGCATCAGATCCCCACCAAGAACGGAGCCACGATTAAAACCTTCATCCTTGCTACGGAGGAGATCATTGCTGCCGAGTATGAAAGGTATCGGGATAAGTTACGAAGACCGGAACTCTACTTTGAAGAAGAGATCAAACTGGGCGAGTTTTGCTTCCCCAGTGTCTTCCTGGTCTATTATGATGATGCTTCTGTTGGAACAAGTGGTTCCACTGAAATAGCTACAGGAGGCAATAATGTATCCGCTTGATGAAAGACCCACTCCTGAGTTCTATGACCAGTATAAGGCAAAGCTGGCTGAGTTGAATGAGCTATTGAAGCACCAAGGTCTATCCTTGGAGATCAAGCCAGGCGGCAGATGTTTCGTGGTGGACAGGACCAGAAAGGATGCTCCGGAACCCGATAAAAGCTATCTGATCGCCTACGCGGAGCAGTTCAATAAAGATACCACGCTGCCGGATAAGGACGATGCGGATAAAGAGGACTACTATGGATATGACGAGCAGCAGTTCTTTGAGGTGGTAATCTCCCAGATTCATGACGCCAAAGATAACGATGTGGTGATCGATCTTTATCCAGACTACATTGATCTGGCTCCGGTGGAAGAGGAGAAGCTGCTGCACAAGGAAGAGGCGCAGCTCTATGCCCAGTTCTGCTTCGAGGCAATCAAGAGGCTGGATGCCGCACAATCCCGTACCACTGCCTGGAAGCGGATCACTACCGACTACAATGCGGGCAGGATAGTTCCGGAACTGAAGGAACTCAAAGGTCCGAGGCAGGAACGGGCACTACGGGAATGGATCAAGACCTATTACGAGAGTAACTTCAATATGTTCGCTCTGATCCATAAGAGCAAGAGCACCCGCAAGGAGCGCAAGATCACCTTTCATGAGCAGCAATATCTGCTCAACAAGCTACTCAGCCCTAACCGGATCAAGATCGGTTCCGCCATCGTCAATATGAAGCAGATGGCCAGGCAGGGCTTTCTGGATTCACCAACCCATGAACGGACTTTGAGACGCTGGTGCGAGGAATGGGCAGAGACCCATCCGGCTGAGTGGTATCAGGCCAGAGAAGGCAGTAAATATGTCTCCGAGCGAGTCATCAAGTCCATCCGCAGAGACGATAGCAGCTTAGCTGTGGGCGAGGTCTGGGTGGCCGATGGACATACCCTCTCCTTCGATATCATCAATCCCCAGACCGGGAGAGCCCAACGCATGACCATGATCATGGTGATGGACTGGGCAAGCCGCTATCCGGTGGGAGCCTCTTTGGCCTTTACCGAAGATAGCCAGCATATCCTAACCGCCTTCCGCAACGGCTTCATTAACGCCTCGCAGATCGCCGATAATGACAGACAGACCATGGCGGTACTTCCGCAGTACGTCTATCTGGACAATGGGAAGGCCTTCAGGTCAAAGCTCTTTCATGAACAGTGGGAAGATCATGACCTGAACAAGGAACTGGGCGGCATCTTCCCGCGGCTCGATATCGGAGTACGATTCGCGGAGAGTTACAATGCCAGGGCCAAGATCATCGAACGCTTCTTCAAGACCTTCCAGGAGCAGTTTGAACGGTTCATCTCCACCTTCCGGGGAGCAAGCGTTGCCGATAAGCCAGCCCACTACGGTAGAAACGAGAAGTGGGCAAAGAAGCTGTATACAGGTAAGCCGCCTACAATAGAAGAAACGATGCAGATGATTAACTTCTACGTGCGCAAATGCTACGGCGAGACACCGCATGGCTCATTGCAGCATCGGACTCCCTATGAGGTCTTCAGTGCTGCCAGGATAGCCGAGAATCGCCAGATCGAGATCTCCCGGCTCAACTTCATGATGATGGCGATGGAACGCAAGAACATCCGTAATGAAGGCATCCGGCTCAACAAGCTGCTCTACTGGGACAGAAAGCTGGTCGATCATGTGGGACAGCCCTGCATCATCCGGTATGACTATAGTGATGCCAGATGGATCGTAGTCTATGACAAGAATGATACCTTCATCTGCCAGGCGGCACTGCGCCAGACCCAGCATCCCTTTATCGAAGTCTCGATGGATAAGGCGGTCTCGCATAAGGCACTCAACAAGGAATACAATGAGATCAAGAAACTGAGGCGGGATAAGGAACGCAGCGCTCAGAGATGGGTGATGTCTGCCCAGGAATCGGTGGATGCGCTCCTGAGGCAACACGCGAAAAGACCGGCAGTGACAGATGAAATGGAAGACGCAGAATCGCTGTTCAATAGTCCACCCATGCTGGAAGCACCGCCACCTGATCCGGATGAGATCATCGAAGAGATGACCAGGCAAGCCATGCGCAATTTGCCGCTGCATCCGAGTATGCTTGATAACAGAGCAAACTCTGAGAATCAGGATGATGAAACTGAGGATGAAACTCCGTATGAAGCGAAACGCAGGAAAGATGAGGAAATCAGAACCGTACTTGAGCGGATGGGCTTTGATCGTCGGGAATTCAGGGGTGAGATCCCTCAGTTCTTTATTGATATGGCCAACAACCATATCCGCAAGCAGCAAGCAGAACAAAACAAGGCACAGGTGAATATTCAAACAAAACCTGACAAAGCAACAAGCGAACAGAACAAACAACCAGGTCAGGACGATACAGATAAATGCAAACACACTCTTGATGAGATAGATATCGAACTCATGCGCTCTGAGGGCATCCCCATACCCGGTGAAGATGAAGAGGATGAAAGCACTCAGGAGCCCATAGAATACCTGGATAAAGAGACGCTCCGCAGAATCGGGATCTTCAAATAGGGGGCGGCCATGAAACAGGGAAAACTGATAACTACAGCTAATGTAGTCAAGGCCGACCGTGCCATCGATTATCTGCAGCGCAGACCGAAACTGGAGTTAGTGGGACTGGGACTGGTGTATGGAAAACCCGGTCTGGGCAAGAGCACCTGGGCAAGCAGAACCGCCTTCAGTAAGGGCTACATCTATCTACGGCTGGAATCCACTACTACTCCAAAGAACTTCGCGCAAAGATTGCTCAGCTCACTCGCCAGCAGATACAACTACGGGAACGTACCCACCTGTGGTGCTACCAATACCATCTTCAAACGCTGCATGGCAATCCTGGAGAACCACGAAGATGCGGTGATCATAGTGGACGAGATCGACTACGCCTTCAGTAACAAGCAGCTCTTGGGTGCAATCAGGGATATTGTGGATGAGACCCTGGCCATCGTGATCCTGGTGGGGATGCAGAATGCCAAAGAGAAGCTGCTGCAGGTCAACGAATACTACTTCGACCGCTGTAACGTGTTCTGCGAGTTCAGCTGCAGTGACAAGAAAGATATCTCGGAGCTCTGCCGGCAGGTGATGGATAAAACGCCAAATGAGGCCATGAAAGAGATGATCTATCGGGAATCGACTGGGAACTTAAGGCGAGCGGTAAAACTCATCTATGGCGTCGAGAATGCAATTGGCGGCAATCAGAGTAATGCCAACCAAACAAGCGAGATCAACTGAGGTGTACATGGGAACTGAAGAAACAACCAAACAAGTTCATCCCACAATTCCAAGCTCCAAAAATTCAGATAAAGCCGAGATACTAGTTCGCAACTTCGTGAGCCAGTATCGGAGGCCGTTCTCAACAGATACTATCGCAAGCTATACTGGTATATCCACTAAACGTCTGAAGCCAATCATTGACCGACTTGTCGCCGATCAGCGGATCAAGGTAGTTTCTATTGATCCTGAGCAGATCTATGTGAAGGCCAATCGCTACCTGGGGATATACGAGAAGACGCATGATCATAATCGGTGGAACTTCGATCAAGACAAGGCGATGATATTACTTGAGGAAATCGAAGCCACTAGACATAGAAATGTCCGAACCATAGCCAAGGCTATCGGTAAATCCAGGCAGTGGGTGTATGTGTATTTGGAAGCTCTGGCTTCGATTGGAGCAGTAGAAAAAGTAAACGGCTACTACAAGATTATCTCGAAAGACGGAGTCTGGGCTATTGGATCGAATATCAAAAAAGGGATATTGTCCTGTATATTGTGAGAATTGAAGTATTATTGAGTCTTTGCTAAACTGATTCCACTTGGATTGTGTACAGTATTCACAAAGCATACGCAAATAATGATAAGGGCTATGCTGTGCTGCTCTTGACAAAATACATCAATCTAGGATAATTGCTCAAGCCAAAGAGTTCGGTAATAAGGAGTATAGGAATATGTTTGGTTCGGCGATAAATAGGTTGAAGAAATTAGCAGATAATGGCGATGCAGTTGCTCAGTACGAGCTTGGAGTTTGCTATCGGGAAGGTAAACAAGTTAAAGAGGATTATCGGGAAGCTGTTAGATGGTTCTTGCGAGCTGCAAATCAGGGTCATGGTGAGGGCCAATACAACTGTGGAGTTGCCTACTATGAAGGACTGGGAGTTGGAAGAGATCTGGAAGCATCTGTAAAGTGGTTTCGCAAAGCAGCCGAACAAGAGATTGTTGACGCGTTTCTTAATCTTGGGTGGAGTTACTTTGAGGCAGCTGGTGTAACAAAGAACAACGCTGAATCATTGTTTTGGTTTATGCTGGCTTCTGCTTATGGAAACGAAGATTCAATCGGTAATGCAAGGTTAGTCTCAGAAGATCTATCTGATAAGGCAGTCGCTGATGTATTTCGAAGAGTCGAAGACTGGCTTCAAGGTCATGGTAAAGACAATAGTCAAATTCTCTTAAGTGTTTCGGAACTTGGGATATCCAGTGTGATCAGACGAGCGACAAATGGGGACGTTGAAGCCCAAGCCAACTTAGGATTGTTCTATCATGAAGGACGGGGCATCGAAAAGAATGACCGAGAAGCTTATAAATGGACAATGATGGCTGCAAAGAATGCACATCCATCGGCACAAAACAATTTAGGGAATATATATGCCAACGGGCATGGTATAGAAGTAAACCATCAGGAAGCTATCAATTGGTGGTCGAGAGCAGCAAGGCGTGGTATTGTTGGGTCAATGGTTTCCTTAGCTGATTTGTTCTCAAAAGGCCCTGATATAACTAAAGATCTCGTTAAAGCCGCACTATTATATAGACAAGCAGCTGAGCAAGGTGATGGATACTCCCAATATAGGTTAGGATCGATGCTCCATGATGGTGTTGGAGTCACACAAAATCTCAGTGAAGCTTTCAAATGGATGAGCATGGCTGCTGAGAATGACATTACTGAAGCTATTTACTCTTTGGGAATCATGTATTGGGAGGGAAGAGTCGTTAAACGTGATTATCAGAAAGCGTTCCAACTGATACTGAGAGCTGCAGAGGCAGGATATGCTGCCGCTCAACACACTATAGGATCGTTTTATTTGCAAGGAGAAGTAACTCAGATAGATATGGGCAAGGCATTTTTATACTTTATTCAAGCAGCGAAACAAGGTATGCAGGAGGCTCAATATAATGTTGCTGTTTGCTATTGTAATGGTGATGGTATCGAGCGCAACATAGAAAAAGCATATTATTGGGCGAAAATTGCATCATATAGTCAGGATGAAGACGCTTTGCAACTACTTCATGAAATCTCGAAGATAATTAGTAAAGAAAACATTTCTCGGATCAATGCTGACGTAGATCGCTACATAAGTGGGATGAATCAAGGATCACAATATTGACGACATTTAAAAGAAACCCAAGGCATAGTACGTTGCTGAGCAACAAATTGAAATTAAGGGAGGAATAGTGGCACGGTTCAATGAAGAAACACTTAATTCATGGAGAAAGCCTCCAAGTGACACGGAGGATTCTAAACTTTCGAACTCGTTAAGATTAGTCAAAGATGCAATTAGTAAACATGATTGGCTGTCTACTTTGAACCTAGATATTTTTGGTCAAGGCTCTTATGCTAATGATACTAATGTAAGATTGAATAGCGATATTGATGTTTGCGTTATGAATAGAGACTGTTTTTTCTATGATATTCCAAAAAATGCATATGCGGGAGACTATGGCCTGGGAACGCCATGCGGATATCTATTTCGAGAGTATAAGAACCAGATAGAAAAAGCACTTAAGGATTGCTTTGGGAGAGAATCGGTTGTTAGAGGCAACAAATGCATAACAGTAAAGGGTAATACTTATAGAATAGAGACAGATGTAGTCGCCGCTTGGGAATATAGAAATTATGGCGAACAGGGAGGATATGTCGCTGGAACCAAGTTGATTTCTGATGCTTCTGATGCAGTTTTAAACTATCCAAAGCAACACATTTTCAATGCAATACAGAAAAACCATTTAACCCATAAGAGGTTTAAGCGCTTAACGCGCATTTTAAAGAAGATAAGATATAGAATGATAGCGGATGGGTTTAGTGTAGATGATGGGATTACCTCGTTTTTATTGGAGTCACTACTTTGGAATGTCCCAGATAACGTATTCATCATAAACAACACATGGTCAGACAGATTAAAGGAAGCCATTGTTTTCTTGTATAACAAAACAACTGACCCCGCGACATGCAAAGAATGGGGTGAAGTTTCGGAATTGCTTTATCTATTTCACAATCAGCGCAAATGGACGATTCAGTCTGTTAACAAATTCATGCAAGATTTGTGGACTTATCTGGAGTTTTAATGTCACATCAACAATTAAAACCACTAGTCACGATACTGGCAACAGCGACAATTATCACAACGATAATGTATATAATACTAAAACAAACTGATTTTTCCTCTCCAAAGCAGCTTTACAGTTTAGTATCTTTCGTTGTACTGGTAGACAATTTGCTTTTACTTCTTTTCGTAAAATTTCTATGGAAGCAAAGAGCATTAAGGGGCTGGTTAGTGTCAGTTCCAAACTTGAATGGATGCTGGATAGGAGAGATTCAGTCTACTTGGGTTGATCCGTTAACTAGTAAAAGAATTGATCCTATACCAGTCATACTTAACGTAAAGCAGACTTATTTAGGACTCAGTGCCGTCATGATAACGGGAGAAATGAGAAGTGAAAGCATTAGTTACCAGTTCCTATATGACAAAGAAAAGCAGATTAACCAACTCATCTATACATATAAAAGTACGCCTAAGCAAACAGTCAAAGATAGAAGTCCATATCATTTCGGCACAATAGCATTTTCCTTGATTGAAGATGATTGTCTTTCATTGTTAGGAAATTACTGGACTGACAGGAAAACTACTGGAACGATCACTTTAACCTACAGAAAAAGGAAGCTGATTTATGAATTACCTAATGAAATCAGTCACCACCCGGTAAGTGCACTAAGAGACAACAAATCGTAGTATCTGCCTCCAATATGAAAAAAGAGCATTGACACAAATTCGATTCCTAATACAGTCGGTTTTATTCGATTTTATCCTGATTTGTCATTGTGATGATTGAGGGATAAAATGATACATTCAAGACAGTTATGTAAGGAGCAACATGGAAGACAGGCTACTATCTGTTGAGGACGTGAGACTCTATCTGGGAGTGAACAGAGATACTGTGTACAAGTGGGTGAACGAAAAAGGCTTGCCCGCATTGAAGATTGGTCGGTTGTGGAAGTTTCGGAAAGCCGATGTAGACGAGTGGGTAAAACAATTTACGCACAAGAAACCTGTCGCAGCTAAGAAGAAGTAGCATCGGGCAGTTTAGTATCTAACCAATCCTCATACTTGGAAAACTAATAAATGCCAAAGGCACGTAAATAAAGGGACTTGATGAAAAATAGGAAACCGAAATTCTCCGGGCACCAGACTTTTGTGACACGCTACGGATGGATCGAGAAGGGATATAGATTTGTAAGGGACGGCAGAAGCTTTGGCAGCCAGGACGCCATTGTGGACCTGGGTGTTGGCAAGAACATGGTGGAGAGCATTCGCTATTGGGTTGAGTTAACCGGAGTCACTGAGTCTGGAGCTACAAGCGATTTTGGGACTAAACTGCTGGACGAGGATACAGGCTGGGACCCGTTTTTAGAGGATAACAATTCCTACTGGCTTCTGCACTGGAAGTTAAATACTCATCCAGACTACATACACTCGGGAATGATCTTGTATTCGCATTTGCGGAAACCTGAGTTCAATAAAAGAGACGTTATAGATGCCGCCATCAGGCTACTAGATGCACATGGAAAAAAAAGCCCCGCAGACGGCATTCTGGCTAAAGATATCGATTGTTATCTGAGGTTGTACGCCGGAACCAGAAGATCGGCCAATAAGCAAAAGGATGAGAAGATAGGTAGCCCCTTTCAGGAGTTGAATCTGTTCCAGTCAGTCAATGACAGCGATCTCTATAGCTTTAACATCGGCAGTAAAAGCAACATTGCCCCTGAGATCATTGGTTACGCTCTCTGGGACTACATGAGCAGAAAGAAAAAGATCGCTATCACCATTAACGAAGCCATGTACCGTGAGTACAGTCCGGGGCAGATATTCATGCTGGATGAGAATTCGATCGTGGAAGCCGTGGAACAGCTAAGTAACGAACCCAAATGGTCAGAGGCCTTTGGTTTCAGCGAGGCGGCCGGAGTTGCCCTGATCCACTGCAATCTTGTGGAAGGAAATGATATCCTGGATCATTATTACAAAAAGGCTGTGGAAATATGAAGACGCTGGTCAATGAATATGTTGGCGTAGCTTCACGCTTTACCCGGTCTGTTAACCTTAATGCCGACTACAGCAGGGAAACCCAGGACTACGGATACATCGTCACCGGCAATGTGCTCTCTTCTTTAAACCAAATACTCACCGGACTGATCAAGAAGGGTGGACAGAAGTCGTATTGCCTGTTTGGCTTATACGGATCGGGTAAATCGGCTTTTGCGGTATACTTGGCTCAGCTTCTCTCGATGGATAACGGGCAGGGGCAGAAAGCACTGGAACTGCTTAGAGGCAAAGCCATCGATCCCAAGATTGAGAACTTCCTGACTGATAGAAACAAGTCATCTTATCTTCCGGTCTTGGTAACCGGTAGACGCAGACCAATAAACCAACTGGTCATGGAGAGTGTGATCGAGGCTCTGCGTCAGCTTCCCGGCAATAAGGAAAACCTGAAGCTTCTCAGGGAACTTAAGGATCAGCTGCAAAATGAATTCTGGCACGACTCCCAGACAGTGCTGCAAGCCATGGATAAACTGGGTATTGAGGCAAAAAAGGCGGGTTTGGCGGGTGTCCTGCTGATAGTTGATGAAGCCGGCAAATCTTTCGAGTATGCACTCAGCGACCGGGAAGGTGGAGATGTGTTCATCCTGCAGGAACTGGCTGAACATGCGGAAAGGCTGAGCAAGTATTCCATGCTGTTCGTTATTACTTTGCACCAGCAAATGGATAGCTACAGCGAGCTACTTTCCCGGACCAACAGGGCTGAGTGGGCAAAAATACAGGAACGCTTCGTAAACATCCGTTTCGCAGAACCTGCAAGCAGCACGATACAGATGCTGGCCGAGGCGATAAAACCTCTAAAAAGTGCCCCAAAGGACGTTAAACAGGCTCTTGAGCGGGTGATCAAGAACCTGCTGAAAATGGAAAGCATCATTCCACCTGGCCTTACTCACGAATCATTAGTAAAATCTGTTCACAAAGCTTGGCCGATACACCCCACACTGTTGCTTGCCATACCGTACATTTTCAGGAGATTCGCTCAAAATGAGCGTTCGATTTTCTCATACTTAGCCAGCGAAGAGTATGCCGGATTCCAAAACTCGATCCGGGAAAACGTGGTCGAAGACGATCATGGTTTCATCCGGATTAATGACATTTACGATTATCTGCTTTCAAACTACGAAATAGGGCTATCCCGAAACCCGCATTCCAAGAAGATGCTGGAAGCCAATGACGTGATCAACAGCAGATCCCGGTTAACAGAGGTCCAAACCTCTGCCTTGAAAACCATCGCAGTATTAAACTCACTGTCAGAAATCAGCCCACTCAGAGCTACTAAGGATATGCTGGAACTCTGCCTACCGCAGAGTGCTGAGATCGAAAGCCTACTTCAGAGCCTGGTTGAGCAATCATTGATCACTTTCCGCAAGCTTGACAGCAGCTACCGTATCTGGGAAGGCAGCGATGTGGACATGGAGGAACGCCTTAATGAAGCCAGGAGGCATTTGCACTTTGATACGCAGTTGTTCCTGGATACCATAGGCAAACACCTTAAGCAAAAACGTATGGTAGCCCGACGGCACAGCCTTGTAGCCGGAATGATACGCCACTTCTCGATAGAATACTCGGACAGTTTAACTGATGCCAGCAGCATGCTGGAGAGGGAACTAGCGGAGGGAGCCTCAGGTCTGGTTATGGTTCTGATACCTAACGAGCATTTCTCAAATCTGGTTGAGGAAGTTCAAGCAGTCACCAAGAAAAACCCCCAATTATTGGTTGCGATTCCCAGGCAGATGGACAGCTTGAGCGGGGTAGTGAATGAACTGGCTTGTCTGAAGTGGGTAGAAGAGCACACAGACGAATTGAGGGATGACCGCATTGCCCGCCGCGAACTGAACCTGAGGATATCCGCCTACGAACAGGAACTCAGCAAAAGGGCATATACAATCATTGATCCCAGACCAAATCCCCTGGGAAATGAGTGCCTGTGGTTCTGGCTGGGCGATCAGCAAGAAGCGAGCAATCCTGTGGATGTCAGCAAATTGCTTTCCAAAGCCTGCGACGTCCTCTTCCATAAAAGCCCGGTTCTGCGCAACGAACTCATCTCCCGGGATGATATCTCAAGCGCAGCATCAGCAGCCCGCAGAACGCTGATGGAACTGATCCTGACGAACCCCGAGCAGGAAACCCTGGGCATGACAGGATACCCACCAGAAAGAAGTATTTACGAATCTATCCTCAAAGCCTCCAGCATGCATGTGTATGATGAGAAGCTCGCATGCTGGAAGTTTCAAGCACCTCCGAATGGCAACTTCGTAAACCTGCGCCCTGCTTGGCAGCTGATTGAGAAGAGCGTTTTCAATGAAAAGCTGGAAGAGCTGGAACTCACAGATCTCTATGCGAAACTCAGGAAAGCTCCCTTTGGCCTGCCGGAGGGGATATTCCCAATCTTGATAACAGTCTTTTTCGTAGTGCACCAGGGAGAGGTTTTTTTGTACCGGGAGGGAACCTTTTTGCCCGAACCTCAACCTGGCCATTTCGACCTTCTGCAGAGGCGCTTGGATCTGTTTTCTATTAAGGGGGTGAGACTTGAAGGCATCACCCTCAGAATAGTGGAAAGACTGGCCGGTAGCCTTAATACAGCTCCCAAGATCGCTTCAGTAGTAAGGGCTTTGTACAGAAGCTTCTCCTCATTACCCAATCTTACTTTGAAATCAGGAAGAATTGCCGATCCACAAGCCCTGCAGGTTAGAGAAGCTTTCTTGAATGCCGGTTCTCCCGAGAGCTTGCTGTTCAAAGAGCTGCCCCGGTGCTTTGGGATAGAGATTGTAGGCTCCAAACATGCTTCAGCCGATGATTTTGACGCCTATTTCAATGGTTTGAATGGAGCCTTGCAGCATTTGGCAAGACACGCGCAGGAAGTCCTCTCTGTAGCCAGAGACAAACTTCTCAAAAGCTGCGAATTGGATATTGGAGAGACCGGTTGGCTCGCGTTGGAGGATCGCTGCAGAGTGCTGGCAGACAGGATTAACCACAGTGAACTGACACCCTTTATCAACAGCGTCTTAAATGGCGCCAGAGAAGAGCACGATCCCACTCCAGCTCTATCCAACGTGAGTAAGAGGTCATTTGAACAATGGCTGGATTCGGATATCGACAGATTTGAAGGATTGGCCAGGGGGATGGGAGATCTGTTCCTCCATTACTGGAACAGCTTTGGATCGCTAAAGCCGGAAAACCACAATGGAAAAACCGAGCAAGCATCCATGTTTCGACAGGAGATTCGGAACCAGATCTCCAATATGAAAAGCAATCTACCCATAAATGAGATCCGCAGAATAATCCAGGAACTGCTGACGGAACTGCAAGAGGATGAGGACACTAATGGCAATGACTAATAAACAACCGTGGGGGTCATAGATGGAAAACAAGGTTAGACACATACTGGC
>Ga0209719_1004033_pt1 | contig 12424 bp, 11 predicted proteins | sample AD_JPNAS2_MetaG_FD_184421 | JGI IMG/M metagenome (GOLD analysis project Ga0209719, IMG submission 184421) | Active sludge microbial communities of municipal wastewater-treating anaerobic digesters from Japan - AD_JPNAS2_MetaG (SPAdes) (version 2) | ecosystem: Engineered > Bioreactor > Anaerobic...
CTCCTCTAACATCGACTCCAGCTGTTTTTGCGTTGTCGCATAATACAACAGTGCATCCTCGCGCTTTTTGTTTATCCTGAGCGTTTCCTACCCTGATACCAGGAACATCCGTGATTGAATCTCTCATCTTTTAGACTCCTTTGCCTTTATCCTTAAAGCGGAACTTCATTCGCATTTTTCTCTGTCGATATAGATTATCTCTATTGGCTATGCCGAACTTGCAGCCAGTACCGCTCCAATAGCGGTAGAAAATTCTGCATCTTCTGGGAATTCAAAATTGATCCCATACATTTCAGATATACCCGCAAGAACATTTCTTCCAATTATGTTGTTGCTTCCATTGCCTGTCACGACAATATTCTTTTTATTTCTGCTTTGTGCCACAAATACAGAAAGCATTCCGATTACCTGGTACACCATATTGATAATAGCAATTGCGATGTCTTCTCTTGTCGCATTTTCCAGCATCTTCGCGAAATTCGAGGCCGTCACATCTTTTGCGAGGAAACTGATGTTTGTCTCCGCAATATCTTGAATCATTAGGTCTACGTGGCTCAAGTCCCCTCTAGAAGCAAGATCCATTATGGTTTCAAAATCGCTTGTCTTCAGCAATGCTTTTGCTAGGCCAATGATCGTGCCTCCGCCCACACCTGTCCCACCTATATGAGCTATTCGATTTCGATTTGCTTCGATGAATGGTGTCCCGGTTCCGATATTGGCAATGATGATATCATCGCTCTTGGAAAGAAACTTTCCGCCATGCCCGATAGCAGTAATTTCTTCTATTCTTATTGTTGGTATATCAAATATATCTTTATGAATCTTTGATGCACCTGCACCGGTTATCGCAACTCTATCGAAGTCTTGAATCTTATATCCTTGCTCGGTGTCAAGCTTACCCAATGCACCTGCTGCTGCGGCAACAGCATCCGAAGCGCGCACGCGCATTCTGCACGAGATGGAATCATTATCGAGCACAACAACTTTTGTACTTGTGCTTCCAATATCTATGCCAGCGATCATCTTTGCTCCTTCCTCCTTCGGCAAACTAAAAATGAACTACAAAATGCAAATTGCCACTGCCTTCTCTCTCTATCCATATCTCAAGAAGAACCAGTGAGCCTTGGATTAAGCGATTCTGCAAGCGAATCACCAATAATATTGAATGCAAGAACTGTCAAGGCCAGACAGAGACCTGGGTATATAGCCATCCATGGAGCTTGAATGAGGTAATTACGCGCATCCTTCAACATCAAGCCCCAACTAGCATCTGGGGGCTGGGTTCCAACCCCCAGATACGATAAAGAAGACTCAATGACAATCGCCTGACCAAAGGTGAGAGAACATTGAACAGCTACTTTTCCCAGAAGATTTGGGATGATATGCCTGAAAGCTATTTTAAATGAGGATGTACCCAGGGCTTTTGCAGCTTCCACGTATCCTTCGGTCTTTATTGCAAGCGTTTCCGCCCTTATGAGCCTTGCAAATACAGGACTACTGATTATTCCTAACGCGAGCATTACCTGAACAATTCCATATCCCAGAAACGACACAACGGTGATCGCAAGCAAAATCGTAGGAAATGAAAGTAGACTATCCATGAATAGCATCAACACATTGTCCAAACTTTTCGAGCCCATGCCTGCAAGCAACCCTATGGCCATTCCTATTGCAAGCGCAATTGTCACGGTTACGATGCCCACAATGAGCGCCGACCGAGATCCATATATGATTCTGCTCAGGATATCACGCCCAAAATTATCCGTCCCCATAATATTATCAAAGCTGGGCGGATGGAAACGCTTAGAGAGAAACTGCTCCGTTGGAATGTATGGTGTTATCAGCGGAGCCGCTATTGCTGATACAACCAATATGAGGAGATAAAATACAGCAAGGTCAAACAAAATCTTCTGGGACTTTCCGAACATACTCTTCTACTTCAATTCTGTCCATCGAAAATCGTATGAATCCAGGTTTGGGGTAATCCTAAAGTCTACTACATTAGATCTCATGGCTACATAGCGATATGAACTTCCAAGGTATACAAAAGGTACCTCTTTTGCCATTATCTCCAATGCCTCTGTATATAGCTTCTTGCGAGCAGCGAAATCAGAGATGGTGGCGGCCTCCTTTATTTTTGCATCGCAGGTTGGATTGATCCACCTGACATACTTCTTGTCTGTGCCATATCCGGCCAGCGTCCCATCCGGATCGAGTTTGCCGGTATGCCCAATAATTGTCAAATCGAAATTGCCTTCAGTATAGATTCTAGCCAGCCAGGTTGACCAATCCACGAGCTGTATCTTGACATTCATGCCAACTTTTTCGAGCATTTGTTGAATTAGTTCTCCGGCTTTCACATGTAACGGATAGTTCTGGGGCACAGTTATAGTGAATTGCCTATTGCCTATTCCGGCTTCTTTCAGCAATTGCTTCGCTTTCTCGGGATTATAAGGATAAAGGTAAGAAAAATCTGTATAGTAAGCATTCCCTGTATCCATGAAAGAAGAGCCGATCTTTCCGCCGCCATATGCTACATCCAATACAAGCTGCTTATCGACTGCATAATTTATGGCCTGGCGCACGCGAAGATCGTTGAGTGGTTCACGAGAGCAATTCATTGCCATAACCAAGATCAACGAGGTCTGATCCTTTCTTATCGTGACATTCGGATTTGATTGCAGTATTGGCAAGTCCTCCGGATCGACATATTCAACAGCATCGATTGCACCAGACATCAATCCTTGTATCTGAACGGATCTTTCTGGAACTATCTGGAAATCAACCCTTGCCAATTTAGGTAAACCCTTCATCCAGTATTTTTCATTCCTGACCATCGATATCTTGTTATCGCGAATCCACTTCTCGAACTTGAAGGGCCCTGTTCCGATGGGTTCAGAGTCAAAGTTGTGACCAGATTGGATAAGATCAGCAGGCAGGATTGCTCCCCAGCCAGAAGCAAGGTTGGCAAGAATCGGCGCATAAGGCGCACCAAGAACAATCACAGCCGTCTGTGGATCCGGTGTCCTCACTTCTTTTATTGCCGTGAATTCGTTTCTTCGCGGTGAAGCAAAGCTCGGATCTCTTATGCGATCCAATGTCGCCTTTACATCCCGAGAGGTTAATGGCTGTCCATTATGGAACACGACACCTTGCCTTAGCTTGAATGTCCATGTTAATCCGTCTGGGGAAACCGTCCAACTCTCAGCAAGCGCCGGCACAAGCTTACCCGTTGTATCGGGCTCTACCAAAGTATCATAAAGGCTCTTTACAACTTGGAATGTCAGCGTTCCTGCTGTTTTCTGAGGATCAAGCGTATCTGGATTGCCGGATAGACCAAATGTAATAGAACTTTTCCCCTGTGCGAAAAGGTAACCCCCTGCCCCAGATATAATGGCAAGAAAAACCATTCCCACAATCACCGCTCTTTTCATCTTTTTCTCCTTAGAAATACGAGTTATTTGCCAGTTCTGATTTTATGACAGGACACAACGTGCCCTCCTGAAAGCTCCCTTAATGAAGGAGCAGACAAGCTGCATTCAGCATCGCCCATTGGACATTGCGAATAGTAAAGACAAGCTGAGCGAGATTTTTCGTGCTCTTGGCGCTCTTTTATTGTCTTCTCGTCGAGATCCTCAATGTTCAGACAGGATACACCTATTCTCTGCGGACCTCCCGGTATCGAACTGAGAAGCCTTTGCGTGTATGGGTGGCTTGGTTTTGAAATAAGTTGTTCTGTTTTCGCTTTCTCTACGATTCTGCCCTTGAACATGACCGCTATTTCATCGCACATATAGGATACAAGATTGAGATCATGGCTAATGAATAGATAAGTCAATCCAAATTCATTCTTCAAATCCAGCAATAGGTTTATTATCTGCGCCTGAATAGATACGTCTAAATTGGATGTGGGCTCATCCAGTACAAGAAAATCGGGATCTACAGAAAGAGCGCGAGCTATACCGATCCTTTGCTTTTGCCCTCCAGAGAGTTCGTGCGGAAACCGATGCAGATATGTCTTACTGATCCCTACAAGGTTGATGAGATTGTTGACCTTGCGGTCTCGTTGTTCTCTAGGAATTTTTAGATTCACCATGCCTTCTGATAGACTATCATAGATGCTCATCTTGGGATCCAGCGAACTGTTCGGATCCTGAAAAACAATTTGCATTCTATTTCGAAATCTTCTCAATTCCTTAGGCTTCAGAGATCCAAGCGACACATCATCGAAAACCACCGAACCGGATGTTGGAGGGTCAAGATACATAAGCGCTCTTCCAAACGTCGTTTTGCCACATCCCGACTCTCCTACGAGCCCAAAAATACTCTGCTTTCTTATGGTTAGGGAAACACAATCAACGGCCTTAAAACCATGTTTCGATCCACCTAGCCCACGAGAGCGATATATCTTTGTTATATCCTTGGTTTCTATCAGATTTCCCATATCTTACCTGCATAATAGCAAGCGACCGTATGTTCATTCTCATATTCAACATACCCTGGAATATCCGCAAAGCAGCCCTCTTTCGCAATTGGACAACGATTTGCAAATGCACAGCCATTGCCTATTTCTGCCGCATCGGGAACCTGCCCCGGAATTGTAGCAAGTCTTGATCCTTTCTTTTTAGCATCCGGAATGGAATGCATAAGCAAACGCGTATATGGATGCAATGGATTCTTGAAGAGATCTTCTTTCACTGCACTTTCGACTATTCTTCCAGCATAGATAACCGAAACCCGATCGGCAATCTCGCTTACAAGATGAAGATCGTGTGAAATGAATAAGACACCCAATTTTTTCATATCCTTTAGTTTTTTCAGCAATGCGAGAATTTGAATCTGTAATGTCACATCGAGCGCCGTTGTGGGCTCATCAGCTATGAGAAAATCGGGATCACACGAAATAGCCATGGCAATCATGGCTCTTTGCTTCATCCCTCCTGATAATTCATGCGGATACTTATCGATAACCTTCTCGTCCAAGCCTACCAACTTCAATAGCTCTATAGCCCTTTTACAAGCAGATTGCTTGTGCATCTTCATATGAAGCATGAGCATTTCAATAATCTGCTCTCCGATCTTGAATGCCGGATTGAGATACTTCGCAGGCTCCTGAAATATCATGGCAATTCTTCTGCCTCTGTAGGTTCGCATCTGTTCCCCTGATAAAGACAACAAGTCCTTCCCATCAAAATAGATGTGACCCGATAGAATCTTAGCGGGAGGAATCGGCAAAAGTCTCATTATGCAGGTAGAAGTCACTGTCTTGCCAGATCCGGATTCTCCGACGAGCCCATGGATTTCATTCTTCAAAACAGATAGATTCATGCCTCGCAATACGGTGGCTTCTTTATTGCCAAAAGAAAATGCGACTCTCAGGTCTTCTATCGATACAAGAGATACCATTCTATCCATCTAGTTTAGCCTTATCTTAGGATTAGCAATGCTGTAAAGAATATCAGCAATAAAGTTTATCGAAGAGAACAGGATGGCTACAAAAACCACACCTCCTTGGATGATCGGGAAATCGCGCTGATAGATTCCGGACAGGAAGAGCCTTCCCAACCCCGGCATCGAAAAAACCTGCTCTATTATGATTGCGCCTCCAAGCATATAGCCCAGCTCAATACTTGTCACGGTAATGATTGGCAAAAGAGCGTTCTTTAGAGCATGCTTGTATTTTACCATCCGCTCGGTAAGGCCTTTTGCCCTTGCAGTAATTATGTATTCCTTGGACAACTCTTCCACCATAGATGCTCTTGTATGGCGTAAGATAATTGCTGCACGACCAAATCCTAGCGAAACTATTGGCAGAATGTAATGTGCAAAGGTCTCCGAACCAAAAAGCGGGAAAATTGGTATCTTGATTGCAAAAATCAAAAGCAGAATTATGCCAAACCAAAAACTAGGAATAGCCATTCCTAGTTGTGAAAGAACCAACCCAAAGTAATCCCAAGCCGACCATCGCTTTACAGCAGATAAGACACCAAGTGGTACTGCAATTACAATGCTGAATGCAATCCCAAAGATTGCAAGCTTAAGAGTAAGAGGAAATCGCTCTAGAATAAGTTTGAGAACAGGTTCCCCGGAGATCATTGAATTGCCGAAATCAAGGCGCGCTATATGCCAAAGAAAATCTCCATATTGGACAAGAAGAGGGCGATCTGTCCCCAACCTTACCCGGATTGCTTGAACATCAGCAGGATTTGCATCAATTCCAGCGATAACCAAAGCAGGATCTCCAGGAATTACGCGAATAACAAAGAAAACTATCGTGGCAATTATAAATGCTGTCAGTATAAGTCTCAAGAATCTTCTTGTAATGAAGCGAATTAAATCCATGATTGGCTCACTAGGATATCATCTGTCGATATGACGATTAATTATATAGATATTGCTCGATTTCAATAAAAATGCTCCCTTCTATATTACGCTGATGGCAAAAATCAACCTATATTTAACAATTTATTATCCATTCTGGCTGTTGTCAAGCAAAATTTTTTCTATGGGGATTTTGAAATCATTACATTCTACTTCGAGGTGCATTGACTCGGTGCGCGGCTTAATATTCTTCTTCCGTTGACCATGTTTTCTTCTTTTAGGAGGAGGAGCGGGAAGCAAATCTTCTTCTTGAAGCACTTGTTCCATTGCTTCCTCCAAAGCGACTCGAGGCAAGCTGAGCGGCGATAGAAATACCCGAATATCCGAAAATACCTCATGCCTGAATGTGGCAGGTTCTTTCGGAATGTCTCTGAGAGCAGCGAAATCCTTGATCCTCTGGCGGATGAACCAAGCTAGAAATGGAGATATGAGCCTTTTATCCGCCTGAATAATCTCAGCGGCGGTTACGCTGTTTAGAAGGCTACTCTCAGGCGCCTGGGCCAGCAGATCGAGAGAAGCCAAGTCTCTTAAAAATGCATCCTTGAATGCTTTATCTCCATGTATTGAAGCATGAACCTCAGGCAATAAATATTGCAAAAGGCCATATCTATCCAATGCTTGGATGATTTCTACTGATTTTCCAGTAGCTATTATCTTATAGAACTCTTCTGCAAGCCTTGATGGGCTTACTGAATCAAGAAGCGGCGCATCACGCCGAATCGCCAATCTCAATGGTAATGTAATTACAAATTGATTGGTTGAAGCATACTTAATACCGCGCACCATACGAACAGGATCTTCGCTAAAAATCCTATTTAGAGGTATAATCGCTTTTAACTTACCGGAATGTATATCCTCGACTCCCCCGACAAAATCCAGTATCTCTGAAGCGAGCGGATCAAAGTAAAGCGCATTAACAGTGAAATCTCGCCGTCGTACATCCTCGCTGATTGTCCCATATTCATTGCCGACAGTACCATTCGACAAAGAGCGAAATGTGCTCACCTCGTAAATCTTCCTATTAGAATAAACATGGACGAGCTTGAAGCGCCTTCCAATGATTCGAGAATTACTAAATATTTTTCGAATACGATTGGGTAAGGCATCAGTTACTATGTCGAAGTCTTTAGGCCGCCTTCCAAGCAACAAATCGCGTACAGCTCCTCCCACGATATAGGCTGAATATCCTTGCGAGACTAGCCTATTTACTATTGCTAGCGCTTCTCTATCGATGCAAGATATATCGATGCAATGATCTTCTTGACTGTATATTCGAGCTTTTGACTGTAGACTACCATTTGAACTACGAAAGTACCGCATTCTCACAAAGCTGCTCCAAAATGCATGCTCATACAGTACAAAAATTCATCGAATATGTCGAGAGAACCAGTTGATGATGTCGTTCAGTACTTCCTGCTTATTGATTTCATTGAGCGACTCATGCCTGCCTCCCTCATAGCATTTAGATTCAAAATCGATCATGCCAAGAAGTTTGAATCTCTGCACAAGCCTTTCATATCCTTCTTTCATGCCTATAACTGGGTCGGCAGAGCCACATATTAATAATAGAGGAAGCGATAGAGGAATGCTCTCTAGAAAGCCATCACTATATACTTTTCTAACACCATGAAGAAGATCGCGATAGAATCCATAAGTGCAGATAAAGTTGCATTTAGGGTCTGAAATGTAGGCATCGACGATCGCCGAATCCCTGGAAAGCCAGTCGAATCTTGTCTTTGCATCTATTACAGTTTTTGCATATTGGCCAAAGGTCATCCGATTTGGAAGCTTTGCAGGAGCATGAGAGCCCTTTAATGCTCCGCCAATGGAAATCATCAAACCACCTACCTTATCCATAAAAGGCTTCTGCGGCTCGGGTGGAGCGGAAAGCACTGCTCCATGAAGATATTTCCCGTAGGTAGCAATTAAAGCCATGCCAATAAGCGCTCCAAATGAATGTCCAAAATAATAAAGTGGCAATCCCCCCATACAGCTCGAAGCATAGTCTCCCATTTCAACCAAATCCTGGACAACACGTTCGAACCCATCCTTGTCAGCTAGATAGCCTCTATTGGTATCATAATCGGTATCACCATGACCTCTAAGGTCAGGAATCCAGACGGAAGTACCAATCGGCGTAAGTGCTTCAGCAAGATGTATAAAACGCTCTTTGTGATCATTCATGCCATGGCCAACAATGACGACGGCTTTTGCTTCATTTTTAGGGTTGAATTGCAGATAAGCTAGTTCTTTGCCATCGCTCGCTCTAAATCGTTCCATCTGAGCCTCTCAATATTAAATGCTTATCTTTGTTTGATTATCGGCATATTTTGTTCTCATTAAATTATTATTGTGCTTAGCGAGCCAAAAGTCCAGCCTTGACTTTCCATTTATACGCCTCTTTCTATACAGGTCTAGAAAAATCTGCCTTTGGCGCATACTATAGAATATTAAGAAATATTGAGGGAGGCTTGTCTCTGATTATTCTTTCTAGCCCTAATGTACGTAGAACAATTGCAATAGGCAGAGCAATAGGGCGTACAGCGCCAAGCGGGTCTATCATTGCATTCCGAGGTGATCTTGGCGCAGGGAAGACAACGCTCGCTAAAGGAGTTGCTCAAGGTTTAGGAATAATGGAGCCTATAATCTCGCCTACATACACAATAATAGCTGAATATCAAGGCCGCCTTCATCTTGTACACATCGATGCATATCGTCTCTTGGACGAGGACGAATTCGTGCAGACTGGCGGCGAAGAGCTGCTTGGTTCGCCTGGCTCGCTGAGTCTCATAGAATGGAGCGAGAGAATCGCAGGAATATTGCCAAAGGAAACCCAATATATCACCATGGTTGTCGAAGAAGACGGTAGCAGAATTATTATGATCGAAGGTGATTGGATCGAGAATATCGATTGGCGCCGTTTTGTGATTCCGCGCTTTTTAGATCTGGAGCATGCTTCAGCCTTGATAAAGAGGTTTCAAGATGACTGTACTTTCGATTGATACGAGTGTTCCTACACTTAGAGTAGGTATCTTAAAAGATAAACTGCTTGCAATATCTGTGCTTAAGCCATCTGTCACCCATGCAGAAGCTATTCTTCCTGCAGTGGAACAAGCACTTCAAGAGTCTGGAATTACGATAAAAAATGTGGAGTTACTCGCAGTTGCAGGAGGTCCCGGCTCATTTACAGGCTTGCGGATAGGAATAGCAACGGCAAAGGGACTATCTCTTGGGCTTGAAATTCCTATAGTGCTCGTCCCTACTCTAGATATATATGGATGGGCTTGGAAAGAACTTGAAGGTATTGTCGTGCCAGTTATCGATGCACGAAAGCATAGAGTCTATTGTGCTCGCTATTTCCGCGGCCAGAGGATAGGTAATTTGATGGATATAGAACTCACACAGCTAATCCAAAAGATTCATGGCGAAGATAAGGTTAATTTTGTAGGCCCCGATGCTGAACTGGCCGAGACTATCTGCTTAGAAAGAGAAGGATGGGTATTGCATAAGCCAGATCCGGAAAAGGAAATAGAATCTCTCTCTCTTCTTGGTATTAAGACATATATAGAAAAAGGCGGTGCTAGCGATACCGCAGGACCCATATATCTCCGTGAACCAGAAATAGGCACTCCTATTGCGCGCTGATTAAATTTCCTTTATATAGGCCCGACTGCGCTTATGTTGACGCTTAGGATAATCCTTCCATATGCTCTGAACCTTGATATTATCCTCGAGCTCGAGATTGGTCTCTGCATATTCGATGCCTGCGTCCATCGCACTGCGCTGAAGCTCATTCATAACTAGGGCAAGCACTCCTCGCGACTGATATTCTGGACGAACGGCCACTAGGTATAGATCGAGCACCTTGGGATTTTTCAGCGCTTTTAAGACATAATACCAGCCTGCAGGGAAAAGCCTGCCTCTCGATTTATAGAAAGCCTCCGAAAGACTGGGCATTGCAATGCCAAATCCTATGAGATGCTCATCCTTGTCTACCAGAATCTTGGTAAAGCGCGGCTCCACAAAGCCAAGATACTGCTTGATATAATCCTCTACCTGCCGCTCACTCAAAGGCGTTGTGCCATAGAGATCCCCATATGTTTCATCTATCAGCGCAAAGAGTTCCTTGCCGAATTTTTCGACAATGACACGCTTATCTTTCCATACGAACAGGTGTACACCAGAGCGTTTTGCAATCAGGTCAGCCACATGTTGAACTTTCTCCGGAATTTCCTTAGGGGTGAAGATTTGGAACTGCAGCCAGTCTACGTCTTTTCGATAACCAAGCATTTCTAAATGCTGGGGATAATAGGGATAATTGTAGATCGTAGCTAAGGTTGCACACTCATCAAAGCCCTCTACAAGCATGCCTTCCCGATCGAGATCAGTAAAGCCCAAGGGTCCGTGCAGAGCTTTCATCCCCTTCGAAGCTGCCCATTTCTCAACAGTGCCAAGAAGCGCAGCGGATACATCAGCATCGTCGATGAAATCGATCCAACCAAAACGACCCCATTCCCTTTCCCATTTTTCTATAAAGCGGTGATTGATTATGCCGGCAATACGGCCAACGATTTTATCGTCCTTCCATGCGGTCCAATATTCAGCCTCACAGAATTCGAAAGCTGCATTCTTATCTTTACTGAGTGTCCGCATCTCATCAAAGCGGGGAGCTGGCACATAGTTTGGTTGATCCCAATAAAGGTGCACAGGAAAATCTATAAATCGCTTCAAATCTCTCTGGCTTTCGACTTTTCTAATCTCAACAGCCATTTTTTCCCCCTTTTTCAATTTTCCATTCTTCGATGAACAGCTCATAAGCTGCGATTGTGGCCTCTGATACTATATCACCAAGCACACCACGGCCTAACCAATCATTTCCATCTAAGACATATAGGTGTACAAGTTGGTTTTCTACATCTTCAATCGAAAAGGCGGGATCAACAGCACGACGACGTTGTAGGCCATTCAATGTCCCATCAAACACCTCTATATATTTTTGGTCACGCCAATCGGCCATTCAAACCCCAACTTCAAAGATCTTGCAAATTATAGCCCTAGAGTTCAAAATCTTACAAGGTATTGACCAAGGGGCATTTTTAAGATATACAACCACCTGCATGGCGGGATAGCTCAGTTGGCAGAGCAAGCGGCTCATATCCGCTGGGTCGTGGGTTCAATCCCCTCTCCCGCTAGGAATGCACAAAACGCCCTCGAAAGAGGGCTTTTTTATTATTTTGATCTACTATTCGAAACCGGAAGAAGCTCTTTTGGAATTGGAATGCTTATTATTACCGAGGATTGACAGATAGCAATAGTATTACTAAACTTGTGTTTAGTAAATGAATAATCTTGATAGATTTCGTATCCTTTCGCAAGCAGCCGACTGGGATGCAGCCGCCCCAAGTCCCTTGATAGAGCACACAGAGATAAAGTTCTCCGACATTAATAGCTCGGACAATGCTGCTTCAGAAATCCGTGAGGATGCTGCATACAATATCTGCAAGGTCAAGCGTTTAGGAGGGGGAAGTGTCCCAATACTGAAGATCTTGCTCTCGAATGCCTGCTCCTATAATTGCGCTTACTGTGTCAATCGTCGTAGCTCGAATATCAAGCGGGCTTCGTTCCAACCAGAGGAGCTTGCCCGCACTATTGCGGATTTCAATACAAGAGGCATTATTTCAGGTGCTTTCATCTCTTCCGGAGTCATCGGCTCTCCCGACAATACAATGGAAAGACTCGTGTGGACCGCGCAGACTCTACGCGAGCGCTATGGATACAAAGGATATCTACACCTAAAAGTTATACCGGGGGCTTCGCCGGAACTTGTGAAGCTAGCTATGCGCTATGCTACTCGAGTGTCAGTCAATATCGAGCTACCTACCGAAGAAAGCCTTGTCCGTATTGCGCCCGATAAATCGGCCGATTCTATTCTCTCTCCCATGAAGACAATCTATGAAAGGCTTCGTGAGCTCGATGAATCAAATCGATCAAAAAAGCCCCTTCAGGAAATCAGCATTGGTAATAAGCCAGCAGAGATGTCTGC
>Ga0209719_1004038_pt1 | contig 12417 bp, 4 predicted proteins | sample AD_JPNAS2_MetaG_FD_184421 | JGI IMG/M metagenome (GOLD analysis project Ga0209719, IMG submission 184421) | Active sludge microbial communities of municipal wastewater-treating anaerobic digesters from Japan - AD_JPNAS2_MetaG (SPAdes) (version 2) | ecosystem: Engineered > Bioreactor > Anaerobic >...
AATGAACTAATCATAGAAGATAAAACTACTACCCCAATGAGATAGAGTGAACATAAAAAGTAACAATGAGGATACAAAAATAAGAGGGGCTGGGGTTATGCAAAAGTCTCAAATAAAGTTTATGGGCAATTGGAGCCATCAATAACGCAAAACAGATCACCATGAATAAGAACAAAATGCGGATTGGAAATTTGATGATAGACTTCAGATTAGCTGAGTGATTGAATCTTTTTGCAACCTTAACTGCTGAATGCTGCGGAAACTTGAACAATACTTTTTTTCAATTATTGCTTTCCCCCCGCTCACCTTACTCAATTGTCTCCCTCTTTCCCCGCCTTTTGCTATCAGCTATGAGCTATGAGCCATTTCACTGTACCCACTCTGCATCTCCACCCATCTTTATCCAGTAGGCCTTTCCCTTTTCAAGGGTTGTAAGTTCGGGTACGTTGAGCGTTCCGGTAATTTCAGGCGCCTTCTTTGCCTTCCATGTATTGTTTTCCCAGTTCCAGATAATGACCCATCCGGAAGGAGGGTTGATGGTACCGTCGTTTCCGTTATAACCTATCAGATTCCATCCGGGATAAAGAGGGATTGATGCTGTTGATGCTGTCCATCCTGTCATATCTATATTTCCTGAAGCATCCATATAGACCCAGTAGCCTTTACCACCTTCAATAGTTGTAAGTGTATTGTCGGAAACACCCGGTTTATACTTTTTCCATGCCTTGTTTGCGTTGTCATATCCCCATATAATCCGTACATTGGAAGACACATCCGCAAATACCTTTGTAACGGATTTGTCTGTGGGGAGGCTCGGGAAGGAGATAAAGTTCCAGCCGGCTGAAAGAAGCAGATTTGTTGCAGGTTTTTCCAAAGATCCGCTCAAATCAATACCAAACAATTCTGCAATGGTTGAGGTCGAATCGTCCATCTTCGGACATCTTACCGTGAATATATATGATTCATGGCCTGTCGTATAAGGGTAATAAAAGCTACCGTTTTGCAGAGAGGCATCCAAAAAATAGATGTTTTTCGTAAAAATATAATCTATTGAGTTGCTGGATGGGGATATTATGGCATTTCCGTCAATATCCCTAATGGAGCTGAAAAATGCCTGGTTGGCATATCCGTTGTATCCTGTAATCTTGCACTGTTTGTCGAGAACAAGCTTATGTGAATTAAAGTCATTCTGACTCTCGAAAATCCCTTTTATCGTGAAGTATTTCCCGAATGACACATCTTCGTTTAACAGCATCACAATAAAAGATTTTTCAGTTGTCTTGCCATTTGTAGATGCCTGAACGGTAATTTTGGTGGATGATTTCGCGGCAGAGGCATTGGGGATAATAGAAAGGATATTCTTTGTCAGCACAGTCTGAACAGCATTGCTGTTTGAATTGAGAACTCTTATGGTGACGGGGTCTCCATTTTCGTCACGCGCATCAATGAGGATTTTGAAAGGTTCCGTGCTTGTAACATTCAAAATGATATCCTTAAAGTCATTTCCTATAACAGGCGTGAAGTCGAGGTTTTTTGTAATTTCAGTTTTTTCGCTTTCAGAAACCGTATCAGTGACAATTGATACCGAATATGTGTCATTTGCATCGAGATTATATGATGACGAACTTGTATCGTTACAGAGGGAAACCCTGACCGTATATCTTCCGGCGGATAAATTGCCTACTGAAAACAAAGTTCCCGCATTAGCTTTATCATCCATCTTATAGACCAGATCACCTGTTGCGTCGTCGTATATGGACACAAAGAAGGCTATATTTTGAAGACCTCTTCCGGCGCTTATATACGTATTGCCTTTTAAAAATAGGGTGTATTTATCGATATCCCTCTCCATATCAAATTTTCCCGAAATAGTTGTACCCGATACCACATCACCCGCCTCAAGATTCGTATAGCAGTCTCCGATGCTGCAAGGTTTGATGTTATAATCAATACGTAAGTTAGGGGCGAACATAACGCCCCCAGCATTTACATAATCATCAAGATAATAATAATCATTGGCATAGCCTCCCCAACCCATGTTGACGTGTATTTTCCTTCCAGACGGGTCAGAACCATATCCGTCAGCCACAGTCAAATGTCCTGGAAAATGCAACAGCACAGGTCTCATGGCTTCTATTTCGGATCGCAAGGTATTAAAAAACAGATTAATATCCGTGCTGTTGTCCATGCTTTTACTCGTGTTTGATAGACCAAAATACTCCATCATGCCAAAAACATTTATAGATGCCTCGGAGTAATCAATCCCAAACAAAGTGTTGTTCACAATACCAATATCCCTGATAAGCAGCGCAACCTCGTCAATTTTATATTCAGGAGTAGATATATCAAGCACATCAGGCATATTCTCCCAGTTAAAATTCCTAAAAAGTACTGTTTTTAGTTGCTGACCATTCCATGTATATGAGTGCACCCCGCTGCCTGATAACGGGGAATTATAATATTTCATAAGCTGTGCAATGGCAACACTTACACAGCCGGCGAGCGTATTCTTACCTTCGATTTCAGGGAGAAACTTGTTATACGGAAATCCCTGATTCCAACTTGTTTTAAGGAGATACGTGTCGGGAGTATAAGCAAGGGGACTTTTGTTTCTATCTAAAGTCAAAAGAAACTCCCACCTCTTCTGATTTCCAGATGTTGATTGTGCAGTCCTTAACGTAGTCAAATATCTGATGTTGTATTCTGCCTCGAGAAAAAGAAAATTCCTGTATGCCTCAGGTAGCGCTTCAAAGGGACGTTCCAGTGAATATGCCTTTATCGGTGTTAAATTGTGCGAAGCAGATATGAGGATATATCCGCCGCCATTGAGATGCACAAGATATGCAACTGTAATCTTATCCTGCATTGAATCAAGTATATTTCTTTCTATGGCTTCGATTGAAGCGACGGTCTTTTCACTTCCCGAAAACATAAGAAAATTTCTCGCAATAACATCATACTCGGTTTCGCCGCAGGCAAAACCCGATACACCAAAGATAAATATCGATATTAGAAGTATGATTTTTATCTTATTCATAAGTTATAGACACCATAATGCCCTTTATTTCTATTGCTGCCAACTCAGGGGATTTTTTTCATGTACTTTCATCCAGTAGGCCTTTCCCTTGGATAGGCTGTTAAGTGGTAGAGCACTTAAGTCGTTGAGCGTGGAATGTTTGGCATACCATAGCCCATTTTCCCACCCCCATATGATTTGCCAGCCTTCACCAACATTTGCCAGCGCTTCAGCCGTTCTCAGATTATCTGTGCCGTTATACCCTATCAGATTCCATCCGGGATAAAGTGGGATTAGTGCGGTTGATGCTGTCCATCCTGTCATATCTATATTTCCTGAAGCATCCATATATACCCAGTATCCCTTGCCGGATTCAATATTTCCTATAACGTCGAACGTCGAACCTTGAACCTTGGGTTTATACACCTGCCACTTCTTGTTCTGATTATCGTAACCCCATATAATCCGTACATTGGAAGACACATCAGCAAATACATTGGTCACCGCAGTATTGTCAATCGGAAGCTTGGGAAACGATACAAGATTCCAGCCCTGATACATTTCGATCTTGTCTGATATATCAGGAATCAAGCTTTTAAGGGCTCCATAGGCATTTAGCCGTCCTCCGGATATAACCTTTCCTTCAAGCGATGGAATCTTATCAACAGAATTGACTATGGCATTTTTTAGCTGCTCGACTGTGGCATTGGGTTTTTTAGATAATAAAAGCGCTGCAACCCCGCTTACAAAAGGTGTTGCCATAGATGTACCGCTTAAGCTTGTATAAGGGTAGTTGACAACTGTTACAGTCGGATTGCCATCCATGCGTAACGTATTACCATCATTCAAAGAAATTGAAACAACCGGAATCCATTCGCCCGCCTCTCCGAGGGTTCCACTGTACACGCTTCCAGGTTCGGTTGCATTGTTATTATAAATGATTGCTGCCATAGCGCCTGCATTCTGTGCATTGATGACCTTTTGTCTAAATGTAAGCTGAGATCCATCCTCACTTCCCCGTTGAATAAGGGCAATATTACCATTCACATCAGGGGGAAAATCATCTATGCTTGCACCAAAACCACAGTTATAAAGCGCCTTTGTAATGCCTGTTGTCTGTCCTGCGAACTCCATCCCATGGGCTAAGAATTTTGTAGAACCATGTCTTACAGATGCGCCGGGGGTTAAAGAACTGCCCTGAGGTATCAACGACTTTATGTTTGAACCGGGGGCAGCCAAATGGACACTTGTCGCACCATAATTTGAAAATGACGCAAGGTTATCGTTTGAATCGGTTGCAGCCACAGATATAATATTGGGAAGTTTGTAAGATGCAGGATAACTTTTTGTCGCCCCATCGTTGTCGCTGCTTTTGTTTCCAGCGGCAACTATAAATATCAAACCTTTTTCACCAGCGTCCTTTATCGCATTATATTCTGAAACAGAAATGCTACTTTCTCCATAACTGGCATTTATAATTTTAGCACCCATTTTGACAGCATAATCGATTGCCTTGATTTCAGATACAACATCCCCGGTTTCTTCCATAAATTTTAAAGGCATGATTCGAACATTCCAGTTTACCCCTGTAATACCTTTCGCATTGTTCCCAACAGCGCCTATAATTCCGGCTACATGTGTTCCGTGTCTATTAAAATCCATCGGATAATTATTGTTATTATAAAAATCCCAGCCATAAAAATCATCAATTTTACCGTTGCCATCGTCATCATAACCGTTATTGTTGAATTCGCCAATATTTTTCCATATATTTTCGGCAATATCCGGATGGTTAAAATCTACACCAGTATCTATTACTGCAACTATCACACCATCTGAACCCTGTGTAACATTCCAGACATCAGGCATCGATGTCTTGACTAGCCCCCATTGTTCAAGCCATTCAGGGTCATTAGGCGTAACTTCAAGGGGCATCCTTATGTAATTCGGCTCCGCATACTCCACATCGTCTTCATTTTTCAATGTGTTGATAAAATCGTGCAGATTGATACCTTCCGGAATCTTGACGTGCTCAATGCCAAGCCTTTCAAACACACGGATGGTTTGCATATAGTGCCTCTCAGCTATAGCCCTCATGCTTGCTCTCGTTGCTGAACGCCTAAACTTAACAAGCGCCTCACCTTTTTTATAATTTTTTGGTAACTCGGAAGCAAAAGACAAAAACGGTATTCCAAAAAACGTTATAATCAAAACACATAAAATAGTGGCTAATCTGGTCGTTTTCATGTATTTATAAGTAATTATGCACTATAATCAGTAATTTGTAAATGATCGGTGTCACATAAATCAGACTGAAAACCTCAGTCCACACATGATGACTCACACTAAAGACAGGAAAGGAAGTGTTGAGTTGGTAAAGTGACAAGAAAAACAAACAAGCAAGAAAAACGGGAAATACCAAAAGGGGATATATAAATGGGAAAGGCGGCAAAGAAGAAAAAACTAAAAATTCAAGAAGATACAAAAAATCGGAAACCTGAACTCATGTTAAAGCAACGGATACGCATCATCGATAGATTTGAGCTTATTGAGGATGCGGTACTTGGTATATTGTTTTTTTCTGTTGCACTCCTTTTTTCTACATCCATACATGTACATTTTACGCTTCCAAAACTTCTTGCTTTACGAATTTGTTCTCTGTGCCTTGTCGTATTGTGGATTGTTCGTTTAAGAAGGGGTAAAATGCAAATCTTACCCTCCTTTGTGTTATATGCTGGTGCAGCATTCGGATTGTGGTTAATTTTATCTACATTTTTCGCTTTACATCTTCCAACTGCGCTTCACGGGGTCTACGGTCGATACAATGCGCTTATCAACAACGAGATTTACATTGTACTCTTTTTTCTTGTTGCAACACTGCCAATGGACATCAAACGGATTTCTCGCATTACCATTGTTTTTGTTTTTGCGCTTGTACCGGTTTCATTTTATGCAATCCTGCAATACTTAAATCTCGATTTTTTCCCATGGCCATCCGGACGCTCAGCATCTACTATTGGCAACCCCGTAATATTAGGGGCATTATTATCTCTCGGATTTCCTTTTGCCCTTGTCTTTTTTCTCAGATACCGTTCGAATTTAGCTAAGACATTCTGGGGCGCCGCTATACTGCTTTTGCTTATTGCCATGTTCACAACCATAAGTAGAGGACCGGCCTTATCAATTATAATATCAAGCGCAATCATATTTTTTATAAACAAAAAAGAGGCTGTCAAGGATCTTAAAAAAATTGTACTATTTGCAATACCTGTCTTTGTTATATTTACACTCTTTATTTTATCGAGTCCCGCAAGTCTTGAAAAAATAGGTCAAAGATTAAAAGACATATCAAATCTCAAGTCAGACAGCAACATCCAGGTAAGACTTGTTTACTACAAGGCTGCATTGGAAGGTATTAAGGAATACCCTTTGATGGGCGCTGGTTTAGAAAGTTTCAGGATAGTCTATCCCAGGTATCGTCCTGTTCAAGAGGGCCAATCCAGAGATGTAATTCCCACGATGGTACACAACGGATATCTTCAATTGGCACTGACTAACGGCATCCCAGCGCTGATGCTGTATCTTTCTTTCTTGAGTACTGTATTCATAGTATTCTTAAAAAAAATTCGGCGCACATCAGAATATGTCACACGCTTAATAATGAGCGGTTTTATTGGCATGACTATAGGTTATCTTTTCCAGGACTTAACAGGGTGGATGGAGATTGCGCTAACACCCTTTTTCTGGATACTAATCGGTGCGGGCGTTGCCTTTGGTATTGCTGATAATGGTTATAATGAAATGCGCCGATGGAAAAATATCGGTATGTATATTTTTCTGACATTGGTCTCGATCGCCTTGATGTATCTTGTTTTTGACGCAATAAACAGGATATATGCGAATAGACTTTTCTGGCAGGCCGAACATATGTCTCCTGCAAAAGACTGGAAGCAAATGGAATATAATATTAAGGAAGGGCTTGCCGCTGTACCGGGAGATTTTTACCATGAAGATATGGCTGGCATACTTTACCTGAAAAGATATAACGAAACCGGCGAAAAGGCATCATACGAGGAAGCCCTGAGACTACTTGAGAATGCACACAGACATAATCCTTATGATATCTATGTGATGATACATCGTGTCGATCTTGAGACTGTAGCACTAAAAAAAGGTTTGATTCAAAAACCATCTAGTTCGGTTGAAAAACTCGTTTCATCGATGTTAGATATGGATAAAAATAACCCTTCCGTATATGAGTCCGCAATAAAATTAAGGCTTGAGGAAAAAAAGTATGAAGACGTTTTGAAACTGCTCGAAAAAGCAAGGACATTGCACCCCGAAGAGTTAAAATATTACATTTTGGAAGGGAATATGCACCGCAATACCGGCAATGTGTCAAAGGCTATCGAGGCGTTCAGAAACTGCATCAAAATTTCTGAAGCAAAAGGTATTTATGATGAAGACTGGTTAAACGCAAAGCACAACATTGCAATACATTATTTGAATAAAAAGGATTTCAATAACGCACTGAAAGAAGCCAAAGAAATATCTGAAAGAATGCCGAACAATGTTCATCCATATAACCTGCTTGGCGATATCTACGGCATATCGGGCAATTTTGACAAGGCAAGGGAATCGTTCGCCTCTGCATTAAGGTTCGACCCCGGCAATCAGAACGCAAAAAGAGGGCTCGAACAGATAAAACAGATTACGGGAAAATGAGCACTCATCGCTGACGACTGCTTCGCCTTTTCGGACATCGAATTAGATGTCTGGAAGTTTGGATGTGTAGAGGTTTAGCCAACCCCCTAAGACAGAAGTCAGAAGTCAGAATTCAGAATTCAGGAGTCAGAATTCAGAAGTCAGAAGAAAAGCGAAGTATTCGAGGATTCAAGTGGTTCTCCCTTCTGCCCTCTGACCTCTGCCCTCTGACCTCTGACCTCTGTCCTCTGACCTCTGCCCTTCTACGGTTGTACCCAGTCCGTTGCCTGGCCAGTCTTTATCCAGTAAGCTCCACCTTTTTTGAATTTATCCAGTACTGGGACAGACAAGTTCGATGATTCATGTTTTGCATACCACTGGTTATCTTTCCAGTACCACACTATTGACCATTTGCCGGATATACCGTTCAATGCAGTTGCAACATCTGTATTATCTGCTCCGTTATATCCAACAAGGTTCCATCCCTCGGCAAGAGGCACTGTTTTTGACTGGTCAGTCCATCCTGTCATATCTATATTTCCTGATGCATTCATATAGACCCAGTAGCCTTTACCACCCTCAATAGTTGTGAGTGTATTGTCGGAAACACCCGGTTTATACCTTTTCCATGCCTTGTTTGTGTTGTCATAGCCCCAGATAATCCGTACATTGGAAGATATATCTTTGAGCACATTATCTATAGATTCATCTGTGGGGAGGCTCGGGAAGGAGATAAAGTTCCAACCGGAGGTGAGGGGGATATTTAATGAACTGCTCTCCAAACATGAGTTGTATATTTCAGTTTTAGTGGAACTGTCCCATGTGCCACCCGCAATCAGTACCTTGCCGCCTGCCAGTGGCGTTGCCGTAAAATATGTACGCGTAACACTCATGTTTCCAATCGAGGCAAATGTTCCTGATGATGGGTTATATATCTCTGCCGACCTCAAGGCTGCATTATTTTCACCACCAACAACAAGAACGCTTCCGTCAGGCAATAATGACATTGCATGACGCCTCCTGGCTTCAGCCATATTTCCTGTAGCAGAAAATGTTTTCGTAACAGGGTCAAATATTTCTGCTGATTTCAGATAACTTCCTATGTATCCACCAGTAACAAGAATCTTTCCATTTGGAAGCCTTGCTGAAGCTATGCCATGAGCACGTCCTGTTGTCATATTTCCTGCTGGCGTGAACTGCCCTGTTGATGGATCATAGATTTCAGCCGTATTCAGATAGTTGTAATAATTGCTCCCACCTGCTATTAATACCTTGCCGTCAGGAAGTAATTCGGCAATATGCGAGGCACGTGCAACAGACATACTTCCGGTTGCAGAAAATGAGCCGGATTTTGGATCAAAGATTTCAGCGCTTGCTGTTGGATAAAATGGGTCGCCGCCTGCACCCCAACTTACATTACCTCCCACAACAAGCACCTTGCCGTCTGCAAGGAGTGTAGCTGTATGATTGGACCTTTTAGTAGTCATGTTACCGAAAAATCCAAAGGTATTTGAGATTGGATCATACCATTGGGCAACATCTGTAGCGTCTGATCCATCAGGGTTATTACCCCCTGTCATAAGCACCATTCCGTTGTTTAGAAGGGTTGCGGTATGCGCAGCGTATTTTGTCGGGGCACTATTCACTTTCGTAAATGTTTCTTTATCAGGATCGTACAAATCTGCAGACCCGCCTCCAACAATCAGTACCTTCCCAGTTTGAAGATAAGTAGCAGTGTGCCAATTTCTTGGACTGCTCATGGATCCGTCTTCAGCAAAGCCCACTTGGCAGGTATCAGCGGAATTACTAGTGAATGTAGCTATCACTGATTTAGCAGCATCTATAGTTACGACACATGTACCAGTTCCGGAACATCCACTGCCGCTCCACCCAGTAAAAGTTGAACCAGCGGCAGCAGTGGCAACAAGGCTTATCTGGGTACCGCTCTCATAGGTTCCAGTGCAGACAGTGCTGCTACACGATAAACCTGTTGCCGATACCGTACCGGAGCCAGTACCTGATTTGGTAACGGTCAGAGTGTATGAAATGGTTCCTCCGCTTCCACCGCTAAGTGGCAACTTTTGAACAAACCCCATTCCGTCTTTTGATCCGTAGGTTATATACGAACCTAAGCAATATATTACAAGGAGACTGTTCGGATTTAAAGTCGAATCGGAATATTTCTTTTCCCATGTTACACCGTCATTAGATAAGAATATTTCTCTATATGTAACACATACACCTGTAGGTGGTGGACCGGTGCATGTGATCGTTCCGGAAGACGCAATAAAGGAGTTGTTGAGATAACTAATCATGAGAGATCCTTGAAAAAGGGGTTGATCGTTAACCGCCCAGGTGGTTCCATTTGTGGAAGTGAGTGTTTTTATACTTCTACTGCCTGAACCTGCATCAAGCGAACAAGCGATAACAAACGTATTGTTCCCGAAACTCACACTGGAAAATCCCCCTGTTCCCGAATATGTTTCAGTCCATGTTCCACCATTGTCAGTTGAAGAAAACAGTATAAATGTTGATGAATAATCGGGAGGAGTTCCACTTATAGCTGCTGTTGCATATGCAACAAAAGCACCATTTCCAAATACAACACCCATGCCACCATTACCTTGAAGCGTGGCTACAGGAAGAGTTCTTTCATTCCATGTATTGCCATTGTCATTTGAAGTATGTACCTTTAACGAGGTAGTATTTGATTCCCTATCCCACACATATGTTGAGATAACATAGGTATTATTGCCGAATGCACAGTTCATACCACCATGTCCAGTAAAAGTTTCTGAACGTTTCGGAACCCATGTTATACCATCAGATGAAAAGAGGATTTTTCGATTACTGCTCATTTCATGACCATCAGATATTTCTGAGCGAATAAAAGCAACAAAGGCATCATTCAGGGTTGTTACGCCGCCACCACCCACGCCGGTCAATGTTTCCGAATACACCGGTTCTGATCCCCATGTATTCCCATTGTCGGATGATCGTATCATTTTTATGGTGGTTTTCCCTGCTATAGCATCGTAGCCTGAGAAAAAAGCAACTGCGTTATTTCCAACAAACGCCACATTGCCATAAAAAGTTCCTTCTAACGAATACTTCTCCGTCCATGAAGACAGATCGGTGGATACATATATTTTTGTAGTATCGGTTGTACCACCAACAGCAACACAGACATTATTATTACAAGCTGTGCCTCTGATAAATGACGAATCACCAACTAGGGTCATAGAGTTATCAGGGGCAAATTTCTGGATACGGCTGTTGCTATCGTCAACAACATAAACATTACCCACAGCATCAACTGCAATTCCTATGGCGTTAGAAAATTGGCCATCACCTGATCCCGAATTTCCCCACTTCGTAACAAAAACACCATCGGCAGTAAATTTCTGCACTCTATTGTTGCCAGTCTCGGTTACATAAATATTGCCTGAGGCATCAATAGCTACACCTCTGGGGCCTTCAAGTTGCCCATTTTCTGATCCATATGTTCCCCATTTGGCAATATATGAGCCTGTTGAAGAAAATTTTTGAATACGATGATTTCCCCAATCTGCAACGTAAACATATCCATCAGGACCAACCGCAATACCATGAAGATGGACGAATTGTCCATTCCCGGTACCATGAGAACCCCACTGCGTTATATATTCTCCTGAGGAAGAAAACTTCTGAATTCTCGCATCAAGATCAGTCACATAGACATTTCCCGCCGCATCAACCGCTATACCGACAGGCCAACTGAACTGGCCATTATCTCTTCCCAATGAACCCCATTGGGTTATAAACTCGCCGTCTAACGAAAATTTTTGAATGAGATGGTTATGAGAATCAACAACGTAAACTGCGTTGCCAATATTATCAACTGCAATTCCGTGGGGGTTATAAAATTGGCCATTCCCATTGCCCAAAGCACCCCATTTAGTCACAAATGCATTACTGGAATCAAACTTCTGGACTCGATTATTTGCAGAATCTGCAACATAAACATTACCGGCATTATCAACGGCAATACCCCACGGAGAGCTGAATTGTCCATCACCTGTTCCCGATGAACCCCACTTTGAAGAAAATTTGTAGAATGAAGACTGGGATAAGACATCAGAAGAGTACACAAGACATAAACACAGAATAACCAAAAAGACCGCTATATGTTTACCGATATTACGCATTGCACACCTCCATAATATTGTATAACCACAGGAAAATATCTATTAGCATCTTTGAATCGCTTTCTGTTGCCTTTGTCTTTCCCCACTTGAATCCTTTTTTTAGAAGGTTAGAAGTTTGGATGTGTAGAGGTTTAGCCAATCTCCTAAATCAGAATTCAGAAGTCAGAAGTCAGAATTTTGTCTCCTTCTCTTCTCACTATGAATAACTATGAATAACCATCAATTACTATGAATTACTATCATCTCCTGTCCTCTGTCCTCTGACCTCTGTCCTCTGACCTCTGTCCTCTGCCCTCTGACTTCTGACCTCTGTCCTCTGTCTCCTGTCTCCTGTATTCTGTCCTCTGTCCTCTGCCCTCTGTTCTCTGACCTCTGTCTCCTGTCTCTGCCCTTCTACGGTTGTACCCAGTCCGTTGCCTGGCCAGTCTTTATCCAGTAAGCTCCACCTTTTTTGAATTTATCCAGTACTGGGACAGACAAGTTCGATGATTCATGTTTTGCATACCACTG
>Ga0209719_1004044_pt1 | contig 12401 bp, 10 predicted proteins | sample AD_JPNAS2_MetaG_FD_184421 | JGI IMG/M metagenome (GOLD analysis project Ga0209719, IMG submission 184421) | Active sludge microbial communities of municipal wastewater-treating anaerobic digesters from Japan - AD_JPNAS2_MetaG (SPAdes) (version 2) | ecosystem: Engineered > Bioreactor > Anaerobic...
ACCGCGAATTTCGCTTTCGTCGAGCTGCTTGTCGCCGGTCACTTGCCCGAGAACCAGCACGTACCCGTCGCGCTTGTGGCGAACGGGCTGGCGCACTGGGGCAACGCTGGATAGCCGGAAGAACGCGTAAAGAGGTGGGCGGGTGCGAACGCAGGACCGCCAGCTTGCTGTGTGGGAGAATCCAACTGAATCCACCTGAACGTGATCCATGCGGTCTAAGAAACCGAGTTCAAGAATTGCCGTCTGTGCGCCAATCTTTTGGGCATATTCAATCGCCGCCGCGGCCTGCGGTTCCTTGTGGTTCCACACAACCACGGCGTTCGGCATGTGCCCGTGCGGAGGCTGGCCTCGGGTGACGTAGTACCCTGCGGCTGTCAATGATTCCTCAATCTTTGCTGCAATCTCTTTCGGCTTCCCGTAGGTTTCAAAGGCGGCCCCACACAGAGCAACGTGGTGTTTGGGAGGTGGCGTGAGGTCGATCTTGTGGCTCCACCCGTGCGCCCACAGGTGCATAGCGTAGGGCGTCTGTCCGTCCGTGCAGTAGTGGCGGGCCGGGGCAAGGTTCCCGTGGATGGCTTGGCGGTAGATGTCGGATGCGACGTTCGGGCCAATGCCGAAAAACCACTCTTTGCTTGCGACTTCAACCAGGTCCGGCCTTTCGGCTACAAGGTCGGAGCAGGCAATCGGGCCGTACGCTCCAAAGTGGGTGCAGGTCGTGGCGCAAACCATTTCGCGCAACGTCGCCATGACAACTTTGGATTTCGGGCAAGTTCCGATTCCCAACACCGCCGCGGCAACGTCGCCTCGAATGACTTCGCCCCCGTGATTGTAGGTTGTTCCCTTGTTTTGCTGGCGGGCAAGGAACAGCTTTGATCCGTCCAAGCACCACGCCCTCTCGATTTCTGCAACGGGGCGAAACGGAAAAATGTCTGTGTCGAAATACCAGCCGCCGAATCTCTCGATTGCGGAGTAGCGTCCAAGGTCAGACAGGTTGGGGGCGGCGGTTTGCTTGCCGATGTATTCCCGGCCAGCGCCTCGAATGCGTGCGGCGACGTCTCCGTATTCCGGCAAAATCACTTCCTCGCCGTGAATCCTGATCTCGTGGTCGGGATTCAGCCGACGGAACTCCTGAATGTTCCGCTCCGCCCATTCGGGCATTGCGGGACCAGTCCAGAAGAAGTGGATGATTTTGGGAATGCTCACGGCTCGCCGCCTCAAGGGAGGGGCGGGCAAGCGGCCATACAATGCCGCCGCCCGCCCCCCATAGGCTCAATCCCTAGCGGGACAGCTTGACGTCAACCGTCGCGGCGGCGGCTGCGGCGGCGGCGACGGCGTAGCCCACCGTCTTGTTCGACTCGGCGGTGGTAGTAACGACCTCGCCGCTGGCGTCCCAATACAGCTTGGCACCGGCCGTGATCGCGCTCGCGCTGGTCGTGGCCTTCGGGAAGGTGAACACACCCTCGACGTCAACCGCGCCCAAAACGTTCGCGGCAATCGGCTCCGTGGCCACAGCCACGATGTCGCCAATGACCACCACGTCGCCGGAGGCGACCGCGCTGGACGGGGTGTAGTCGATCCGCAGCCCCTCGGATTTCTTCGTTGCGCTCATGTTGTTGTTTCCTTTTTGTTTAATAGATTTGGCGAGGCTGCCGGGTTAGGGCAGCCCCTCCGTTTCCGATCAGCCACCCGCCGAGTAGACGGCGGCCTTCTTCTCCGCGAACGCCACGCCGTAGTCGTAGACGCAGCGCATCTGCACGCCGAGGGTGTTGAAGTCCGCGTCGGCGGATTCCACAACCGGCTCCTGGCGTCCATTCAGGAACGCAACCTCCATGAGAGGCAGGCCCATCGGATTCGCCACCAGGTACCAGGCATTTCCGGTTAGGTAGCTCGTCGAAACGGGCGTGTAGCGTCCGGCGAACGGATTGGCTGCGGTGTCCTTGGACGTGCCGCCGATCAGGTTCGTCGAGATGAACAGCTCGCGGGCCAGCACGCTCTGCGCGGGGCCGGTCAGCACCATCGACGCATCCACGCCGATGGGGTTGCCGTCGCTGTCCTTCAGCGACATGAACGCCTGCACGGCGGAGCGGAGACCCGCAAGGCCGAGCGCGGCGTTGATGTAGTTTCCGTTGCTGTTGTTGCTCGGGAAGTTCGCGGCATTCGCGGCCACCAGCGCGGCCCAGAAGTCCGTGTTGAACGTGCGGGCTGCGGCAAAGCCGAGCTTGCGCGGCACGTCAGACAGGACGCCGAGGTCGTCGTTGATGATGTCCTTGCGGGTGATCGCCAGCATCAGCGCCTTGGTGTCGGCCTGGATGGTGCGGGTCTCGTCGCTCAACGCGCCGTGCTTGATCTCGCCATTGGGCGAAAGGGCTTGGAGCAGGTTCGACATGACCAGCCGCACGCCGGTGTTGGCCTTGAAGTCCACCACGGAACGCACGCTCGCCACGGAACGCCACGCCTGCTCGACCGCGCCGTAGCCTTCAAGAATGAACTTGTTGGCGACGTTCGACAGAACGTTGGCGATGGAGCGCGTGGAAAACGCGGCGCGAATGAACTCGCGGGTGTCGTGGCGGGTGGCATCCAGGCTCTTGCCTTCGGCGGCGAGGCTGGCGCGAACCAGATCCGTCATCGAATGGATGCGGGCACCCTTGGCGGCGTCGATGGTCTCTTCGCTGTAGACCTTTTCGGGAGCCTTGAGCCCGGCGCGGATCGCGGTGGCGCATTCAATCGCCTCGGCGTCCAGCTTGCCTTCCTTGCCCACCTTGATGGAGGGGGCGGCGGGCCGCTCGGCTTGCACCTTCAGGGCTTCGATTTCCTTTTTCTGCTCCGCGATCACGGCTTGCGCGACGGCGGCTTCGGTCTGGGCCTTGGTCCAACCGTCGGCCACGGCCTTCGCCGCAATCTCGGGATGGCTCTCGGCCGACTTCCGCACCTCAAGAATGCGGTTCTGTTCGGCTACCGCGTTGGCGCGAATGGCTTCGGCGGTATCCACTTTGGGGTCACTCATTGGAGTTTCCTTTTGGTTTATGGGTTTGTGTTCGGCGGCAATCGCCGCGCTCGTTGACTTGTCCGCTCCTAGCGGCAAGATCGAAATTTCGTTGAGAACGCTTTCGAGAATCAGAGAGAACGGGCCTTGGATGCTCTGGCCGTTGACTTCAACGGTTTCGTCCTCGGCAACCTCACGGTAGCGGATCGGGTCCGCGCCCATGCTGACCTGAAAGCGGTAGCCGTTGCGGGCCAGGTCGAGCATCTGCTTGGCGGTTCGCCCGGTGTTCATCACTGTGCCGTCAGCCTTGAGCGTGTCACCGATCTCGACCTTGGACGTTTGGCCGATGATGCTTTCGATGTTCCCGGTGGAGTGGCCGTAGAGAATCGGCGTCACGTCCGACGCCTTCATGCCCTTAAGGTCCACAACGATGTCGCCCCACCACCCAACCGCGATCTTGCCGCCGTTGTAGGCATCCAGCTTGACTGTTGGCAACGCGGCGGCCTCGCCGTCCTTCGGCGCGGCGGCGGCCTCGATGGAACAAACGCCAGTCATCTGGATGGGCTTGCGTTCGGGTCCGGCTTCGATGGTCTTGACTTCGCTCATTGCTCTTCCCCTTCTTCGGGCTGTTCGGGTTCGGCGTCGGCTGGCGCTGGACTTTGCTGTTGCATTCCCCTCGGGTACGGCGCGGGCGGTAGCCCGGCGATCTCGCGGGCCTTGTTCCACTCCAACTCTTCGGCAATGCGCTCGCGGATGAACTGGGCACTCTCGCGCTTCCAGTCCTTGCCCTGCTTGGCGTAGTAGGCGGCCATTGTCAGGGAGCCGTTGACAAAGCGAACGTTGTCGGCGTTCGCTTCCTTGTTTGGGTCAACGTGGCCTCGCCCGGCAAAGTGCCATTCGTGATCCGCGAACTCCGCACGGTCGTCCGCCGTCAGCCCCTTGCGGGCCGCGTATTCGTCCATCCACGACGCAAGAATGCGGTCAAGAACCGCCATCCGCAGGTCGCCCCGCTCCACGTCAATACTGCGGTCGTAGGTCTGGTGGTCCAGACGCCCGCTCGCGTAGTTGTAGCCGCTGGAATTGCAGGCCGCCACGTTGTACGGCATGTTAATGGAGCGGGCGATTTCGTTGAGGATTTCTGCCTTGAACATGGCGTAGGTCGTTGTCGGCTGCTCCGACTTCAACTGTGCCAGCTTCCACCCCTCCGGCAGCGACATGATGGTGTTGCGTTCAATGTCAATCGTCGTTAACGGGTCCGCCAACTCCGCCGCGATCTGGTCGGGCAGAAGGTCGGTCTGCATGACAGCACTGATTTCCGCCGCACGCTGGGCCGCCTCGATGACCGCCGCCGTGTACCGGCGCAACTGGCCGAAAAGCCCGAGGGCCGGGAGAATTTCGGAGATTCCGCGAACCTGTCCGGGGCGGGTCGGGCGAAAGTAGTGGAGCATGAACTTCGCGGGAATCCAGTCGCCAGCCAACTGCGACAGCCCCCGGTGGTCGCCTGGGTGGAACTTCAACATCCGGTACAGCGCGGGGTTGCCGTACTGATCGAACCGGATGCCGTCGATTTCGTCCTCGCGGGTTACGTTGGCGTACCAGCTTTCAATCTGGTCGCATTCCACCACGCGCAGGTCCAGCTTGACGGGGCCGGGAACAAGCGGGTTGGTGAACATCTGCGCGAACGCTTCGCCGTCAACCGCCTTGGCGCGGCGCATTGTGCGGACCTTCTGCCACAGTCCAACCGATGCGGCCCACCGCTCGAAGTCGCGCTCCACCGCCTGCGCCCGCTCGCTGTCGCCCAACTGCAACTGAACAACGGGTCCAACCGTGTCGTTGGCAAGCGTCTCAACAATGCCCGCAGCGTAGGAGTTGTTCGCCGTTTCGTAGCGTGCGCGATTGCGTACGATCTGCCGGACCTGCGGGGTGTTCGCGGCGGCGGCGGAAAGGGAATCAACAAACTGCCACAGCTTCTCGTTTTCGTTTGTGAACCGGGCGTTGTCGTATGACGCCTTGACCCCGATGCGCTTGCGGGCGGCGGTGTCCACGTCGAACACGCGGCGGGCGACCGCCTTGCGGCGGGGTGCGGCGGATTTGCGCTGGGTGGCCATTAGAAGTGACCCGGCCCCCGCAGAATGCCAAGGCGAACGCCCATTCCCCGAGAGTTGACGGACCCTGCCGCCTTCTTCCGCAGGTACTTGTCCGCCTCAATAGCGTCCTGCACGCTAATATTCGTCACGCTCCCGCCGTCCGTGCTGACGTTGCGTGGCTGGTTTACGAGGTCTTCAATGACCTCTTCCGGCTCTTTGTTGACGGTCTCTGCCATAATTAGCAGAGAGGCGTTCGTCCATCCGTTGTTTAATCCGCGAGCTTAATGGCCCAGGTGAATCGGTATGAGGTGATGATGGGACGCCTCTCTACCTATGGCACAAAAACAGCAATGAAACAGGGGTTGGCACCGTGCTTGTCTTTGCGCGTCAGCTACTTGCGCGAAACTTCTTAAGCAATGCGCGGACATTCGGCGGCGACATCCCCCACCGTTTCGCCACCTGCTCCTGCGTTTCCCCGTTCTTGATCCGCAGCAGAATGTCGGGGAGCCGCTTGTCAATCGCGCTGGCCCGGTCCATTTCGTCGAGGGCCAGCCTTACCTTTTCCAACGCGCCGTCGTCTGCCCCATCGGCATGATCCGGCGCTGGCATGGCGTCAAACTCAACTGGGGCATGGCGGTGTCGCCCGTCGCTTTCCATTGCGTTGTCGAATCCATGTACCGCATCCGCGCACGCCTTGGAGCAATACTTCCCGTCCGCGGACTCCCGCCCGTATTTGTCCACCGGGGTGGCGGCCAGCCCGCCGCAATACCGGCACGTCGGCGGCATGTTCCATCCCCCGGCCTCCGCCGTGTCCTCAAAAACGTGGTATTCACTCCACCGCTTCCCGCAGTTTCCGCACTCCCGCAGGCGGCGCTTCACCCCGCTCCTGACGTCCGTCTCATGGACCACGCCCACCCGCTTGCACCCGCACTTTGGGCACATGATCGGAACGCCTACAACCGCCCCCCGGTAGTCCACCGGCCATACTTTTCGCGTGTTTACTTCCATGTCGCGTCCCTTCTACTTCCTAAAGTCCGATGCGCTGTAGACCTTCCGGCGGCGAAGGCCAGTCTCTACGGGTGCCCCGCTGGTTGTGATACCTTCCATCGCCGCCGCCACGTACGCCCCCGTCAAGGCGTCCCCCCAGTCGTTGTGCCCGGTAGGCGGGTTCCACTTCCACACCATGTCCCCGGCAGGCGACGGGAACTTCTCCGCCAGACGCTCCGCCGTCACGTGTTCCGCAAACGGCCCGTGGGCGCGGGGGCTTCCCGCGTTGAACAGCGTACAGCCCCCCGCCTCGCCGGGTGCGCCAAGGAACGCCCGCTGGGCCACCTCGCGCCAGTAGCAGGCGTTGAACATGACGTACGGGCAGATGCGCTTTTGCGGACGTTGCCTGTGGCATTGCTCCATGGGGCGGCCGATGATTGTTGACTTGTTCCAGCTGTAGCGGCTCGCCGCACGGCCGATGGCGGGCATGACGCGGAACGGCCCCCGCCAGTTTTCGCAGAAGCGGTGGACGGTTTCGCTGTTGAAGCTGGCATCCACCAGCACAAGGCTTGGCGTCATGCGGGACTGGCCGCGAATGAACGCGGTTCCGGCGATGGCGTTGCACAGGTCCGTCAGCCCCCGCGTGATTGCCTGGCCGATAACAAGCTCCGGCGCGTTCTCCGGCCATAGTTCGCCGTGCGGGGGGAAGCGGCTGTACGCCGCGACGTGGGCGGTCATCTGCTGGTCGAAGCCTGCCATGACCCAGTGGAGCCCGACGCGGTTGATGTCGATGTGCCCGCACAGTACCGCGCTGCGCTCCGGCAGGTGCAGGCGCGGGAGGTCCGTCGCGTGGGCGAGGATCTGGTCAATCGTCAGTTCGTACTGCCCAGACGCCACGTCCTGCGGCTCGTTCTGGTACTCCGCCCAAAACTGCGAACCCGACTCAATCAGCAGGTTCTCCGCCGTCTGGATGGCTGATATTTCCCCGTCCCGAACCCGCGCCGCCCATGCCACCTCCGCGCCGGCGTCCATCGCCGCCCGATTTTTCTTGTAGTATGCCGTTGCAGCCCCGCTACCCTCCCCATTGCCAAGCCCCTCACGGAGAATGTCGGCGTACTCCTTCCACAGCGTGTCCTGGGCGTCCGGCCACTTCTTGACCAGTTGAAAGGTCATGCCCTGCCATTCGGGGTGGACGGCGTGGTCGAGGAAGCGGTGCGCCAAATCACCCTTGCGGATGACGGTGCAAGGCATGACCGCCGCTATCTTCTTCCTGGGCCCGGCCAGCCCCAGCACGTCGCCGGTGATGATTCGCTCCCTCATTGCGCATTGGCTGGGGGACTCCGCCGATTCGCGCGTCTGAGGATCGTCGAGGAGAACAAAGTCCGGCCGCATAACCTTCCCCGCCTTGTCGTCGCGCCACTTGCCACGGATCGCCCCCGTCAGCCCGTGGCCTTCAAGCACCGCGCCGTCAGACGGATAGGGGGCGTCCCGGCCCATCGGCGTCGGCAGGATGAGCGTGGCCTTGCCCCAGCCTAGCCCAAGCGGCTTGAAGTCTCGCCGGAGCATGTATTTTGCCTTGATGGCCTTGCCCTCCGTGGCCTTGGCGTAATGGCAAACATGCGGGTAGTGTTCCAGCAAGGTAGGGTTTTCGATTAGTTGCGCCCGCACAAAGTCGGTCAGGGCCCCGGCCAGTTCAGCGGTCGCGGCCACCACCACGACATACCGCCGCTTCCCGGTCAGCATGACGTACAGCAGTGACCATTTGAGGATCGTCGTCTTGCCGTGGCCCCGAGGCATCGCCAGCGCAAAGTGCCCGCCCTTGTCAATGGCCTCCTTGATCTTGGCGAGGACAGCGAGATGGTCGGGACTCCACTTGTACGCGAACGCCTCCCCGCCGTGGAACCGAAGCCATGCAGGGAAGTCGGCCTCCAGCCGCTTGCGCTTGCGGCATACCTCGGGCGGCGGGTCTTCATGCTGCTGGACGCGGGCAATCTTGCGCCCGGCCTCTATGTGCCGCTGCCGCTTGGCGTCGGCTAGGACGGCGCGGCGGGCTGATTCTTCAGATTGACTCATTGTGCAGCCTTCATTTCGTATATTCTTTTACGTAAGTGCCTGCGGTTGTTCCCTATAAAAAATCGTACTTTTTTCGCCCTTTTGGGGGTTGACAATATATCTGCATGCTGATAGATTGCGGGCAGGATAAGACAAGGGGCAGAGAGCCCCAGAAAAGGAAACCGAAAATGACAACACGCAAACAGATCACCTCCGAAGCCCGCAAAACCATCGCCGACGCGATCACCAAGCCCCAAGCCATCCGCGCCGGTCTGCTCATCGCATCCTGCAAGATGTGGAGCCGTAACGAGGCCAGCGCGGTCGGCTGCGCCAAGTCTGCCAACGACATCGCCAACGCCCTTGAGGCCAAATACCCCGGATGCGCCACGCTCGCCGGGCTGCTCGCCGGGCTTGTTGCAAATCGTGATTGGGAGTCCCTGTGGATCGCGGCCCGCCGCGAGGTATACGGGAATCTGGCATGAGCTGGCGCACCTGCAACCGCTGCGGGCATCGCTGGTGGCCTCGGTCGCCAGCGCGGCCAAAGAAGTGCCCCGGCTGTAACTCCCCGTATTGGGACAAGCGGAGAAAATACAGGTTAAAGAGATCACGCCTGTTTCCTTAAATATCCACAATATGTGCGCAGGTATTTAGTTGGCAATGTTTCCGAAGTGTGTTCGGCAAACAATGCCTTTACGTCAAAATAATTTTCCAGCGTTGCCGTTTTTTCGGCTGACGAAAGCGACTCATATTTGCGCGAACACGACAACAGGCGCACTGATTTTGAGTCTTTTTCCGTCCCGCGAATTGCGATTGCCGACTTAATGACAGACGGCAAGCTGTCAGTCCCCATCCCCTCAACCGCCCAAAATGCGCTACCTTGGTATATAAGATTTCCCTTCAACCCCTTGCCAAGCACTCGTCCAACTTCGCCCCTATAGTTTTTGTAGCTCATGGCCCACGTCGCACACGGCGTTGCTGGCATTGCTCGAAACGGGGTGCAATGTAGCAATATGCTCCATTGTGTCCTCTTTGAAAAATTGCCGTCTGCCTCTCTTATGCAGTCGAGAAATTCCTGCCAATCGCTTTCCGTTTCTGTCGGATAACCAACGATGTTGTATATCTTGATTTGGTGAGGCTTGGCTTTAGAGTTTGCCGCCGCAACAAAGAAATCAACTACATGCTTGCGCGATATTCTCTTATTGACTTTGTACCGCAATCTTTCGCTCATTCCGTCGATTGCCGTCGTTCGCAAAAGTGAAAAGTTAATGCGCGAATAGTCTTTGCACATGTCGAGCATGGCCCGTTCTTTGTCTTCAAACCCGCCAAACAAAGAATCATCCATTTTATATTCGCCATCTCCAATATATTTCCTATGCCAAGTGTATCCACAAAAAAAACAGCGGTGATTGCACCCAATAAACCGTTCTTTGAACTTCCTGTTTTCGCTTAGCCTTATCTCGTGCGGATACGGCTCCACCGCCTGCGCAATCGAATATGAAGCATTCTCGCTAAACTCGCAGGACCGAACAACGGAATCTATTCCGCAACGGTTGCCTGTCTCTATCTCGTCCAGCAGCGGAATAATTACGCCTTCGCCGCGTCCAAGCACAAAGTAATCGGCAAACTCCAAGAACGGGCGCACGTTAAGCACACCAGCACCACCAACTATTACCTTGTATTTTCCGGCGCGCCACTTGACGCGCTCGGAAATAAACGTCCACCAATCACAATCAGAAGTTAGCGACACAAGGACGCATTCGTATTCATGCACCGTTGCCGACCCCGCATATTCAACCTTGCGCCCAGCCCGTTCGAGCACGTCAATAATAACTCGAAGCCCTACAAACTGCCGCGTGTCCATGCACTCATTGGCATAATTCTGCTTGGCGTATGCTCCTTGAACGTATGCGCATATTTTCATTGCGCCACCTCAAACGCAAAGCCGCATTTCGGACAGAACAATGCCTTGCGTTTTTCGTCTCCTGTTTCGCTCGCGTCATCTTCAAGCGATATTCCTCTCGGCTCCTCGATTTGCTTCAGCACCTCCACCAAATCCAAGTCGTCCAGCTTGAACGCATCCAGCTCCGCCCAATCAATCGCCTCCACCTCCGCCGCCAGCATCGCGGCATCCCACCCGCCCCCCGTTTCCGCCAGCCGGTTGTCGGCCAAGATGTACGCTCGCCGCTGGGCGTCCGTCAGGTGCGCCAGCCGGATGCACGGCACCGACGCAAGCCCCAACTTCTGCGCCGCCAGTACGCGCCCGTGTCCGGCTATGATGCCGTCCTGCCCGTCGATCAGCACCGGGTTGGTAAATCCGAACTCGCGGATGCTTCCGGCAATGGCGGCGACCTGCCGGTCGTCGTGCTTCTTTGCGTTCTTTGCATAGGGCACCAGCCGGTCAACGGCCAGCATCTCGATCTCGGGGCGGGTTTGGATTCGGGCCGCCTTGCGCTTTTCGGTTATGATTTCCTGCCGCCGTTTGTCCGCCGTTTTCTTCTTTGTCATGTTATTGCACCTTTATGTGAATGGTGGAACATTTACAATTTACTTTTTCACAATATCGCAAGCTGGGGTTAAGCCGCCAACAGCCAGCTAAGAACCTACTAGGGGGTATAACAGGTTGGGCTGGAACGCTTTAGGCACAATCCTGTTGCCTTTCTTCATGTTGTCCACGGCCCATAGCGGCTGTAGGTTGGTGTAATGGAAAGCCTTGTGCCGCTCTTCCTCCTTGGACAGGTCGAACGATGCAAGCGGAATAATGTGATCAACATGCCAAGCCCTGCGCCCCGACCGCCCGTAGTTGTCCCATGACATTCCCGGTTTAAACTGCATTTCGATGTACTGGCGCAACTCGTCGCGTGTGCATCCAATGTACTTCATCGAGCTTGTGCCCTGCTGCTTCCTGGCCTTGGCGGCGACAGCCCGGCGCGACCATTCGCGCTTGCGCTCTTTATTCAACGTGCGGATGGATTTACGATAAGCCACGTTGCTTGCTCGTTTCGGTTATCACAGTGTTCGAGGCACAGAACAGCCCTCCCCGTCCTTGCGCCAGTTTTACATATTGCGGGTTCAGCTCAATCAGTATGGCCTTACGCCCCTCGGAGGCGGCTACCTCGCCAGTCGTGCCGGAGCCTCCGAACGGGTCCAGCACCGTGCCTGCGGGTTCAACGGGGTGTGAACAAGGGGGAGCGTCAGTTATCCACCCGCGACAAAGAAAATCTTTTCGTATGCTTTCTGGCAACGGCCTCGCCCCGCTTTTGTCGGTTCGTATATAGTGGTCGAATGCGGACCCGCAAATTTCGCGCATTTCGGCAATGTGAACCGATTTCTTCATTTCTTCCGCGTTCCATCTTTGCTCTCTTTTCGTGATTGGCCGTGTTCCTTCTCCGTCACGCCGAGGGCGGTTCATTCCAGCGCGGCCAGTTTCCATTGATGGGTCGTTAACCTCACCGCTTCCGGTTGGGGATGAAATGATCTCATCGCAGTCGCACCGTTTTCCAGCAGGCGGACACCCAGCCCGGATGCAAGGCTGGATCAGGTCGGGCGGGAAGGTGGCAAAGTGGGCCTCGCGGTAGGGCTTGGTAGTCACGGTCCAGACGGAGCGGCGGTTGCGGCCATACGACCCGTCTTCCATTTTGCTCGTTGTGTGGTTGTCGCCTTTGAAAGCATAGTCGGCCACATTAGCCTTGTTTGGATGCTTTCTGTTTGTTCCCCAAGATGTCGCCTTGTTGGCGTGTTGCTCGCCGTACTGCGCCGGTTCCATGATAGCCTTGTTGTCGAAATAATAGCGCGGCGACTTCGCCAGCAGGAAGATGTACTCATGCGCCTTCGTACAACGGTCAGTCACGCTTTCCGGCATGGGGTTTGGCTTGTGCCAGATAATGTCCTGCCGCAGATACCAGCCATCGGCTTGCAGGGCGAATGCCACGCGCCACGGGATTCCTATTAGGTCTTTGGGCTTGAGGGCTTGACTCCATCCTGCTCCTGTGGTACATTGTGCTTGAACATAGGGAGCATTCAACCATGAAACGACAAGTGAACAATACGCTGAAGTGCATCGAATGTGGTGCGCCAGTTCCGCGAAAAGTAAAGCGTTGCTCGCCGTGCCATGCTCAGTTCCTTCAGGTTCGCCCGACGTACCCGCGCACCGCAGCGCACAGGCGGCGAATGTCTGAAGCGACGAAAGGAAAACCGAAAGCGTATCCATCGGCGTCAACCCGTCCTGAAGTTGCGGAGCGCATCCGGCAATCATGGACGCCGGAAAAGATAGAAGCCGCTCGGCAGCGTGGATT
>Ga0209719_1004045_pt1 | contig 12400 bp, 17 predicted proteins | sample AD_JPNAS2_MetaG_FD_184421 | JGI IMG/M metagenome (GOLD analysis project Ga0209719, IMG submission 184421) | Active sludge microbial communities of municipal wastewater-treating anaerobic digesters from Japan - AD_JPNAS2_MetaG (SPAdes) (version 2) | ecosystem: Engineered > Bioreactor > Anaerobic...
GACCCATTCGACGAAGGGGGGAAGCGGTTTGTCGAATCCAGGCAAGTACAATTGTTCGGCCGGTCGCTTCTGTAAGGCGAATATCTTCGGTCCCCATTCGATAATCTGATTGTCGACCTTGAAGGTCTTTCTTTTGGTCATTTCGTCCCCCGATTCCCTTTCATAGCCGCCGCCGTTATGCCGGCATAATCCATTCCGGTCATTTTCCTTGTGACTGATTCAAGGGTTTCGCCATCGTCAAGTCGGACCGGGAAGCGTTTCTGGTCCTTTTCGTCGTCAACGGTGTATATAATCGCCCCGGCCATGACCCTTGACCAATCAACGGCGGGACCCTTCTTGACCAGGTGAAGGCTTGAAGTGTCGACATTCCAGAAGTCATGAGACAAAAGGTCAATAAAGTGATTAAGGCCGTCTTCTGTGACCTTCAAGGCTTTTTCAATCCCTTCAAGCCGGTCCCGAAGAATGGGGGCCAGGACGGGAATTCCTTCGAAGAATTCCTGGGATATCAAGTCATAAGTCAGTTTGAAGGTTTCAACGTCGTCAAAGACCCCGCCGATATCCCGAATTGCTTCTTCAAGCGGGGAATAGAATTTTTGACCCAGGAAGGAAGATATATCCCGTTTATTCTTTTCCTTCCAGGATATTGGCCGGTGACTGGTCCTTAATTGACCCATTCGGCGAAGCAAGTCGGATATCGTCCCCCGCTTTCCTTGCGGGTCGTCGGTCGGATAATAGAATTCCTTGACAAGGTTCTTTTCGATTGTGTTCGGGCGTGTCCCGAATTCGTCGGCGATTCCCCGAAGGCCCCGAATTGTCGCATAATACCAGGCTTCGCCGGCTTGGTCGCTTGACCCCATGAAAGGGTCGTCCCCTTCGGCTTCGTGAAAGTCTTTGACATTGACCGTCCCCAGGTCGGGCGCATAGTACCCCATAAGCGGGGAAGCGTCGGCGCAAAGGACCCGGCCCAGGGCGACGAAGTCAACCTTGTCGGCGTCAATCAAGTCGCCCCCCCAGGGCTTCTTCTGACAATCCAGATAGAATTCCTTCGCCTTTACTGTTATCTGGTCGGCTTGAAGCGTCCCTTCTATGCTGTAATAAGTCTCCATTACGTCGGGGGAATCCTTGTCGACCCGCTTTTCGTCGCCCCTGAAAATTCCTTTGTCGTATAGCCATCCCGTCCAGATTGACCGTAGGGCATTCCAGGCGGGGACGCATAATTGACCGGTCTTGTCCGGGTCTTGTCGGTCCCAGTTCAAGGCGGGGACGAATTCCCAATGATTTTCAAGCCCGAAGCATACCCCGCCTTCAAGGTCGCCCGATATGACCTTGTCGACAAGGCGGTCATTGATTTCGTCGGCCATTGTGTCCCATTCCCGGCCGTTGAATTCGGGATATCCCCCGAATTGCTTCCAGGCTTCGAAGCGGTCCTTATCGCCGGCGAAGTACTTCTTCAAGATAGCGGCTTCGCCTTGTGATTCGACCCACTTCCGACGGACTTCTTCGTCTTCGCCCCCGTATTCGACTTCTGGGGTCGATATCTTCTTCAAGAAGTCTTCTGGGACTTCAAGGATTTCGTATCCTTGCCGGCGGGTATATTCCCCGGTCAGTTCGTTGGCCAGTTCTTCAAGGTCGACCGTCGAATATCCTTCATACCATTCGGCGGCCTTTTCATAATCTTCCCAGGATAGCGGTCGGGGGGCGTCTTCGGTGAATTGTGAGATTAAGACCCTTGTAATGTCGCTGTATGAATCTTCCAGAAGCAAGCGGTCAATAACCGACCCTTGACTAATTGCAATCGCATAAAGACGCCATAAGTCGGAATCGGCGATTCGATTCGCTTCCTTGATAAGATTCGTCAAGGCCATGAAGCCGTTATAAGCGGCGACCGCTTCTTCTTCAATCGGACCGCCCTTCGCCTTCGCCGCCTTGACCCGCTTGTCCCAGGCGTCGGCAAGTTCCTTAATCGGGGGATATTCCCAGACCCCATCGGTCGGGTTGGATTCATGGTATTCGTTGGAATATATCAGGAATAGCCGGCCGGCTTGACGTGGGGTCAGACTGGTCAGACTTAATTCAAGTTTCTTCTTCAAGGCGTTGGATAGTCGCTTTGTCATTTTCGATTCACTCCCAGGGCTTCTTCCAGACTGGCCAGACGTTCTTCAAGGGTGGTTATTTCAATCGCCTTCATGATTGACCCGGCCAGATAGCCGACGGCGTTGGCGACCCTGGGGTCGATTTCACCCGTCTTCACTTCGTCGATTGTATCGGCCAGAAGATTGACGATATCCTGGGGGGTCGGGGATTGAAGGACCGTGACGTCCCCGCCCGTTCCCCGCCAGGGCTTGAATCGCTTCGGGTCAATCACTTTCAGGGACGACCCGCCCTTCGACCGGGCGGCCTTGACCGCTTCGACCTTTTCGGGGTCGTGAAGGAAGCAATAATCCTTCCCCGTCTGGGCGTTCGCCCGACAAGGATTCCCGCCCCTTGTAATCGCTTTACATTTCGCCATTATTCCTTCCCTTCCTTGTCCGGTTAAATCTTTCTCATAATGGGGTCATAGTCTTCTTGTGATATGTCGTCAATCCATTTCAGAATCGCCGCCCTTGAAAATCGCCATTGACCGGCGACCATGAAGGCGGGAATAGCGTTCGATTTCGCCATTGTGATAACGACCCGATAAGATATCCGAAGAAGGTCGGCGACTTCCTGGGCGGTCATGACCAGGGGAAGGGCGTCTTCGGCGTTGACCCCTTTTTCAATTTCGCTGTAATCGTCCCCTAATAAGTCGGATAATTCGTCGTCTTGTTTGTTGGCCATGATGATTCAATCCTTTCTTATCAGTCCCAGACGTCGCCGGCTTCGGCGAAGGCGTGGGAAGCGGCTTTCTTGATATCGTCTTCGGAAGCGTCGGCCGGCAAGTCCAGAATCGAATCCAGAAGAAGTCGAAGGGTGGTCGCCGTCTGTGTGAAGGCCCCGTAAAGATTGACGGCGGCGATATTTTCTTCTTTCGACCTTGATTCGGGATATCGGGTGAATTCCATAGCGTTATGGTCCCAGGAAGCGGCCAGGGATTCCAGGGCGAAGGTCAGTTGCTTCAAGTGAATTTCGGCGGTTTTATCGGTCATAATTCCCTTATATTCCTTTCCGATAATATACAATTATCTGAATAGGGGATATCAGAAGCATTAAGGCGAAGGGTCAACGATTTCACGGGTCGGGCGTCTGGTTTCCCTGGTCCGACCGGGGTCGCCGTGATTCTATCGGCCGACAATGTCACGGTGAATCTTTCCTTCGTCTTTTCGTCCTCAAAGATTATTGTCTTCATAGCGATTCCCTTTCAATCAAGCCGACCTTGATAGTCTTCCCGTATTTCGTGACGTCGAATAAGCCATATCCCTTGAAGTCGATTTCGGTCGACCCGGTCTTGATTGTCCGACCGACGGCGGCCGTGAAGACCATCATTCCAGGAAGACCGCCCAGGGCTTCGCCGGCTTCTGGGGTGAAGACCCACTTCGCCCCGTCCTTCTGTGTCATGGTATATTGTCGCCTTATTCCTGGTTCGTTGGTCATAGATAATCCCTTTTGTCGTCTGGAAGCCTTTCTGACAAGATTCCCGTCGAAAAGTTGGCGAATTTCGCCATTTTCTTTTGTCCTGGGCCGTTCTGGAAGTTCAGAATCGTTCAATTTCGTCTACTCCCCGCCGGGGTATGAATCGGCGAAGGCTTGAAGTTCTTTTCGCATTGATTCTTCCCGCTTCACGGCGTCGGACCAGGCGATATTATCCCGAAGCCTTTCAACGGCGTCGGTGACAATGCCGGCAAGTCGCCGGGGTTCAAGGGCGTCAAGTTCCCATGAATCATTCCCGAATCGGGCGATATATCCTTTCGACCGTGAATCGGTAATCTTCGCCGGGGCCGGTGGAAGGTTCAAGCCTTGAATCTGGTCCATATTCAAGGCCAGTCGGTCGACGTTGACCCAGGCTTGACCGGCGAAAAGGTTCAAGCGTTCTTCGACGTCCCTGGTCATATCAATTCCCGAAGGGTCATGGTCGCCCAGGTACAAGACCCAGACGGTCTTCCCGTCAAGCGAATAATCCAATAATCGCTTGCCGGCTTCATACATCGACGAAGCCGAAGAAAATCCTTTGTTTGCTGTGAAGCGAATTCCCAGTCTTTCGCATACGGGAATCAAGACCCCTTCAAGGGCTTGTTTTTCGACCATGACTTCGACGTGGTTCGTCTGGTCCTTCCACTTGTCGACGGCGAAGGAATCGGCGGCCGCCTTGACGATTTCGGCCGGGTCCTTCCAGGTCGTCGGGGTGACGGTCTCCCGCCCCCGGTCGACAATCATGTCCCAGTCAATCAAGCCGGCCATTCGTGCTTCGGTCAAGATTTCGGCAAGCCACTTGTAATTCGGTTCGGCGTTCTTCGTCCCGTTCGGGTCTTTGACCCACTTATTCGTATCCTTAATTTGTCGCCATTTTCGGTCGTCCGGGAATAAGTCACGGGCGACGAATTGATAATAGACTTGTCGGACCGTCAAGTCGTATCCATCGGCTTGATATTCTGACAAGATAGAATTGACTGTGTGAATCAAGACCTTCTTGTCATGACCGAATTCCTTGAAGACGAAGGCTTCTTTCATGAATCCTTTTCTTCCCGTCCCCATTCGCCGGCTTCGCCCCATGCGACGATTTCGTCCCTGGTCGCAGTAAGAAGCCAGGAATAATGTTCCCTTCCTTCTGGCCAGTCGGCGAAGATAAAGGTCAGTTGGTCCGGGGTGAAGCCCATTGTTCTGACCCTTGCGATTGCCGCTTCTTCGGTCCCGACCCTGACAGTCTCTTGATTCTGTGACATTGATTGACGTTCTTTTTGATTCACAACGTCAAAGATGTTTATCGGGATAAATTGATTGTCAAGTATGTATTTTTTCCTTGTCATTTTCCATTCTCCTTAAAAGTTCGAATATCTTCGGATTCCTTCGAGTATCTTCGACCCAGGTCGGCGGCGACCCGTTCGGTCGCCTTCCCGGTGGCGTGAAGATATATCGTCGTGACTTGAAGGCTTGCATGACCCAGAAGGTCAGAGACGTCCATTATCGAATGGCCATTCTGGGCGGCGGTCATAGCGGCCGTGTGTCGTAAAGAATGGGGGTGAATTCCATGACCCTTCCCCAGGACCCGATTCCCGTATGACTTGACCAGGGCGGCAATCGACCGGGACGTCAACGGCGTTTCTTCCTTGCCGGCATGACCCAGACGACGGGCGGCGATTCGACCGGCTTCGCTTGCCGTGAATAACGGCGAAGAATCGGTCAAGTCCCCCCGTGTGTCCAGATAAGCGTCAATCGCTTCGGCGGTCGCTTCTGGAAGTTTGACCGACTTCGTCTTCCCGCCCTTCTGGGTGTAGGTCAAGAAGACTTTCTTTCCTTGACGGTGAAGGGACCCGACCGTCAAGCCGGCGACTTCGTGAAGCCGTAAAGCCAGGGTCAAGAAAAGAAGAATAATCGCCCGGTCACGTCGTCCCTTCGGTGAATCGTCAATCGCTTCAAGAAGACGAATATCTTCGCCGTCTTCCGACCGAAGCCAGGTCGCCTTCCCGTAAGGATTGACGGCTTTTCGCTTGACCCCGTCGGTCGGGTTGTCTGGTCGAAGTCCCCGGTTCTTCGCAAAGGTGAAGAAGGACGACAAGGCCGATAAGCGAAGATTGATTGTCGCTTGGGTGTAAGGCTTCCGGGTCTTCGGACTTGACGACGTTTCAAGGTGACGGCGATAAGCGATAATGTCGTCCTGGTCGACCTTGTCAGGGGCGACCCCGGCGAAGGTCAGGAAGGCGGCCCATGATTGACCATAAGCCCGTCTTGTGTCTTCGCTTCCCAGATTATCAAGCCATGAAGCGGCGGCCTTCTTCCAGTCGTGAAGGACGTCGGTCGATAAGGAATTGTCTTCTTTTGGAATTATTGAAGTCATGGTCAGTCCCCGAATATTATCAAGATAATCAAGCCGATTAATATCAAGACCCCGCCGATAATCCAGGTCGGACCGTCGTCGTCGGTCGACTTGATTTTCTTCCCGTGAAGAATCTCCCAGATACCCTTCTTCGGATTCAATTCGTCCCCGCTTCCCGACAAGGGATATCACATATCACCCCGCCGGCCAGAAGTCCCATCCCCAGATAAGGGCAATCGGGGCAACGGTGAAGGTCTTCCGGGGTCTTCGAATAAGTCTTCTTCGCTTCCCGATATTCGCCTTCAAGTCGGTCATACAAGACTTGAAGCGATTCGGCCTTCTTGTCTTCGCCGATTGACTTCGCTTCAAGAATCAGGTCAAGACCCTTCGACAATCGACCGTAAAGCGTTCGGGCTTGGTCCTTCGGGTCATTCATTAAGCCGCCTTCGCCCGAATCGCCGTCCTGGTATAGCCGGCGACGTTGACGGGTTCGGGGTACAAGACGACTTTCTTCCCGACCCAGTCGTCGGTATCTTCCGACCCGACGACCTTCGATATCTGGAAGGCCAGGGTCTTTGAAAGGACGATTCCCTTCTGTGCTTCCTTGAAGAAGACGACCCACTTTTCAACGGGGGCGGCCCCCGGCGTGGGAATCATCTTTTCTTGTCGAAGGTGTGAGATAGTCAAGGTGACTGACTTCCCGGCCAGGTCTTCGCCGGTTGCATACTTGCGGGGGAAAAGGTCATTCAGTTTCATGGTTCATTCTCCAAAAGTGAAGGAAAGGTGGGAAGCCCTTTCAAAGGCTTCCCACTTCGGCGGGTTCGGGGGCCGGTTCAAATTCCATTATCTTGACGAAGGCGACGGGAATTCGGGCCGTGGAAGATTCAACGGGACCCCCCATAGAATATTCGGTGAAGGGTCGAATCTTCTTCCCGTTGACGGGAAGGGCTTCGACCGTTGCGATTTGCCGTCCGTCCCCAGTTGTGAAGACGTTGTCAATCTTGACGGCGTAAAGTTCATTCTTGATAACGACGATTGCGGTCAATCCTTTCATTTTCCTGGTCTCCCTATTCAATTGGTTTTGGTGGTCGTCAAGGGTCTTTCGTGGTCGTCGGGTGTCCCTTGATGCTCTTATCTTATCACAAGTGATATCAAGTTGTCAAGTAGTTTTAGCAAATTCGGGAAAATTTAAGATTCTGGAAGACCGGGAATTGTCGCCCTTCCCGCTTGCCGGCATGTCCCCAGAATGTCCCGACGTCGGGACAATTTCGTATTCAAGAAGGTCGAATCGGGGACGTTGAAAATGTCACATTTTGTAACCTTTTTCAAATTGAGAATGTCGCTTTAATATCATCTTTTTCGGCGTTTTTCGTATTCAAAGGGTCGAAAAGACGACATTCTTTGACGGTCGACCGGAATATCATTGATAGCGATATACAGGGCTTGTAAGCCATTCTGGAAGGTCAAGGGACGTCCCTATCCTTGAATAAGGGGCGTCCCTGGGCTTTTTCGTCAATATTTGTCAGGGGCGTCCCTTGTTTTGACCAGGGGCGTCCCTTGAATCAGATTATTCGGATTTTTCAAGACTTGATATATCAAGCGTCCAATCATAGCGGGGCGACCCGGACGGGCGTCGATATTGGTCAAGATTCAGGTCCCCTGATTCAAGCCGGCGAAGACCATCGGCAAGGAATAAGGCGACTATCTGGGAAGCGGGAATCCTTTTCGCTTCGGCCAGGGCGAAGACCCGCTTCTTCAATTCCTGGGGAAGGTCAAGGTTCACCCGACCGGGAAGCCGGCTTGCCGCCTTCTTTCTTTCCTTCGACTTCTTCGCCCGGTCCGACCTTGACCCGACCGCCTTTTCTTCTTGACGGGTCATGATATCCCGGACGGCGGGGTCGATAATTGGTTGTCGTTTCAATTCGTCGGCCATTAAATCACCTCTTGAATTCTATCCAGAAGGTCAAGGTATCCCCCCGCCCTTTTCCCGTTGAATTGATACCCCATGATTGACGGCGATTCGGGACAATATTCCCATAGCGTCTTCCCGAAGGCGGCGGCTTCCCTTGCCTTCGTATCCTGGGGAATCGGCGGCCAGACCTTCTTCCCGAAGGCGTTGACCAGTTCCCGAAGTTGTGTCGACGTCTCTTTCGTCGTCCTATCAAAGAAGGTTGGAAGGATTGAATACCCTTCAAATTTGTGACTTGTTTCTTCGCTTTGTTCTACTTCGGCCATTGACCGAAGGATTTCATTCACCCCGTCGACGGCCATAGCGTCAAGTTTCGTTGGAATGATTATCCAATGGGAAGCGACCAGGGCGGCGACGTGAAGGACCCCCAGACTGGGCGGGGTATCAAGGATTATCACGTCGTAAGTCGACCCCTTCAAGGCTTTCTTTATGACCAGTTCCCGGAAGTTCAAAGTCGTGACATAGCGTCCGACGGCTTCGCCGGTCTTGTCGCTTGCGATAATATCCAGGTTCGGACGGGCTTCTTCGGCGACCTTGTGAAGCGGTTCGGATTCGACAAGAAGTCGATATAGCCCGTTCGTCTTCTTCATTCCCAGGGCGAAGGCGACATGACCCTGGGGGTCAAGGTCGACGACCAGGACCCGCCGGCCGGCTTTTGAAAGACCATGTCCCAGGGTGACGGCGGTCGTCGTCTTCCCGACCCCGCCCTTCTGGTTTGCGACGTTGATAATCGTTGTCATGGTCATTCCTTCCCGGCGGCTTCGAAGGCGTTCGGGGACCAGGAATCATCTTTCCCGATTTCGTCGAAGCGGGATATCTGGGGGAAGAATTTGAATTGAATCTTTCCCCTTTCGCCGTTCCTATTCTTCACGAAGGCCAGGTCGACCCCTATCCATTTTCGCTTGACCCCTTCAATCGGGGATTCCCCTTCTTCGACCTTGTCGGCGTTCTTTCTGGGAATCATTATCGCCCCCAGGTCGGCCCCGTATTCGACCCCGCCTGATTCCTTGAAGGCCGATATGTCGGATAATTCATAACTTCTTCGGGATAAGGACGATATCGCCATGATTGAAGCCTTCAATTCACGGGCGATTCTACGAAGGTCGGAGACAACGGCGTCGACCCGATTCCTGGGGTCTTTGAAGTCTTCGACGGTGGGGACGATTTGAAGATAGTCGACGACAATCAGAAGGGCTTCGGCGTTGGTCGCCCGTCTGACTTGCAAGCCGGCAAGCCGAATCATTTCGGGCGTTGTCGTCTTGTCGCCTTCAAGAATAAAATATCGGCCGGCGGTGGAAGACATGAATCCTTTCGAAGCGGTCTTGACCTTTTCCCATCCAGGGGACTTCGGTTCAAGGCGTCCCCGAAGAATGTCCCTATTTTCGATTCCAGACAATCTTGAAAGGGTCTTGACCCTCAATTCTTCCCGACTTTGTTCGAGACTGACAAACAAACAGACGGCCTTCGGGTTCTTTTCGATAACTTGGTCGGCGACTTGCTTCGCCCAGGTCGTCTTCCCGACCGACGGGGCGGCCCCGACGACGAAAAGCCCTTCTGAAAGACCGTTGGCCAGATTGTTGAAATGCCGGAAGCCAGTATCAAGCCCGATAAAATCCTTCTGGGTTTGCTTTGCTTCCAGGTCGGCGAAGTAGGTCGGCCATTCTTCGGCTTCGGACTTGAAGGCCCCGACCAGTCGCCGGCTTGCTTCCTGGTCCATAATGACTTGATTCGCCCTTGAAAAGGCTTCGGCCGGTGAAAGTTTCTTGTCTTCAAAGTCAGATTGAATCTTCGTGATTAATCCGCTTGCCGTTGACCGACGGGCTTCTTCGACGAAGATTGTCAAATAGGCTTCGACCTTCCCCAGTTCGGGGATATCAATTCCTTCCAGTTTGTCGACCAGGTCAAGAAGGCGTTGACGTTCCTTGACCTTTTCCTTGTCGGTCGGGTCGGCTTCTGGAAGGGTCGCTTCCAGGGTGACCCGGTCAACGTGCTTCCCCTGGGATATGTCGGGGTATATCTTGCCGGCAAGTTGACGGTTATTGTCATAATAAAAGTCTTTCGGGCGTGTTTCTTGAATAATCCTTGTGACAAGTTCCGGCCGGCCAGACAAGACGGCTTTCAGAAGCGTTTCTTCAATCGTCGTCAATTCCGGTCGATTCGGTTCCTGGGCGTCAAGAATAAGGTCTGTGAAGTCAGTCATGATATAGGTCTCCCTTTCGAATTGGATATAATAGGGGCGTCCGGGCGTTAAGCCTGGTCTCCCCCGCCGGTCAAGTTGGTCGCTTGGCCGGCGGCTTTTATTGACTTCTGAATATAGGATTCAAGGTCAATCGGACGGACCCGAATCACCCGCCCGACCCGGACGGACTTAATTCGACCATCTTTGACCATTCGTCGGACTGTCGGCAAGGATACTTGAAGCCGTTCGGCGACTTCGGGCAATCGAAGAAGATTGATTTGATATTGTGTACTCATTTTATTGTCCTTTCACCCGTTCGGCGGGTGTCTTTGTAATTCTTCCCGTGAAGTAGTCAGTCACGTCTTGACCTTCTGGAAGTTGAATCACTTTCGGCGAATAACGGCCTTGATTGACGAAGACCCCGGCGATTTTCTTCGCCGCTTGTTTGCCGGCGTCGTCTGGGTCGGTTGCAATATACACTTGAAGCCCGTCAAAGTACTTCACCCATTCAGGCTTGAAGCCCTGGGTCCCGACAATCCCGACCGACTTGAAGCCGGCTTGATATAGGGTCATTGTGTCGGTCGCCCCTTCGCAAAGGAAGACCGGCTTTCCTTCCCGACGGGCTTCCAGGACGGCGTCGAAGTTGTAAGGGCAAGGGACCGACCCGGCCAGGTTGTCGAAGCGAAAATCCTTCCCGGCGTTGATATCCCGACCTTGAAGATATGTCGGATATCGCTTCCCGCCGGCCGTGACCCAGAAGGGGAATAACAAGCGGTGTTTCTTGAATCTCAATTCAAGGGGCGTCCCTGTCTTCTTTTCCCGTTTCATAAGTCCCAGACGGTCCAGGGCTTCAATTCCGAAGGATTGAATCAAGCCGGCCGAAGCCCGTTCCCAGTCAAGCCAGGTCAAGCCGAAGGCGGTCTGGGTTGCTTGACTGATTCCCTTCCGGTCCCGAAGCCATATATGACCAGGTGAATTCCCGTCGGTCTGACCATAAGATAAAAGGGCTTCCAGAATCGCTATACGCAAAGAAGGACGGGCGGTCGAAGACGGCGTGATATTGTCGCCGGTCAATTCACAATCGAAGACCCCGGAAAGAATCCGGGCGATTTCGTCGACCGTCAAGCCGGCGAATTCTTCCGGCGTCAAGTTGTATTCGCATATATACAGGGCGAAAAGTAATTCGTCCCGGTCGTATTCGACTTCGACCCGACCGTCTTCAAGTCTGGTCCACTTTCTTTCACCTTCCCCGTTCTTCACGGCGACGACTTTCGCCCCCGGCGGGAAGGTGACGGTCAAGGAATTCCAGGACGATTCGGTCTTGACCGGTTCTTCTTCGGGTAGGGACGCCCCTTTCGGAAGCGGGGCGGGGCGTCTGGAAGAAGGCTTTGAAGCGGTCATGCCGGCTTTGTTGGCCAGATATTGAATCGCTTGACCCTGGTCCCCGTGATATCGGACGTCGGCGACAAGACGAATCACGTCGGCTTTGTACCCACAACGGAAGCATATCGCCCCCTTCTTCGGGTGAATCGCCATATTCGGCCGGCCCTGGTCGTCGTGGGAAGGACAACGGGCGAAGAAGGAAGTCCCGCTTCGCTTCGGGTCAAGGCCCAGTTCTTCGGCGATATCGACGATATTGATTCGGGCTTTCAAGTTCTTCAAGTCAATCATTCAAGTCAATCCAGTTTCTTTCAAGTAGGGGGTAGGGGCGTCCCTTATGCTTATCCCCGGGGCGGGATAGCGTAAGCGATTCCCGCCCTGTTAATAGATATCTAAAAGATATCTATTAACTATCTACACATTTTCGCCGGTATTTCGGCTTCTGATTTTGCCGGCGAAGTCCCCGATTTTGTATTCGAATTTCGTCCTTTCTTCCCTTTTCGGGCGAATTCTTAAAGAATCTTGAAGCCGTTTTGTACACGCAGACCCCGTAACTTGTACACGCAGACCCCGTAACTTGTACACGCAGACCCCGTAAGTCCTCATGATTCGGCCTTCTTTTCTTCTTCGCCGGCATGGTCCCCGAGGACTTCCTGGTCCGATTCGTTGTCCATATACCAGTCGGGGGACTTCGTGAAGGAATATTTGACCTTGCCGGAAGTGTCTTCTGTATTCACTTGGAATTGTGCGACGACCCCATAATCCCGAAGGATTTCGAATCCCCTTTCAAGGTCGCTTCTTGTCTTCGTGACCCGACGGGTATCCAGGTCAAGCCGCTTGGCCAGTTTATCCAGGTCTTGATTCTTCATAGTCTGGTTCGCTTGTCGTAAGACGTAAAGAAGAAGCCGCTTCAAGGTCTGGTTCT
>Ga0209719_1004047_pt1 | contig 12400 bp, 11 predicted proteins | sample AD_JPNAS2_MetaG_FD_184421 | JGI IMG/M metagenome (GOLD analysis project Ga0209719, IMG submission 184421) | Active sludge microbial communities of municipal wastewater-treating anaerobic digesters from Japan - AD_JPNAS2_MetaG (SPAdes) (version 2) | ecosystem: Engineered > Bioreactor > Anaerobic...
GCCCTCTCGTCGCGCACGTAAACCCCGTGGACTGGCTCTACATCGACGGGGACCACAGCTACGAGGGAGCCCGGCGCGACATTCTGCTCTTTGAGCCCTGTCTGCGCCCCGGAGGGATCCTCGTGATTGACGACGTGTACGGAACGAAGTACCCGCAACCGGGCGTCCTTCCGGCCGTAAACGAGCTGATCAAAAAAGAAAACTACTGGCCCGCGATCATTATCGGAAGCGAATCCGGACCCGTCGCATTTATCAAAAGGAGCTGACGCATGCAAACGACCGACCTGCAATGGAGCACCACCAAGCTACGAATCAACGACCTGATCCCGTTTGAAGGGAACCCGCGCCAGATGACCGACGCCCAGGCCGTCCAGCTGAAAGCCAGCATCGAGAAGTTCAACCTGGTCGAGATCCCCGCCGTGAACACGAACGGAAAGATTCTCGCCGGCCACCAGCGTCTGAAGATCATGCAGATCCTCGGTCGCGGCCAGGAGCTCATCGACTGCCGGATTCCGAACCGCCTTCTCACGCCCGAGGAAGAACGGGAATATCTCCTGCGCTCGAACAAGAACACCGGGGAATGGGACTTTGACGCGCTCGCCAACTTTGACGAGGAGCTTCTGAAAACGATCGGCTTCAGCTCCAAAGAGCTCGACCGCATCTTTGACCTGAAGGGTGGGGATGAGGACGACGCCCCGGACGTGCCGGCAACCGCCCGCGCCGAGCGAGGGAAAGTCTACCAGCTCGGGGAGCACCGCGTGATGTGCGGCGACAGCACGGACCCGAAGGACGTCGCGACGCTGATGCAGGACGCCAAAGCGGACATGGTGTTCACGGACCCGCCGTACAACGTCAATTATTCCGGCGAAGGAAAAGACACGTCGAACACGATCGAGAACGACAACCGTCCTGAGCAAGCCTTCCGCGATCTCCTGAAAAAAGCCTTCGAGAATTACCGGGACTTTTCAAACCCGAACGCCGCGCTTTACTGTTGCTACGGAGTTAGATCCCAAAGCGAGTTTGAGGACTCGCTGAACCACGCCGGGTGGGAAGTGAAAAACCAGATCATATGGGTGAAGGCCGTGGCAAGTATGGGGTGGGGAGATTACCGCCAGAAGCATGAGCCGATGTTTTACGCGCATCAGAAAGGCTCGAAGCTGAACTTCTACGGGGACCGCTGTCAATACACGGAATGGACCGAGCAAAAGACGGACGCAGAGCTACTGGACCTTTTCAAAAAGCTGATCGAGAAAGACGAGAAAGGCGGATCCACGGTCTGGCGCTTCAGCCTCGAGCATAATTATAAGCACCCGACGCAAAAGCCCGTCGAGCTCGTAAAAAAAGCAATCACGAACTCATCCCAGCGCGGGGAGATCGTTCTTGACCTCTTCGGAGGTTCCGGTTCCACGCTTCTGGCGTGCGATCTTTTGAAACGGCAATGCCGGACAATGGAGCTGGACCCAAAATACGTCGACGTGATTATCGAACGCTGGTGCACCTTTACCGGGAACGACCGGGAAGCGGTCTATGCCAGGGCCCAACAGCCAGAAAAACAGCCGTGAAACAGTTATGAGCGAGAACCCAGCAGAGCACCTGAAACCGTACCAATTCAAGCCAGGGCAGAGCGGAAACCCAGCCGGCCGGCCGCCGGAAGCGCCTGCCGCGCTCAAGAACTACACGAAAAAAGAGATCGCGGAGGTTCTGTGCCGGATGATGAAAATGACGGTCGACGAGCTCGTCCGCTTCAGCAAGCACCCGGAAGCCACAGCCCTCGAAGTGATCATTTCCAGCGTGATCCGGGAATGCATGAAGAAGGGGGACTTCCACACCCTGGACAAGATGCTCGAGCGCGTGATCGGAAAGGTCCCGCAAAAGACAGAGCTCACCGGAAACGAAGGGGAGCCGTTCTTCATCCCGCCTGCCGTGTTCGCTCCGGTGCGCCCGTCGAAAGCGGCGGAGCCGGAGAAACCGAATGATCCCTGAAAAGATCGAATGCGAATACCCAGAAGTTTTCCATCCCTTCTTTGCTGAGCCCAAGCGCTACAACGTCGCGGAAGGCGGCCGCGGGAAAGGCGCGAGCTGGACCATTGCCCGTAAGCTCCTGATCGAAGCGTCGAGATCCCGCCAGCGCGTCCTCTGCACCAGGGAATACCAGAACTCAATCCGCGATTCCGTGCACCGCCTGCTCGTTGACCAGATCTACGCCCTGCACCTCGAGGACTTCTTCACGATCTACAAAGACGCGATCATTTGCCCGATCTTCCGCTCCGAGTTTATTTTTAAGGGCCTGCACACCGCGATCCAGGAGATCAAATCCCTCGAAGGAATCACCAGGTGCTGGGTGGAGGAAGCCGAGGCCGTGAGCGAATACTCGTGGACTGTGCTGATCCCAACGATCCGCGCCCAAGGATCGCAATTCTACGTGAGCTACAACCCGGAGAGCGAGAACAGCGCGACTTACATCCGGTTCCATAAAAACCCGCCGCCGGACAGCAACATCGTGTTCTCGACTTACGCCGACAACCCGTGGTTCCCGGAAACCTTGCGCCGGGAGATGGAGTACGACAAGCGCGTCGATTACGAGAAATACGAGCACGTCTGGCTCGGGCTCCCCAAGACCTACGGGGAAGCGCTTATTATGCGAGGTAAAATAAAGGTGGAAGCGTTCGAGACCCCGCCGGACGCGCACCTGCTCTTCGGCGCGGACTTTGGCTTCTCGGTCGACCCGACCGTGCTCCTCCGTTGTTTTATCAAGGGGACCAAGCTCTTTATCGATTACGAGGCATACGGGCACGGCATCGAGCTGATGGAGCTCGAGAACTTCTTCCTGACCGTGCCGGAAAGCCGGAGGACGCTCGGCGGACCGAAATGGGAGATCCGGGCGGACAGCGCACGGCCCGAGACTATATCGCTCCTAAAGCGCCAGGGCTTTAACATTGTCGGCGCGGAGAAAGGGAAAGGATCCGTAGAGGATGGCATTCAGTTTTTACGCTCTTTTGAGGAAGTTATCATCCACCCCAGGTGCAAGGGAACCATTAGTGATTTCCAGAACTGGCGCTGGAAGCAGGACCGGATCACGGGGCGAGTTATCCCGATCCCAGCAGAGGGCTCGGACCATAGCCCTGACGCATGTCTCAAGGGAGATTCAATGATTATCACAGAATCAGGTGAGAAGGCAATTAAAGACATAAAGGTCGGAGAGAAGGTTCTTACTCGCGCAGGATTCAAGCGCGTGGAATGGAGCGGAGCCTCGAGAAAGAACGCTGAAGTTTTGGAGATCAAAACAGAATCTGGAAAGGCGATAACATGCACCCCAGACCACAAAATATGGACAAAAGATGGATTTATTCGAGCCGATGCGGTAAGATACGGACATGAGCTTTTAACCGTATCGGAGGAAACACCATGGCAAAGAATGAAAAGATTATTTTTGAAGGTCGCGCATATCGTCGCTACCCGGATGCGAAAAAATGGACTGACAGAGTGTACTTCCGAAGATCAGGAGGGTTTAATCTTCACCGGGCAATATGGGAAGCTAAAAACGGACCAGTTCCAAAAGGCCACCAGATCCACCACAAAGACGGAAATGCGCTCAACAACGAAATATCAAACCTTGAATGCATCCAAGCAAAAAAACATCTTATGTGGCACGGAGCAACGGAACGAAGCAAAGCGGCCGCAAGAAAAAGCCTCGACAACGTTCGGCATCTTGCGGCGAAGTGGCACGGAAGCAAAGAGGGACGAGCGTGGCACAGCAAGCACGCCGTCGAAGTCGCAAAAAAAAGAAAAGTTCATCAGCGCAGATGCTCTCAATGCCTTAAGCCGTATGTCGTATGGGTCGGGCAAAGGTCAAGGTTCTGCTCTAACGCATGCAAATCAAAATGGCGTAGGTGGAACAGAATCGACGAAGTTGTCGCCAACTGCGCCGTTTGCGGGAAAATCATCCAGTTCAACAAATTCAAGAAAGTCGAGACTTGTGGCAGATCGTGTGCTAACCGTCTCCGTGCTCTCCGAAAAAGAACCTGAAGTCTACGACCTCACCGTAAAAGACCAGCCCGAGTTTTTTGCAAACGGGATTCTTGTCCATAATTGCAGATACGCTCTTGAACGATACATGAAAAAGAAAACCACGATCTACGACGCACTAGCGAGGAAATCATGAAAAAGATCCGACGAGCAAAGAACGCGAAGGTGAAGGCAGTAAAGGGCGCGAACCGAGTGAGGGCGCTCCGAAACGCCTACAGCCCAAGCCCGGCCAACGACATGCTCTCCGGCGTGTTCGGCGGATTCATGGGCGGGAACCAGGCGCCGCTTTCAAACCCTTACGGCATGTCGTATGACGCGAACTTCTCGCCGCTCTCCCTGAACCGGATCCTCCTGAGCTATACCTATTTTACTCACGGCCCGATCCAGACCGCGATCGATCAGCCGGTCGAGGACGCGTTCAGAGGTGGACTAGAACTGACATGTGACGAGCTGGACTCCGAGGACCTGAAGCGCCTGAATGATTACATGAACCGGCACATCATTCCCGTGCTGAAGGATGGCATGCGCTGGGCGAAGTTATTCGGCGGGGCCGGACTGATCCTGAACACGGACCAGGACCCCGAGACCGAATTCAAGCCGGACAGCCTCGGGCAGAATGATCTCTTTGCGTTGATCGCCGCGGACCGCTGGGAGCTGACGCTGAACTATGCCGCCATTTCCAAGAGCGAGACCCCGTATAATTACTACGGCCAGAAGATGCACAAGAGCCGGGTGCTCAAGATCAACGGGAAAGAAGCTCCTAGCTTCATCCGGGCCCGGCTCCAGGGCTGGGGCATGTCCGAGATCGAGCGCATGATCCGCCCGGCCCAGGCGTTTCTCAAGAACGAGGACCTGATCTACGAGCTCGTCGACGAAGCCAAGATCGACGTGGTGAAGATCCAGGGGTTCAACGACCAGCAACTCTCCGGGCTCGCGCAATCCATGACGAGCGAATTCCTGCGCGTGGCCGCCATGACGAAGAACTTCCACAACATGCTCGCGATCGACAAAGAGGACGACTACGACCAGAAGCAGATCAGCTTCTCCGGCTTGCCAGAGATCCTAAACCAGAACAGGATCAGCATGGCCGCGGCCGCAAGAATGCCCGTGACGAAACTCTTCGGGCTTTCCGCCTCCGGCTTCAACTCCGGCGAGGACGACATCGAGAACTACAACGCCCTGATCGAGAGCGAGGTCCGAGGTCAGGCGACCGAGATCCTTCTTGAAGTGATCCCGCTCGCGTGCCGCGTCCTTTTCGGCTTCGCGCCAGACGTGGAGTTTAAATTCAAGCCCCTCCGGATCCTGTCGACCGAGCAAGAGGAAACGGTCAAGACGAACAAGTTCAACCGCCTGTCTGCGCTTTACAGCCAGGGCATTCTGAACCCTGTCGAATACTGCGAAGCCCTGAAGAAAGAGGGCATTTTTGTCATGGAAACGGAAGTCTCGAAGGGGATCAAAGACCCCGAGGTTCCCATGAGCTCCATGAGCACCGACCAGCCTCAGGACAGCGCACGCGAGGAAGCGCCCAAAGGCAACAGCAAGCGGAGGTAACCGATGCCCCCACACTCAGCGGGATTTATGACGTTTTACTTCCTCGGGAACCACAACCGCGCCAGCTGTTTTTTATACCAGGCCCGAGGCGAACTCCGAATCATGCGGGTAGGCTAACCCATGCCACAACGCCGCCTAAAGCCAATCATCGACAAGGACCGCTACTCCGACGAAATCATCAAGGAGCTCGACTTCCACCTTTACGATTTGATCTACCGCCCACTGCTTGAGCTTTTGGAGGACGAGACCGGGCTTGAAGTGAAGTGGAACACCAAGAAGGGCCTGATCGCCGCGCTCCACGGCGGGAAGATACAGTACCGGGACGAATACTTCATCGGTGAGTTTTCTTCGTCGATCTCAAAGACAATTCGAGACATGGGGGGGGCCTGGGACAAAAACAGAAAAGCGTTCAAACTTAGCCTGGCCGCCCTCCCCATCGAAATTAAAGCCGCCGTTTCAGCGAGCAAGCTCAAGACCGAGCGCGTTCAAAAACAGCTTGAGCTCGAGCTCGACAGGATCGAGGCCGCCAACGACCAGCTCGAGACCTATCAGATCCCGTTCGGGCCCCACGTCGAGAAGATCCTGCAGGAACTGGACAGCCAGTTCCAGAAGGTGACGCCCAAAGACATCATGATCGAGCCCCAGCTTGACGGCGGCGTCGCGGAACGCCTGAAGGAGCAATACAACAAGAACCTGAATTATTACATCAAGGGGTGGAGGCGCGATGCCATTTATCGCCTTCGGGAAAAAATGGAAAAGAATGTCTTTGACGGATTTAGGGCGAAAAAGATGGTGGATACCATTCAGTCAGAATTTGGAGTTAGCAAAAACAAAGCCAAGTTTCTGGCGAGACAGGAAACGTCGCTTTTGTTATCGAAATATAGGCAGGACAGGTATGAGAAAATAGGGATCGACAAATATCAGTGGTCGACTTCAGGGGATTCGAGGGTAAGAGACAGACACAAGGAACTCAACGGCAGAATCTTTTCTTGGGATAATCCCCCGATTGTCGATACCGCAACCGGCCGCCGCGCAAACCCCGGCGAGGACTTCAACTGCCGGTGCGTCGCCCAGCCAGTCTTTGACGACGACTAAAGATTCCGCCCGTCAAAAATAACATCCCCCGGCTTCAGACTTTCTGGATTATTGTGAATCCTGCGATGCGCCGCCTTGCCATTCAAAACCATAAGGTTCTCTAGGCGATCATCGTTTTTCTTTTCGTTCCGATGATGGACAATCTCGTCGGGGTTTAAGGTCCTGCCAAGATGCTTTTCGACGACAAGGCGAGCCTTCGGAAGGTAACGGTAATTTCCTGAAGCGGCGGGATGGTCTCGATCCAGGAGATAAGTCCTGCCCTTCGCTTTGTGAACTCCGCCATTCCAGAATGGATGCTTATTCCCAAGTTTGCTTTCCGATACCTTCCGCCTGGAAGATTCAGACAGAACCCGGCCCTCGATCGTTTTTGAATAACACCCGACAGAGCAAAACTTCCGATCCCTTAGCTTCAAGCCAACCGTGAAGCATTTACCGCAAGTCGGGCATTTCTTGTTCAGCTTTTGAAAAGACGCGAGATAGCAATCCCGCGAGCAAAACTTAATGTCCCTCTCTAGGGTATCCAATGGGTATCCATACCCACAAGGACAAGGAAACGGACAAGGACAAGGATAAGGATAAGGACATAAAGGGGGGTGCAGGGGGGAAACCAACCCTGGACGAGGTAATATAAAGGCGGAGGGACAAACCATGCGCTTAATCCTACGCAACGCAAAGACCACAACCGAAGGAAAGACCTACACAGCACAATTCTGGACCCCTGGGCTTGTCAGCTATTGCGACTCAGGTGCTGGCGTCGCGCTTCTCCGAAAAGAGACGATGGACGCGATGCTCCCGTCCTTCGTCGGCAAGCCCGTCACGATCGAGCACGTCGAGGGATCCCCGGAAGAAATCGAGAACGCAGGAAAGGCCGTCGGCAAGGTCACAAAGGCGTATTGGAACCCGGACACGGGATGGTACAACTGCGACTTTACCGTTGAAAATGACGAGGCAAAAACAAAGGTCGAATCTGGATGGTCGGTATCTTGCGCCTTCGACGTCTCGGAACAAACAGGGCCGGGAGGCGAATACAACGCAATTCCATACCAAGAGGAAATCACCTCGGGAACCTTTACGCACCTCGCGCTCGTGGAGAACCCGCGCTATGAGGACTCCAAGATTTTCAAGAACCACAAGATGCGGCTTAATGCCAAAGGAGTGAAGATGCAAAACGCCAAGACCGTCCTGATCTCGATTCCGTACCGCCTGCTTGAACGCGACGATGACAAGAACCCGGACCAAGAACTGCAAGCCAGGGGACTCCGGAACGTCGGCGGCGGGGGTGGCGTGGCAGATTTTGAATTCAACGGGACGGAGAGCCAGGCGGCCGCGATCGTAAAACAGGTGCTCGGGACCGTGAGCGGCGTGGATATTGGGATGATGAACTCAAAGAACTCTGTGAAGTTTGCCATTGTCGATGAGGAAACGGACAATGTCATAAAATCCTACGACGACAAGATGGACGCCGAGCAAGGCATGCGTCAACTACAAGCCAAGATGCCTGGGAAATACAGAATTGAATCGAGGCAAAACGACGCCTCCGACTTCGGCACGATCCTGCGCGAGATCAAGGAACAGCTCTACCAGATGGCGCAGGCGCTCGGGAGCAGGTTCTCGGGGAAAGAGAATTCAGCAGAAGTCAAGATACAGATGATCGGCGGTCAATACTGGATTGTACAGGATGGACAGAAGGTCGCCGGACCGTTCAAATGGATCGATGATGCAGAGAAGGAGCTCAACGAGAAATGGAAAAACTCGAAAGAGAACGCCGGCGAACCGTACTCGGTGTCCATTGAGCACAAGCCCGAGGAAAGAGGCGGCGACGTTTACCGCGTGGTCCTGATCAAGGATGGAAAAGAAGCAGACCACATCCTCGTGAAAGGTGACGCCGCGGCCCAGGAGCAAAAGAAGAAATGGCTCAAGCAATACAACTCAAAACAAAATGACGCCTTCGGAGAGAACATCATCCGCGTCAAGTTTCGGACGAAGCGCGGATCCACGGAAGAAAAATACACGACCGTCGAGGAATTCAGTTCCGAGGCGAACGCCCGGCTTCGCGCCAGCGCCCTGAATTGGGATATCCTCTCCATCGAACCGATCAAGAAAAATTCGCGTGTTATACTCAAGCCAGGAAAGAGCAATTCTACCCAGGAGAAAAAGCCAATGTTCGGACTCTTCAAACGGAAATCAAAAAAGAACGATCAAGAAGCCGCACCCGAGAAACTCCCGCTCGAACAAATCGACGTTGAGATCGATGGCGTCGCCGTTCCTCTTTCCGAACTCGTGACCGGGTACAAGGCCGAGCAAGCCGAGGTCGCCGAGAAGCAAAAGCTCGAGCAGGCCCAGGCCGCAAAAGAAGTGACCGAAGCCCCGGCCCCGGAAGCAAACGCCGATAACACCGCCCCCGAGGACCTGAACCTTGAGAGCCAGGAATTCAGCGTCGAGGACGGATCCCGTTTTAACATGACCGAACTGGTCGATTCTTACAACCGCCGGAAGGCCTCGAAATGCAATGCGGAAGCAGACGCGAAGGCGAAGGCCGAAAAGGAAGCGGCGGAAAAAGCCGCGGCCGACGAAGCCGCCAAGAAGAACGCCTCCGAGACCCCGGAACAAAAGGCTGAACGCGAAGCCAAAGAAAACTCCGAGAAGGACGCAAAAGAAAAGGCTGACAAAGAGGCAAAGGAAAACGCCGCCGCCGAGGAAGCCAAGAAAAAGGCAGACGAAGAAGCGGCCGAGAAGGCGAAAGAGAACGCCAAGAAGGACCCGAAATACTTCCACAAGCTGAACGATCTGAAGAACGCCGGGGAAGTTCTCACCGGCAAAGCGATGGAGACCCTGTCCGACAAGATCGAGCGCGGGAACGCCCGGTACGGCTCGAAGAAAAAATAACAGTTTTTGAAATCAAAACCTAAAAAAGGAGATTCACGAAAATGACCATTTCCACGCAGATGAACCAGATGGCGCAAACCCCTCTCAAGGCCCAGCTCGCGGCGATTTTTAACGCGAACACGCTTCCCGTCATGATCGATCCGGCGCAGGTCGGAACGCTCTATGCCGGCGATTTCGTGAAGCTCGTGAACGCAACCGGGAAGAACATTCTGGTTCAGAAGGCCGCGGCGACGGATTCCCCCTTCGGCGTGATCATTTTCACCCCCAAGAAGCAGAGCTATGTGGCCGGTGACGCCGTCGAAGTGGCGTGCGACATGTCGGTCGTGTTCTTGGAAAGCGCGGGCGTGATCGCTCGCGGCGCGAACGTTGAATACACCCCGACGGGAACGCTCGTGACGAGCACCGGCGGAGTGAACCCGATCTGCGGTATCGCCCTTGATAACGCGACAGCCGCCAATCAGCTGATCCGCGTGCTCGTCCGGACAAGCCCCGTGACGGGCGTTTTCACAAGATCCGTCCAGGCCCTGAACAGCGCGGCCGCAACGGTCGTTATTGACCCGAAGTCGGGCGGGACATGCACGATCGCACCGACCGTGAACGCCACGATCAACGCGGCGTCCACCCCGGCCGGTATGCCTTTAAACCTGATCGTAACGAGCCCCGGCAAATCGGCAATCCTGACCTTCGGGACCGGCTTCAAGACTGCCGGAACGCTGAACACCGGGAACACGAACGCGAAGGTGTTCCAGCTTGCCTTCACTTCGGACGGAACGCAGTTCGTCGAACAGAGCCGGACAAACGCGCTCTAAGCGGAGCCCGACTTAAAGATTTGAATTGAAACTTAAAAAAAACAAAGGAGAAACAACCCATGCTGTTAATCAACTCGAAGCTCCCGTTCAAGGATTTCCAAGAGGAATACCACAAGAAGTACCACAACTCCCGGTCCTTGCGGGGCGCCAGCGTGATGAACGCGACGGGCGACTCGATCGATCAGAGCTCGATGGGCTTCCAGTACGCCATCGACACGATGACGTACATCGTCAAGAAGATCACGGAGCAAAAGTTCTATGAGATCGCTCCGGCCGATTTTGTTCCTATTTCCGTCGGCGAGGGATCCTTTTCCCTTACGCTTCTCCACAACCTCGTGGTGAACAGCTCCGGGGACTTCGAGCAGGGCGATTTGAACCAGGGATCCGGAAACGCGAAGCTCGAGACCGCGGACGCCGCAGTCGCTCCGTTCAGCCGGAAGGTGAAAAGCTGGGCGAAGGCCGTCGGTTACACGTTGATCGAAGTGGAGCAGGCGCTCCTCGCGAACAACTGGGACGTGGTGGAAAGCCGCCAGAAGGCCCGGAAGAAAAACTGGGACCTCGGCATTCAGAAGATCGCGTTCCTCGGCCACAGCTCGGACAGCGCGGTCAAGGGGCTCCTGAACCAGAGCACGGTGAACTCGAACACCGATCTGATCACGAAGTCGATCAGCACGATGAACACCTCCGAGTTTTCCGCCTTCGTCTCCGGCGTTATCGGCGCGTACCTCACGAACTGCAACAAGACCACGATGCCGGACACGTTCGTTATGCCTTTGGCGGATTACGTCGGTCTCGCGGTTCCCGTGAGCGAAACGTACCCGAACGTGATGAAGATCGATTGGCTCGAGACCGCGTTCAAGAAGATCGTTCCGGGCGGCGTCAAGATCCTGCCCCTTGCGTACGCGGAAGCCGCGCAGAATGCGGCCGTCCTCGGCGGAAACGGTAAGAATCGTTACGTGCTCTACAAGAAGGACGAGGAAACGCTCCGGATGGACATCCCGGTCGACCTCACGACCACGCAACCGAACACGGTGAACAACTTCCAGTTCCAGGATGCCGGGTACGGCCAGTACACTGGCGTCGGCGTCATGCGTCCTTTGGAAGTCCTGTACTTTGATTACAACGGGTAAGGAATCGACCCGCGCTTAAGCGCACTCGGGGGGTGGCCGTAGTCGGTTCGGTCACCCCCTTTTTTTTCAACCGATCACCGACAAAAACAGATAACAAGGAGAACCGACAATGGGAACAAAACTCTACGTAAAAAGCCAGCGCTCGTTCAGAATCCCCGCCGAAAGCATCATCGAGGGCGGGCGCCTGGGGACCGACAAAAAGTTCAACGGATACATCGACCCGGACACGATCGTCGAAGTGACGGACTCGCAGGCCAAGCTCCTGAAAGCCGGATACCCTGACGAGTTTATGGACCTGGCCGAGCTCGCAAAAGCGACCCCGAGAGAGAAAGCGAAGCTCCCAGAGAAGGTCGTGGAAACATTCGAATCGGGGGACCGGAAATAATGGCCTGGGCTTTCCCGACACCCGCACAGTTCAAGGCGTACTTCGTCCGGGACTTTGCCTACGCTCCCGCGAGCGATTCCAGCAATACGGACTACATCACGGACTCCGATATTGCGAAAGCGATCACTGACGCTCGCATTCATTTCAACGAGGGGCTCGGCTTCGGATCTGAGGACGGCATGACCGCCGCGGCCATGAACTTGATCGCTTTCTTTCTCGTTTGGAGCCTGCAGACGTCCGCCAAAGGAGTCGGAAGCCAGGTGACCTTCCCGGTATCTTCGAAGTCGGTCGGAGGCGTTTCCTTGAGCTACCAGATCCCGGACCGCTTCACGAAAAACGCTTTTATCTCCCTGCTCTCGCAGAACGGATACGGCGTGAAGTTCTTCATGCTCTGCGCCCCGTACCTGATCGGGCGCGTCCAGGTCGCTGAAGGCACGACGACCCCGGCATGAGATGCGCCAGGACCTGAGACTCACAAACTCCCGGATCCGCCTTAACACCGACAACCTCGAGAAGAT
>Ga0209719_1004048_pt1 | contig 12397 bp, 12 predicted proteins | sample AD_JPNAS2_MetaG_FD_184421 | JGI IMG/M metagenome (GOLD analysis project Ga0209719, IMG submission 184421) | Active sludge microbial communities of municipal wastewater-treating anaerobic digesters from Japan - AD_JPNAS2_MetaG (SPAdes) (version 2) | ecosystem: Engineered > Bioreactor > Anaerobic...
ATCGCTTTTCAGATAGAGCACAGGCAACAGAAAACTTTCGACTGATTGTGCTGCAAAAAGGAGCACTTCAGTGCATCAAGAAAATCAAAGAGGAATTGGAAAAATATCCGCCAATTAACAATGAAATCGATTTGAATGTCTTTTTTTCAGTAGTCGGTCAATTATCCATTGAAGAAACATTGTTATCGTTGATCGATTTTTTTGATTTGGATAGTGCACGTGGATGGAATGAAAAGCCATCCTTGAATCGTTCGGCACTGACGACCTTCGCTAATTATTTGGATGCGTTACCTTCTAAAACCGATTCACCAATAGATAAAATAACTAATGAGCTGATAACGGCCGTATTCAAAAATTATCCAGATTACAATGAATCGCCACAAGCCGTCTTGATTCGGGACGGCTGGCCAGTCTTTTCCATCAACGCAAAGCTGTCGATTATGGAATATATCGTATCCCAAGTGAACATTTTTGATTGGGGGGAGCTTTATGATCCAATTCCATACAATCAAGCAAGCGGCTTTTTTTATAGATTCCATGAGAAAAATCTGAATCAATACCGTGAACTCATGACTATTCCCACATACTTCTATAAACAACTTCAATACCAGTTGATTGAATTGAACAAAAAGAAAGTCGAGGAAGAAGCTCATGCCCGTATAGATGAGCGTGACAAAGTTATTGCCGATCTTTCCCATTCCATTAAGAATCTCATCAGCACTATTATTGATCCTCTAGAGAATATGAAAAAAGAGATGGTTGGTGAACCGATAATTATCCAGAACGCCCTAAGAGGCGCAAACTTGGTGCGGGAAATTGTCAATGCCATGAATTTATCTTACAAGGGTTCTCTCGATGATTTTGATTTTGACGCCACCCATAATACGGGAAGGGACAGTATGAATTTAGAGGACATCATTATGGGGGCACTCAAGTATTCCGTCAGAAACATGTTCGATGGCAAGTATTTTTCCAAGTTTGTTCACAAATATTTCCCAACACGTGAATTTTTTAACGAAGCTAAAACATCATGGGAAAACATATCACAAACATCCAACAAGCAAGATCGTATGTCGTTTTTGGAAAAATATTTTTTCCATATCGAGATTTCTTCAGTCGGTGGAGAACAATATGTATTGGGTAATGAAAAAGGCTCTGCGATAAAATTGCTTATCCTGTTTCAGGAACTGATTTTTAATGCAGTCAAATATTCTGCTTTTGTGGAAAAAGAATTGCGATTTCTGAATATTGATTTGAAAATAAATCCGGATCATATCGCCATTCGTGTGGCGAATCGTTTCAGAGATAATCTGGTCACGAAGACTTCCGGAATCGGCCACATTATCATTGACAATTTTGCCAAACTTTTAAAGGCTCAAGCTGTCGTAAGTCAAAAGGACGGCGTTTATTCCGTACATATAGAATTCAACAACCTTTGGGGGAAGAGTATAAAATGAAAATTTTGTATATAGAGGATGAACTGACAAAAAACATTGATCGCTTGAGAGGTTTATTTTCTCATTATCTGGACGAGAAAATCATTTCCGAATTGAAGCGCTTGGAAACCGACGAGTATGGCGCCAAACCACAAGAAATAAAGAATATCATTGAATCAACAAATATCATTGATATAGAAGACCGCTTTCCCGATGCCATGCGGAGAATAGTTCACAGTTCTGAACAATATGATTGTTATATTGTGGACCGTAATTTGGTTGAGAACCCATATGTATTTTCGGAGGTAGCTGCGATTGATCAAAATTATAATGACACATTGCACAAAAAATATCAGACGCGGGAGGGCGACTATCTATTAAACTGGCTTATCATCAACTCCAAAGAACCGAAAAGCACTTTGGTGAAGTTTCATTTTTTAACTGCTTATAATGAAAATGATGTCAGAGGAAAAGATATTATCGAGATGTACCTTGATTTAGGGGCGTTCACGCAAGAGCAGTTCTTTGATAAAAGTAATAAATTTGCTCTTGATAAATTAAAATATAAAATAAATCATATTGTTAGTCTGAACACTCGATACGAAAATCGGATATACCTTGACATCCTGCGGAGCAATCTTGGCGAAGAAGATGTTGAAATGTTCTTAAAGGTGCTTTTAGAAAAAGATGATAAAAACCAAATTATTGCAAATCTAACTAAAATTCGCATTATTTACGAGCATATACTTGAAAAGTTTGAAACAATTTATCCGCAATATAAAGACTATAAGGGCATAGATATAAAAAAGCTGTTTTCTGAGCTTGAGAAGAAAGGGCAAATCAATCAAATGCTTAGAAATTATTGCTATACAATCTGGCAAGTTTGTAGTGATTATGGTGCGCATAAAGACAAAAGACCCCTCGATAAAATATTCCAACCAACATTAAATACAGTTAATTCAATTATTTTTGCATTAAAAGAAATTTTTTTGTGGTTTGGAAATTATTGTTGCCAACTGAAAAAATAATTCTAAAACAAATCTATGCGGGGAGGGTATGAAAACAATAAAAATTGATAATGAAGTTTATGCTTTCCTCCAAAAGAAGGCCATTGTCTTTGAGGAAAATCCGAATGATGTTCTCCGGCGGATTTTCAATCTCAATCAGGTCAATACGCCACAAAAACCAGCGCCTGATGCTAATCGAATACCTTATAAGCAGCCTAAAACAAATCTGCCCGATCTGATTAGATTAGGAGTTCTTTCAGAAGGCCAAAAGCTCATTTTTCAGCACGGGACAAAAAGCCTTACAGAATATACGGCTACGATTTCTGGAAAGGGTTTGATCTGGAAAGGCAAAAGCTATTCCATGAGCGAATTGGCCGGTAAAGCACTTGAGACAATCGGGCTTGACGGCACATCCGTTCGTGGCCCTTTGTTTTGGTTCACAGAAGATGGCAAAAGCATTAAGGATATATGGGAACATTATGTCCGAAAGCAAAGTAAAGATTTCGGGGCAAGATCACGGTAACCCCGGGTCATGCGTGAGTTCAAACAGTATGAATCATAAAACGAGCAATCCCCTTTATGAAATCATCCGCAAAGCACACGAGCAAAAATGGTGTGTGACGCCTTGCTGCACAACATGCGGCGCTCATGAATATCGGAATGCACTCCAAGAATTATCCGGTCCTTTAGGTGGAGGACTTGCAAATGCTCTTGCTGACATTGATCTGCAAGAAATTTCCCTGTTACCCAATTGGCAAGATGCATTGCTCGTCGCAATCATGGATTTACCTGTTTCGCAGCAAGTAGAAGGTGTCCTGAAGGCATGGCTTCCAAAAATGTCTGATAATATAGCTTTGGCCGATTTGATCTTGTATAAAATAGTCCGCTATATGAGAAGAGATAATGCGACGAGAAACAATTGGATTGTACGCTGCATAGATATCGCTATAAATTCAAGAAACTTCTCCTTGATAGAGTCTCTGCTTCTCGTATTAAGGCGCGAAGCATGGAACTATCGAAAGTTAATAACGATAGCCAAGGAATACTCTTATTCTTCTGCGCAGATGGACAGAGTATTGCGAAATTCTTACAAATTGAGGGCAATGGAATCAGTTTAATTATGAACAAACCTAAAATACTAATCGTTGATGATGGTGATTCGCAACGCTTTGTGCTCAAAGGGTTTCTGCTCCGAGAGGGCTATCTGGTCAGCGAGGCAGAAAACGGCATCAAGGCTCTCCAATCTGTAAAGGATCAGCACTTTGACATTATCCTTCTTGATCACAAGATGCCGGGCATGAACGGTGTGGATGTGCTGAAAGAAATCAAAAGAACGAATCCCGAAATCGCCGTGGTCATTATTAGCGCCTACGGAACAATTGAACGAGCTGTGGAAGCAATGGAAGCAGGAGCTTTTTATTATATTACAAAGCCGGTTGAGCTGGATAAATTATTGATTCTTTTGGATCACATTTCCAAGCGTCATTCTCTGATGAAAAAGGATAACCAGTTGTTGCGCCAGGAATTGGGAAATAATGATTCTGTAATCGATATCATTAGTGATCGGCGCTATCAAAAAGAAGAGAGCATAACGGGCAACGAACTAGCCAGCATGCTGATACGTTACTTAAATGCATGCCCTGATAATTACAAAGTGATTTGATATGATGATCTATCGAAATTTTGAAAAAGAGAAAGATGTGCCTATGAAAACAAAAATCATATTTGTATGCGCCTTCCTTCTTTTGATTTCAGGATGTGCTACCAACTCGCCATTAATCAAAGCTACAAAAGACGGTGACATCTTGGCCACAGAGAAACTGATAAGAGAGGGCGCCAACATCCATGAATCTGACGAAAGTGGATACACTCCGTTGATGTATGCAATCTGGTCTGGGAAACAAGAAACCGTTACACAGCTAGTCAATATCGGCGCTGATGTAAACAAACGTGACAATAGCGGTTATACTCCTCTTCTATGGGCGGCAAGTTATGGTTATCTGGACATGGCCAAACTGCTTATCGACAAGGGAGCTGATGTCAATGCCAGAGGCAATGATAAAAGCAGCCCTTTATTGTTGGCTTTGGCCGCAAATAATCATGAACTGTCAAAGCTACTCATAGATAGAGGCGCTGACATACACGTTGTAGATGTCAACGGAACTACGCCTCTTATTCTGGCCGCAATGTATGGTGATTACGATATCGCCAAAATATTAGTTGAAAAGGATGTGGACTTGTTTGCCGTGGATGCATCCGGATACAAGGCCTCAGACTATGTAAAATTTTCATTAAAAACGGGGAAGCGTGTTTTTCAGTCAGATGATTATGAGCGCAATTTATCGTTTCTCAAATTGATAAAGAAAGCCGAAAACGCTCAAATCCTAGCTGGACGAATGAATACGAAGAACCCCAAGATGGCACGCATATATTCAATAGTTTATAAAGTCGGCAAATGTATCAATTCGGATGTAGATTATGACGTATTCATCAGCAATAAAAACGAACCGAATGCCTGGGTTAATATATCTGGCAATATTACATTCACAAAAGAGGCCCTTGAAAAATTTGATGATGATGCTCTCACTTTTGTGGCGGCGCATGAAATTGCTCATGATAAACTGGGGCATGTCGCAAAAAAAATGGCGGTAAGTTCTACGATTACGGGCGCATTGGTCGTGGCTAATGTTTTTCTTCCCGGCGCTGGGTTGTTGAATCATATCATTAATCCAACGATTACCAATAATTACAGCAAGACCCAAGAGTACGATGCGGATCAGATGGCATCCGTTCATTGTGCTCAATGCTTTGATATGTCGATCGAAAGGCAGATCGCCATCATGCAAAAAATAGAAAAAATATCTAAATCAAGTGGTGGTGGTTTTTGGGCGACACATCCGTCATGGGAAAACCGGATTAAAAGCGTAGCCACGACAACGAAGGCTTCTTCAGAAATTAGAAATACCAAAACGACGACACAATCCCCTTCGCCGCTAATGGAAGGAGATCAGCGACACAAAGAAATAAAAGGGATCGTGTTAAATGACGGAAATGTTGTCGAAGGGAAAATAATCAAAATGAGCGCTGACGCCGTGATGATTCAGGCAGAGGATGGAAAGGTATCAACCTATTCATTTGAAAAAGAAGTTCGTGGATTTGTCAAATAAAAAACAAAACGGTTCTATTTTTTTCTATTTGCTTAAAGCAAACAGCAATCGCTGTAAGTAATACCAGATCACAGTGATGATGTCATCGGGAACGGCTCATACATATTCAAGGCGCTTTAAACCAACATGTTCTCTGTTTTGATAATGGAAGGATCAAAAAATTTATATAACAACATACAAAAATGAGGGATTATTATGAAAAAGTCTTTCGCGTTAATGCTGTCATTTTTATTATTTGTCAGCATTTATTTGCATGGCTGTGGAGTTGCCAATCAACCGTATGTTAAAAATGATGCGTCTGAAGCCGCACCTCTCAAAATGATCCGCTACGAGACGCCGAATGTTCGTATCTATACCACTGGTGGAATGGTGGGTGTTATTGTTACGTCTGCTGTTCTTTTTGGAATCATAGGCGGCGGTCTAGGTTATGCAGCTCATTATGCTTCAACAATAGAGTCAGATACCCCTGAACGCCTCGATTTTGGCAAACTGGTAATGGATAAGTTTGTTGAAAGATCTAAAAAGGAAATCCCCAATTGGCCCGCAATGATTGTTCAAGAGAAAGCCGTTGAGAAAACCGTTGAAAATGCCAATGCAAAAGACTCTAATTTTCTTGTTGAAACATCCTCCTATCTTATAGAACTTTTGGTTAACGACATTAAAATTGAAGAAGGTTCCGGATTAGGAACAAAAACGACCATAACCATGAAAGATACTGAAGGAAAGACTATTTGGGAAAAAGGATATGTTTATGACTGCACGACTTTCAATCGTATAAACAATTTTTACACCCTAAAATCACACAAATACAAAAAACTGAATGAAGAATTCATTTTTGCTGCCGAACAAACGGTGAGCGATTTCATAACCCACTTCAATGACTCGCTTCCTGTTAAACCATACGCAAGCGCCAAACATATGTACAAAGAACAAACCCAACCTGTGAAAAAGATTGAAAACACCACAGCAAACCCTACTTATAGCAACATAAAGGGAATTGTTTTGAAGGACGGGACTGTTATTGAAGGACAAATAATAGACATCAAAAGCGATGTGTTGTTAATTCGAACAAAAGATGAAAGAATATTGTCATACGATTTTATGAACGATGTGAAAAATTACATATACACCAAATAAACAAGGGTTTGATTTTATCATGTTGAAAAGATCACAAAATGATTTTTTAGAGTTGTTCAATGTTGCCGGTTTATTGCTGGCCTTTGTTCTAATTTCCGCATCAATAACCGGCTGTGCATCCACCAGTATGATGCGCAGCGCATCAATAGAAGCTGGTGAATCTAAGACATTCAACGCTTCTTTTGAAAAAGTTTTAGAAGCGGCCAGAAGATCAGTTACCCAATCAGGACTCGAATTCGAAGAGGATACTCAATTAGATGATCAGACGTGGATTATTATTTGTAATAAGGGCGTAACAGGATGGTCATGGGGAGAGCGCGCACGAATTACGGTTCAAAAGAAGAGTGAATCAAAAACATTAGTCCGCGTCCTTACAAGAAGGAAACTCCCTACTAACATAACAGCGACATGGGATTTTTCACCCGAAATCTTCTCTAATATTGAATCGAATCTTCAAATAGTAAAGCCTACTTCATCCGCTTTAAAAACAGACCAGAGCTTAAAGGGAATAAAAGGCATTGTGTTGTCTGATGGAAGTGTCATCGAAGGGAAAATACTCAAAATGAGCACGGACACTGTGATAATTCAGACACAGGACGGAAAGGTATCATCATATTCATTTGAAAAAGAAGTCCGTTGTTTTGTTAAATGATAGGAGAGCAAGTGGTTCAACATTAAATAATCAAGTTTGCAAAGTTAGTCTCTGCCAGTAATAATCAACCCATGCTTGGATCAGCCAGACCTAATGCTCCCGGTGTGATGCAGCACATCTACTGTACTTTTAATCTCAGGATGATGGGGATCATAATGAAGCTCAGGAGAAAGCTGACGATGACGAACGGCCAGCGCAGCCCCGCGTAGGACGCCATGATTCCGCCGAACAGAGGTCCCAGCGTCATGCCGAGCGACGTCATGGAAGCCATCAGACCATACGCCTTTCCGTAGCTTTCCCTCGGGGTGAGTTTTCCCACCAGGGCATTCATGGTGGGCAGGTTCCCTCCGGCTGCAAATCCGAAAAGGATCCGGACCACAAGCAGCTGGCTGATGTTTCGCGACAGAGCATGAGCAATCCACATGAGGCTGGTGATGAAAAGATTAACGACGAGGACTTTCTTGTGACCCTTGCGATCGCTCAGATAACCGATCGCGGCGGCGGAAATGCAGGCGGTGGCGCCGCTGACGGCAAGCAACAGGCCTGTCGTAGAGGCGACGCGCGTCTTCAGGTGTCCGACTTCCTCGATGAAAAGCGGCAGAATGGGGATGGCGATATTAATTGAAAAATGGAAGATGAAAAAGACAACCAGCAACGAGATGAAGCCCGGCATGGCAAAGAGCGTCTTCATGCTCCCGCCCTGTTTCAATGATTCGGCGGAGGGACGGATAAATTTCTCCTTCGCCCCGATCAACACCAGCAGACCGCCCACCAGCAGGATGACGCCCCCCGCGATGAAGGTAAGACGATAGCCGATGATGTCGGCAATCATGCCGCCAATCCAGGGCCCCACGGACATTCCCAGAAACACGGCGACCTGCATCAACCCCAGTCCCAGCCCCATTCTCGTGCCGGGCAGGACAGAGGAGACCAGCGAAATGGAGGCGGAAATGGTTCCCGTGAAAGCGCCGGAGATCAGACGAAGGACGAGCAGTTGATAGACGTTGTCGATCATGCCCATGGCCATGGTAATGAAAGCGCCCGCAAACATGGCCCGTTCCACCATGACTTTCCGGCCAAAGCGGTCTGAAAGAAATCCCCAGATGGGGGCAAAAATGGTCATGGTGAGACTTGACGCCGCTAAAAGGATTCCAGACCAGACCGGGACCAGCTTTTCATCCGTTACGCCGATTTCACGGATATAGAAGGGGATGAAAGGCAGGACAAAAGCAAACCCCACGATGGAAAACAATTGCGCGACGCACATGACAAGGAGAGTTGAACGCCATGGCGTGGTTTCCGTGTCCCTGTCGGAATCTTCTTTTGCCGTTGCGGTCATTCAACAAATTCCTGACGCTTTCAACGCTTTCACGAACGGGCCGTCTTCCCGCCAGGCGTGGCAGGTGTTGATCAGGTATTTAAGGATGATTTTTGACTGCCCGGCATCCACGCTGGAAGGACGGCGCGACCGGGCGGCGGCGACGCCCTGCAGGACCGCCGGGGCCATGGCGAGCAGAAGCTCCACAACGTGCGCGCAGCCTTTGGGCCCGCCCACCAATTTTTTAATGCGGGCGGTGAATCCCCGGGCGATGGTCATGCCTTTGACCGGGGCCAGAAACCCCATCGTTTCGTGGCACACTTCCCGCGGAACGGAAATCAGCTCCATATCCAGATCTTCGATCACCAGGGTGGAGCAGTTGACCAGCAGCCGAATGCTCATGTGATGAAGCGTGCCGCGGGGAAACGTTTCGCCGGTGATGGTGTGCGTGTCCTGGTAGCGGTCGTCCCGGAGAAAGCCCTCGACGACAATCCTTTCCGCGTCATATTCCCGGGTCGAGATATCGATGGCGCGCGTGTAAATTTTTTCACTGCCGGTTTTCCATGTGGTTTGCATTTATTCGCTCCTTGGCCGGTTTTCGGTCGTTTGTGACAAATATCGGATCCAGTGGTAAGGCTTTCGATTTTTCAAATAATCTTTGTCGTGCTCATGATAATAGGCTTCCCGCTCGAAACTGATCCTTCGATAGGCGCTGGTTTTTCTTCGAAGCCGGAAAAGCCATTCCAGAAAGTACCACAGATAGAAAAAAATAAAGAGCATTTCCTTCATTTGCGCCGTGTGGATCGCTTCATGGTTGAGCGTTCGCGGCGCGAGGATTTCTCCCTTTGGCGCAAAAACGATGCCAAATAGATTGATGGCCGCGAGCCGGCGCCGCGAAACCCAGCGTGTGCGAATGATTTTCATGATTCTGCGATCACCCGATTGCTCAACGTTCCGATTTTTTCAATTTCAACGCGGATCTCATCGCCGGGTTTGAGAAAGAGCGGCGGACGGCGCGCAAATCCCACGCCTTCCGGCGTGCCGGTCAGAATCACGGTTCCCGGATGCAGGGTCATGGAACGGCTCAGGCGGCTGACGATCGTCCGGACGTCGAAGATCATTTCCGACGTGCGGGATTCCTGAACCGTTTTTCCGTTCAGCACGGCGCGGATTGACAGATCATCGGGGTTTTCGATTTCATCCTTCGTGACGATCCACGGCCCCAGCGGACAGAAGGTGTCAAAGCTTTTTCCCCGGGCCCACTGGCCTTTCTGCCGGTCAAACTGCCAGTCGCGCGCGCTGACGTCGTTGGCGCAGGTGTAGCCGAAAATGTAGTCCGGCGCTTCCGCAGGCGCGATGTTTTTTGCCGTCTTCTCGATGACCACGGCCAGTTCCGCTTCGTAGTCCACCTGATCGGGCCCGGCGGCGGGCAGCAGGATGGGGTGGTCGGGCCCGGTGACGCTGCTGGTGGCTTTGAGAAACAGAATCGGCTCTGCAGGAACGGAAAGGGCGGTTTCCTCGCCGTGCTTTCGGTAATTGATGCCCAGCGCGAGAATGTTGACGGGCGCGACGGGCGCCAGCAGCCGTTCAATCGGTTCTTCGCGGCCGCCGTTTTCCGCGTTCCAGGGATCTCCTTCAATGGGTCTGGCCGTACCAGGCCGTTGTGGGTCGTAAACGCCGTATAGGGTGTCTTGTCTTTTGGAAATAAATCGGACAATTTTCATCTCAAAACATCTCCTTTTCCAGAATGGCATTGAATTGGAAAAATACCCTGCGGTCGCTCAGGATGCCGTCGTGCGTGCAGTCGAATCCATACACGCCGGCCGCGCCGGCCACCGCCCGGCTGTCCAGCGCCGTATCTCCCGATAGTTTATCCGTCTTTCCGTAAAAAAGATAATATTGGATTGCGGAAGGCAGCTTGGCGTCCATCGTGGTGGAAATAAAATCGCTTTGCGTTCCCAAATCCAGCCAGACCGGAATGCTTTTATGCGGCAGAATTTGGGACGCGTCGGCCAGGCCGAATCCGCTCCAGGGTGTGGCAAAGGATGCAAACAGCCGGAGGAAGGCATTGCTATCTTCCGACCCATAACGGTTCAGGTAAGATCTTGCGGTCAGGCCGCCGACGCTGTGCGCGGCGAGGGCCATTTTCCGGAAGCCGTATTTTTCGTGAAGTTCCCGCAGCTCTTCCTGGAGCAGCGCCGCGGCCAGTTTCAAGCGGATTCCCGAAGGATAATAAAAGAACCAGGGCTGATACCGGTCGAGGTCCAGGCGCATATAAAAGTATATCCAGTTCTGCGGGGTACCCTCCGTGCCGTGCACGAAGAGAAGAGGAATTTTCCGGGGATCGTAGGCTTGTGTCAGATAGATATGCGCGCCGAACATTTTCATGAAGGACGACGGATTCCAGTAGCCAATCTGTGCGTATTCCAAAGAAAAATATTCATGGTAGATTTTGAGAAGATCTCCGTTGCCGGTTGCCTGCCGGATGATGGGCTCCTCGATTTTCCAGCGGCACTCCCGGGGCAGCCGCGCCGGTCGTTCATCGTTCGCGGCGGTCCGGATCTCCACGCCGGTGATCAGTTCGCCTTCCCGGACGGCAATTTCCTGCACCTGACGCGGTGATCCGTAGACGCCGGAAGCCTCGTCCTTTTCATACTTTCCGTCGTGGTTGTAGTCCGTAACGGCAATAAGCCGGTAGCGACCCTCGGGCAGATACAGCATGAACGCATCCTGATTGACGCGGGTGGCCGCGTATTCGGCGCCTCCGTCTTTTTTATCCGCGGGGTTGCAGGCCACGATGATCGTGGAGTTTCCCTTCCACCCGGGGCCGGTGACGCGCCCCTTGATTACCGCCGAATTATACATGGTCGGCCCTTTTTCTCCCTTCGATGGAAGGAGAGCGGGCACGGCGTCATCCTGGGCCGGGATGCTCAGATACCGGCAGCCCGTCAGGCCGGTGGCCAGGATGATCGTGAGGGCGGCGGCAAGCATCCGTCGGAAATCGTGCAGGCGTCCTTTCATGGCTTCCCCATTTTTCTTTCCAGATAGTCAACAATGGCACCGTGTCTTTTTTCCCTGGCCAGATCAAGCGCGGTTTTACCATCCTTGTTCTTCACCTTCAGGTCGGCCCCCCGCTCCACCAGCAGAACGGTCATTCTTTCCGATCCAGACTCGACGGCGAGCATCAATGGGGTGAGCCCCAGCCCGTCAAAAGAGTTCAGGTCTGCTTTTCGGCGAATGAGGGCGGCCGCGATATCCGGCAGATTTCGGACGACAGCCAGGTGCAGCGCCGTCTGGCCTTGTCGATTGGTCGCCTGAAGGTTCCCGGTTTGAGGGAGAAGCAGCAAGGCGATCGAAGCATGGCCGCCCTGGATGCTTTTCATCAATGGATTTTCGCCCGCTTCATCTCTGGCGGAGGCGTCCGCGCCTTCGGCAAGCAAAAGCCGGACATTGTCGTGGTCGCCCTTTTCCGCCGCCAGATGCAGTGGAGTTCTTCCTCTGGTGTCTTTCAGGTTCACATGGGCGTGGCGCCGGATCAGCATCGTGGCGATGTCGGAGCAACGGTAGTCGAGCGCCAGGTGCAGCGCCGTTTCCCCAAAGCCGTTTTGCAGGTCGAGGCCCTTTCCCGCTGCCAGCAAGGGCGGAATGCAGTCCCAGCTCTTGTTGTAAATGGCCCACAT
>Ga0209719_1004059_pt1 | contig 12362 bp, 10 predicted proteins | sample AD_JPNAS2_MetaG_FD_184421 | JGI IMG/M metagenome (GOLD analysis project Ga0209719, IMG submission 184421) | Active sludge microbial communities of municipal wastewater-treating anaerobic digesters from Japan - AD_JPNAS2_MetaG (SPAdes) (version 2) | ecosystem: Engineered > Bioreactor > Anaerobic...
AATCCATGCCTGCCCAATGTCGAGAAGTCAACCTTTCCCTCTCTGCGGACATACAGACCCGGGTGGATTCTCTCTTCATGAATCGATGCCATCGGATAAAACTGCATTGCATTCGCCTCAACGCCCATGATCGTCCCGGCATGTGCGGCAAGACTGACATGAGGTATCATCGCCAGCATCGGATTGGTCAAATCCTGAACCATCAACGTCATTCCATGAACCTTTGCCCAACAGAGGCTCAGCAAAGCGCCGGAAAGCGTTTTGCACGTCTTCAACGCCACTCCGCTCCAGCCCAGCTCACGACCGAGCACGACATGATGCCAGTCATGGGCGCTCTCATCCATGAACAGCGGTTTTCGGGCGCTCACGGCACGAACATCAATGGGATGAGCTATGATATCATATGGAAACGGTTGTTCCACATAGAGAAGCTTCGCATAGATTTCCGGTTGTTCAAGAAGCAATTGGTCTAAAATGTCACACACGTAGGCCGGATCTTCAACGGTGCAATTGAAGTCCGCAGTGAGCCACAAAACCCCGCTTTCATTGGCGATCCGCCCAACATCAATCAGTCGGGTATAATCCCAGTCCCGATCGTTTCCCGTCAGCTTCACCTTGAGACAGGTCAGTCCGTCCCGGGCGATCCAGTCGGTCAGGAAGAAGGGATACCCATCCTCGACAACAGGCCCGTCATACCCTTCGGGTTCAAGGATGTCCTTTGCACCGACAAGGTGCCAGGCGACCAGCGATGTGGCAGCATCGGCTCCTTCCGCAAAGAAGTCGGCGGGGTATTTGCCGACGAACGGCTTGCCATGTTCCTCTCCAAAGTACCGGGAGAGATCATGATTCATATAGTCCTTCGTAAAGGTTTTCCACGTATTTATTTTATGGACATTACCATATGCATCATGCAGAGCCAAATCAAAAAGCGAGTTGCAGACCAAGGCCGCCAACCAAGGCATCTTCTCATCTGCATTGCAGCGCGCATTTTCTTTGTTCCAAACATCCTTCAGCGGACCTTCAATGAACCGATGCCCTATTTCCATTGCGTGTCCGCTATCCGCATTCGTTCTCCACAGTTCGCAAAGAACCCTGCAAAAATCCTGCAGCCGATTCTGACGGTAGGAATAGGCAAGCGAGCTTGGCCAGACCCACGCTACACTCAACGGGGTTTCACCCCGTCCGACTGCTTCAGCACCACCTTTTGAGCGGACGTGAATCGCTGTGCGCGCTTCAATTACATGGGTTGTGGTCTCAGGACCGAACTTCAGAGGAACTCGTGTCTCTATCGGACAGAAATAGAGCTCACAATCGTCAATACGGATATCCAAATCACTCATTGGCGCTCCTTACAGTAAAAAGTCTACCACAGTTCCCTATTATGTCAATCTTCTGAACAAAATTGATATCTATCTTTCAAAGGATGAATTAAGATGGTTTTTCCAAATGACCAAGGTTCTGAAAATCATTGTTTTTCATGCATGAGCCGGCCATGGTTCCGAGACTGACGGCATCATCGCATGCCGATACTCCGCGACGCTCCCTCATGCCTGTGACAGCAACAGACAGTCAATTGTAAAAAGGTTGAGCAGGGGATTGATTTTCAAGAATTCAAGCTAATGAGGTTTGGTTTCAGCAAGGAGCCGTTCGATTCGTCTTCCATACTCGACAAAATTGGCGATTCGGCGATCTTTCGTGCTGACTGCTTTACTGTCATGAAACACGACCTCCATATGCGGTTCAATGCTGTAGTACCCTTTGTATCCGTCTTGCTGTAAGGCGGCAAGGATTTTTCTTACATCCCCTCGCCCTTCACCCGGAAACGTGTAATGTTCCACCTTTTCCAAATCCGAGCTCCAATAAGCATCCTTGACGTGGACATGAACGACATGCTCCTTGACAGCATTGTAGAACTCAAACGAGTTTTGGGCAGTATAGGGAAACGGAGAATCGGCATCAATGGTGATGGGGGGATTTCCCGTGTCAAACACGAGCTTCATTCCCGGACAGTGTTCGAGCATGCGCAAGGTATGACTGCTGCTTAACCCACCATAGGTGTGGCAATTCTCATGAACCGGAGTCATCCCCTGATCAAGGAAGGCTTGTGTAACCCAATTCAGGCGTCTGAAACGCTCTTCCTCCATTTGATCCTCCAGGATTCGCCCATCAGCGTCTTGGAGAACCTGATAGCTCATGATTCGAACCAGCTTGCTTCCCAATCGGTTCATTCGGGTGATTGAGCGCTTTACAGCGGATTTCGTTACATTGAAATCCTCGTGTACCGGCTTTGCCCAATTCGCAATTCCGCTTGCGAAGCAGGGTACGCTGATCTGTTGTTCTTCAAGGTAATCTGCGACTCGGGAAAACTCTTCATCTGTGAGCTCATGAGCGAGCTTGGAATCAACAGTTCTCAGCTCCATCGCACTCCAACCAAGCGTATGAAGAACTGCCACCTGATCTTCGATTCGATCAGCGGCTTCATCGGTAATTCCAGTCAATAGATACATATTATTTTGCTCCTATCCGATCATCAGATATTATTCCATACACTTCTTTGACTCTACCATCATTTATTAATTTGTCAATCTTCTGTACAAAAGCTTCAGTTCACTTCCGGCTGTCAAACCAGCGTTGGGCTAAAGGTATTTTTCTCTTCAAAGCGAGACTCGCCGCACCAAGCGCACCGGACCAGCTGCCGAGGATGCTTTGTTCGATATTGACCGTTGAGAAGGGAGATTCCATCGCTCGTGATGATGCTTCACTTCTGATAAGCTCCGTAAGCAACGGCCCCGCATTGGAAAGACCGCCCCCGATAATGATTTTTTGCGGATTCAATATGTTGATCAGATTTGAACTGGCGATGCCGAGCTGAACAGCAATTTTTTTCATGCACGAAAGAGCTATTTCATTCCCTTTATGCGCTTCATGAGCAATGAAGACTCCGGTAAGCCTTCCCTCACTCAATACATCCCATAATATATTCGGTTCGACCCTCTCACCCAATGATTTCAAGGAGCGATATCGCTCTTCAACGAGACGCACCAGGGCTTGACTGGAGGAAAATGCCTGCAAGCATCCGTATCTGCCGCATCCGCAAAGGGGACCGTTCGGGTCAATCAGCATATGACCGATTTCTCCGGCACTATAGTCTGCACCTTCGAGAAGAATCCCATCATTGATGAACGCTGCACTGATGCCGGTCTCCACTCCGATGTAGATGAGATTTTTTACCCCTCGCCCCGAGCCGTATTGGGCTTCGGCCAAACCTGCAGCTCTATGTCTGTTCATTACTATGCATGGCAGCCCGGTGTGTTTAGTGACCGGTTCTCCCACTGCAACCTTTTTCCAACCCAGATCATCGGCACGAGAGATGACTCCGGTGGTGCTGTTGACCAATCCGGGGGTTCCGATGCCAATCAGAGGCAGAAGACGTCCCGGAACACGATCGAGCATAGAGTCGATTCCTTCCAAGAGGGTGGCAATGAAATGGGAAGGGTTAATTGGACCGGTAGGAACCTGGTGAGTTGCTACCGGTTTACCATACAAGTCACTGAGCAAAAAGTTCCATGTTTCACTATGGTAAGAAGCACCGAGAGCATACCAGATCGATTCCGTTAATCTGAGGGGAATGGCGGGCCTTCCACGTCCATTGATTGAGGAATCAAGCTCCTTTACAAGCTCCAGTTGCATTAATTGTGAGATAATGCTGGAAGCCGTGGTTCTGCTCAGCGCAAGCTGCTTGGCTATGAAAGCTCTCGTTGCCTTTGACTGTTCCTGTTCAATCAACGTAAGCGCAGCTTCTATATTACTCTCGCATGGAGAAGTCCAATACAACTCCGGGCTTGCCATGTCTTACCTCTCCCTGTAACCAACGAAGCTTCCGCCTCATAATTACTCATCAGTGTACTACCTCCATGCCAAGATAGCAAATGGTACAAGATTGCTTACACACCGGGAACATTCTTGGAATCGCTTGACCACTCCCAAACTTTTTGCAGCTAAAAATGAAAATCTTCTACCCCCGTTTTTCCTGACCAATAAGGAAAACATCGGTGTCTACGTATTCATCATCGGAAATCGTTTCCGCCAATTCGATATATTCCTTCAACTTTTTCTGCAGAAGTTTCCTGTCAATCAACTTCAGATTGTATTCGGAAACCATTGTCGGGGATAAGCTGCGGCTGAGAGCAAATTCCACAACCTCATCATCCTTGCTTGCACAGAGGATGACGCCTACGCTCGGATTTTCGTTTTCTTTTCTCATTTCACGGTCAAGAGCTTCCAAGTAGAGATTCATCTTTCCGACATACTCCGGCTTGAATTCTCCGATTTTCAGTTCAAATGCAGCGAGGCATGACAGTCCTCTGTGATAGAACAGCAAATCGACATAATAGTCGTGCTTTCCAACCTGCACCCGATGCTCCTCGCCGATGAACGTGAAGTCCTTGCCGATTTCAAGAATGAAATCTTTCAGATTTCCTGTAATGGACTTCCGTACATCACGTTCCGAGACGGAATCCGGCACATCAAGAAACTCAAGCACATAATGATCAAGAAACACATTTCCCGTCGCCCTTCTCGATGCTTCAATGGCAGGCGAAAGAGGTTTTTGCGACAACATGAATCTCTCATAGTATCCGCTGTCAATCTGCCTTTCCAATTCTCTTGCACTGTATTTCTCTTTCACGCACATATTCATGTAAAACACGCGTTCATCCATCGTCTTGCATGCAGACATTATTTTTAAATGATTAGACCAACTCAATTGTGTCAACAGTGTTGACACTTTTGGGTTGCCCTTGTAAAGCTCATAAAACTGCTTCATTCTATAAAGACCCCGGCGGTTGAATCCTTTCAAATCAGGATAGTTCGCTGCAAAGAAGTCGGCGAGCTTCTGCACAAAGGCATCACCGTATTCGGCGTTTTCAGAGTGTACGCTGATGTATTCACCTATATCGATATATATCAAAATAAGTTCTTCATTCACCTTGCGATAGGCGCGTTCCCTGGCGGACTCGATAATGGCAACAACTTTTTTAAAATGCTCACCGTACCGTATTACACCATTCATAGCCGACCTTCCCCACTCTTTTCATCGCCTCACGACTTCCAATTCGTGATTTGTTCGTCGATTGCATCAATTGCAAAGAAAAAGGGGCTCAAGGGGATTCAACCGCTTGCTTTAATATACCCCTTCCTCTCCTTGAGCCCCCTCTTGCCCATGTGATAGGATGCGGTGATGAAGCTGAGCTATGAGAACAAGGAAAGTGAGGCCTCGATTCTGACGAACACCAAAGCCGCCGTGTTTGACGGAAAGATCGGTGGAGGGAACCTTCTGATCCATGGTGACAACCTCAATGTCCTTCAGGCGCTTCGTGCTTCCTTTTCAGAGAAGGTCGACTTGATCTACATCGATCCCCCCTATTCCACCAATACGGTTTACCGAGTCGGATCGGATCGAACCGGAACGGTGAGCTTCAGTCCGGAGGATGAGGTCGCCTATCGGGACGACCTTGGCGGAAGCGAATACCTCGAATCCCTGCGCAAGCGCCTGATCATCGCCAAAAAGCTCCTTTCCCCCCGAGGCTCGATCTACCTCCACATCGATGACAAGATCGGCCACTATGTAAAAGTCCTTATGGATGAGGTCTTCGGCCGGGAAAACTTCAGAAACGACATCACCCGGATAAAATGCAACCCCAAGAACTTCAGCCGTCAGGGATACGGGAACATAAAAGACCTGATCCTCTTCTACAGCAACGGACCTGATCCGATCTGGAATGAAGTCAGAGTTCCTTTGGATGAAGCGGATCTTAATCGGCTTTTCAGGAAGGTCGACAAGGACGGCCGCCGGTATACGACGATTCCTCTCCACGCCCCCGGCGAGACCAGAGGCGGGGCGACGGGAAAGAAGTTCAAAGGACTCCTGCCCCCCAAGGGCCGCCACTGGCGCTCTTCGCCTGAAATGCTCGAAAAACTTGATGCACAGGGCCTGATCGAATGGTCGAAGAACGGGGTTCCCCGAAAGATCATCTACGCCGATGAGCATATCGGGAAAAAGCTTCAGGACATCTGGGAATTCAAGGATCCCCAATATCCCTCCTATCCGACCGAGAAGAACCTCGAATTGCTCAAGACGATCGTTGCAACCTCCTCGAATCCGCAGAGCATCGTCCTGGACTTCTACTGCGGATCGGGCACCGCCCTGCTCGCTTCTCAGCAGCTCGGTCGACGATGGATCGGCATCGACGAATCCCTTCCGGCGATTGAAACCGTCGGGCAGCGCCTTGGACCCACCTATCAACTTTTGAAGCAAATCACGCTCGGATAAGATGCAAGACTTGGCAGGTCTTAGTCAGCAGTGCTACACTTCTTATATGCATCATCAGTATGCGGGAGGTATTACATGAAACGGATTCTTATCATTGCCGTGCTGGCACTCATCGTGGTTTTCCCGGTCGCAGCAGCATCGACTTCGTGGGCTGCGGGACTCAACATCGGAACGGGCGTAAGCCTTGCCGGCCAGTTCCAGATGGAAAAATTCAAGCTCAACGCCAATCTCGGGTACGGCTTCGTCAACAAGTATGTCGCCGCTGATCTCTTTGCGGACTATCAGGTGTACGAGTTCAACATCGACAAGGCCCGCTTCGGGGTGACCGCAGGCGCCGGAGCGAATCTCACACTGGTGAACAACAAAGAGTTCGGTCTGGCGGCGATCGTCCCGGTCGGATTGGTCTACCGGATCGACAGCGCCAATTTCCCCCTTGATATCTACCTCAAAGTACAGCCCGGCGTGAAGATTCTTCCTGATCTCGGCTTCCACATCGACGCCTATCTCGGAGCCGTCTGGCGCTTCCAGTAACCTAAGCAAGGGTTCTTTGGCTGAGAGGGTATCGGTGTATACCCTCTTTTTCGTCACTTATCCAAACAAACGTCCTATTTCACAATCGGTTTATTCCCAAAAGCAGTGTATACTGGTAGTAATGGAGGTTTGCCATGTGTGATACGATCGGCCGAATCACCGATGAACGATCGGTGTTGTTTGGAAAGAACAGCGACCGTCATCCCAAGGAAATCCAGGTTCTCGAGTTCGTTGCCGGAACCCTTGAATCCAACCGATATCCGGCTTTGGACAAATACACTCCCCAGTTTGAAACCTTGGAAAAAGTCCACCGGCATTTTGAACACCCCTACCCGGCCCTCGTCAGCCGCCCTTCGTGGATCTGGGGAGCCGAGATGGGCGTCAATGACCGGGGAGTCGTTATCGGAAACGAAGCGGTCTTCACCAAACAAAAGAGCCTGAAGGAAGGGCTACTCGGCATGGATATCCTCCGCCTCGCCCTTCACAACGCCGCCACCGCCGAGGCGGCGCTCGAGTTCATCCTCAACCTGCTTGACAGCTATGGCCAGGGAGGCGACGGAGCCTTCGTCGGCAAGCTTTCCTACTCCAACTCCTTCATCATCGGGGATAACGAGCAGCTCTTCATTCTGGAGACTGCGGGACACCGATGGGCGGTGAAGCCGATCGAAACCCACGGCGCCATCAGCAACGCATACAGCATCGGAACATCGTACAAAAGGAGTGATGCCGTCAGCAGCGGCAAGCACTTCGCCGAAACGTGGCGCGACGGATTCATGGAGTTTTTCTCCAAAGGCCGGGTACGCCAGAAGACGACGTCCAATCTGTTGGCGGACGCCGAACCGACGTGGATGGGAATGCGGGATGTTCTCCTATACAACAGAGGAACGCTTGGAAAAATGGATCGGTCGATGAAGTCGATCGCCATCAACGCCTCCTTCCCCAAACCCACCCGGACGACCGCTTCGATGGTGGTGGAATATCCTGAAGAGAACATTCTCATCTGGTCGTGTCCCGCCCCCCTTCCCCAATACCATCCCTTCGTTCCGATCATCTTCGGAGTCGACGGCATCTGGGAAGAGAAGAACAGCTATGAAGATGCGAAGAAGCGCCAGAATCTCACCAACGCCCTGCTGCGAAGCTCGGCTCAGGAGCGCATCAAGGCCGCAGACGCAGCCCGAGCGCTGGATAAACGCTTCGAAAAGCGGATCCGAACCGCCTTGGGCGACAAGGCGAAACTCAAAAAGGCGGTCGAGCAGTGTACGGCCGATTTCCACAAGCATGAAAAGGATCTGGCCCAAAAACTTGGGGTAAAATAATAAAATGACTGCGGTTTGATTCTATTCCTTGCTTCCCTTGGTAAGGTTCAACACGGCGAAGATCGATGAGCCGAGAATCAATAGCAGGGAGATTGCGTTGATTACCGGCGTGGAGCCGTCGCGAACCTGCATATACATGTTCACCGGCAGCGTCGCCTGCGATCCCAGCAGGAAAATCGTCGTATTGAAATTCTCGAAGGACATCAGGAATGCCATCGCCGCTCCCCCGATGATTGAGGGACTGAGATACTTGAGGGTGATGAACCACATCACTTCTAACCGGTTGGCACCAAGGTTGTATGCCGCTTCCTCAAGGGTTCGGTCGAACTTCTTCAACCGGGCGGAAACGACCAGCGCCACGATCGTGGAGATGAACGACGACTGGCCGAGAACGACCAGAGGGAACCCCGGACCCAGGAACTTCAAGTACAGGCCGAGATGGTTTTCGATGAAGAGTCCGATCGTGTTGGAGAACATCAGGATCGAGATACCCAGAATGACGCCGGGAATGACCATCGGAGCGATCATCAGAAAGTAGAGAGCGTTCTTAAAGCGAAAATTCTCATGCTCGAAAAGGAACGCCGCGCACGTGCCGAGGAACGTGGAGAGGATCGTTACCGAAATCGCCACCTTGAAAGAGGTTGCGAGGCTTCTCAAATTGATCTTGTCATGGAAGATGCCGACAATCTTCGGCCCCTTGCCGAAGAACCATTTTAGCGTGAATCCGTTCCAAGGCAGCGAGGGGTACATCGACTCGTTGAAGGCGAAGACCATCGTCACGATCAAGGGAGCGAAGAGAAAGATGAAGTACAGGACGATGAAGATCGTGAAACCGCTTCGGTATTTTTTCGATGAAGGCAAGCTCTTGATCATTTGACCACCTCCTTCAAGCTTTGTTTGGTGACTTTCAACAGAACCCAGACGATCAGGGACGAGAGGGCGAGCAGGAGGAAGCCGAACGCGGCTCCCTGATTCCAGTTGAAATAAAGGATGATCTGATTGTAGATCTGTTCGGTAAACCACAGCGAGTTCTTTCCGCCCATCAGGTTCGGAGTCAGGTAGCTCCCCAGAACAAGCATGAAGACGATGATCCCTCCGTTCACAAGACCCGGAGCACAGTGGGGAATGATGATGGTCTTCCAGATCGCGATCTTGGAAGCGCCGAGGTCGTATGCTGCCTCGATAATCGAATCGTCCAGATCGTCCATAACACCGATGACCGGCACCACCATGAACAGCATGCTGGTGTAGACGAGCCCCATCACCATCGCCACATCGTTGTACAGAAGCTCAATCGGTTCCTTGAAGATTCTCAGGGCGACGAACAGGTGGTTGATCAGGCCGCTTTCCCGCAGGATGATCATCCAGCCATAGACCCGGATCAGCTCGCTTACCCAGAACGGAACCAGAATGAGGATCATCAACACCCCGACATACCTGCCCTTCACCATCTTTGACACATAGAAGGAAACCGGCAGGGAGATCACCATCACCAGAAAGGTCACGAGCAGGGAATACCCTGCGGTTCGAACGAACGTCAGCCAATAGATCGGCTCGCGGAAGAACGCAAAATAGTTATCCAACGACAGCTTGCCGGTATTCGCCTTGGTGAATGAGAGGCGAAGAAGCTCAAGGTGCGGCAGCACGATGAGAAGGAACAGCCACAGCACGACGGGGAGAAAAAAGAAGAGGAACCCCCACTTGATTTGTTTTCTATTCTTCATCATACAACTTCCAGTCACTGCGCTTGAAGCACGTTACATTCTTCATATCCCATCCGATGTGGATCCGATCCCCCGCTTTGATATGGTCGAACTCCCTCGTCTGCGGAAGAGCCACGACCATCTCGTCCTTTGAATCGACCGGACGGACGATAAGCCGGCTGTTGCCCGCATCAAAGAGAATCGAAAGCACGTCGACGGGAAGGACGTGAAACCCTTTCCGATCTTTTTCCGGGTTGATGACCACCGATTCGGGACGAACGAAGAGATCGTACTCCTCGTCCTTGCTTTTGGTTTCAATCCGTTCGGAGAGAACAAAGTCGAAAACGTCGTTGTATCTGGCCACCGAAGCGCCCTCATGATCATGACGAACCTGCACCCGCAGCTTGTTGTTGTTTCCCACGAACTGAGCGACGAAGGATGATTTGGGTTCGTGGTAGAGCTCCTGAGGAGTTCCGATCTGTTCAAAACGACCGTTGTTCATCACGGCGACGGTGTCGCTCATCACCATCGCCTCGCTCTGATCATGGGTGATGTAGACGAAGGTGGTTCCCACTTGGGCTTGAAGATTCTTCAGCTCCACCTTCATATGCTCGCGAAGCTTGGCATCCAGGGCTCCGAGCGGTTCATCCAGCAGAAGCACCGTCGGCTCCATGATCAGGCAGCGGGCGATCGCGATCCGTTGCTTCTGTCCGCCGGAGAGCTGGTTGATCTGTTTTTTCCCGGATCCGGGCAGTCCCACCCGCTCCAGAAGTTCCTGAACCTTTTTGTCCACCGAAGAACCTTTCTCACCCCGTCTTCGAAGTCCGAAGGCGATATTCTCATGGACGTTCATCATAGGAAAGAGGGCGAGGTTCTGGAATACCAGATTCACCGGCCGCTTGTTGGGAGCGACGCCCGCCATGTCCTTTCCATTGAAGAGAAGTGTACCCCCATCGGGTTTGTAGAACCCGGCTATAATCCTCAGCAGCGTGGTCTTTCCACACCCCGAGGGTCCGAGAATCGAGAAGAACTTCCCATCCTCCACATCGAATGACACTTGGTCAACCGCAGTGAAATCACCAAACTTCTTGGTGACGCTTCGAACAGAGAGTGCACTTTCCATACTGTTGTCTACCTACTTGAATGAGCAGCCAATAGCCGCTACCACCGGCTATTGGCTCAATAATCTGGCGATCCGTCAGCGGGCCGCTTGGATCTTATCCAATGTTTTGCCTTCCATTTCCTCGATTCCGGCGGGGACGGTCGGATACCAGTTGATGTTCGCAAGAACCTCGGGCGGCAAGCCGCGGGTGAAATTCGCTTTGATTTCCTCATCAAGGTATTTCACGGCATCCTTGCTGGCGGTTCCATAGGTCTCCCGGTTGGTGAAGAACGCGGCGTTCTCCGGCCGAAGCATGAAGTTGATGTATGCATAGGCGGCATCAAGGTTTTCGCTCTTCGCGGGAATGGCGAAGGTGTCAACCCAGGCCAACGCTCCGCTGGTCGGGGCGAAATAGTCGATGTTCGGATTTTCCGCGTGCAACTTCCAACCGGCCTGCTCCCAAGCCGAAGCCGCCCAGACCTCTTCGGTCAAAAGCGATTGAAGCAGCTGGTCGCCATTGTCCCAATACATCTTCACGGAAGGCTTTCCCGCGATGAGGGCTTTTTCCATGTCATTAAGGAACGCCTGATATGCCACAGGATCATCGTACAGAGCGAAGGGATCGTAGCCGAGGGAGAAGCCCATGCCGATCAGGGTCGGGCGCTTGAGCCGATAGGAAACCCGGCCCGCATACTTCGGATCGAGCAGATCCTTGAAGTCTTTCACGTCCGGAGCTTTCGCCGTGTTGATGACGAGTCCTTCCGTTCCATAGATATGAGGCACCGCATATGATTGGCCGTTCACCAGAGTGTTCTTTTTCACCGCCTCCAAAAGCGAAGAGTCAATCTGATCGGTGTCCAAGCGGCTGTAATCGATCGGCTGATAGATTCCATACTGCTCAACGACCGAAGAAATCCGATCCTGAGACGGCTGGGCAAGGTCGAATCCGCCGCCGCGGGTCGCTCTGAGCTTACTGATCATCTCTTCGTTGTTACTCAAGGTAACTTCGACTTTATAACCGGTCTCCGCCGTGAACTTATCCAGTAGCTCTTGAGGGGCGTACCCGGACCAGGTGATGATCCTCAATACCGGGTTTTTTGTTTCCTTGGAGCCTTGAGCGAAGACCATCGAACTCAAAACAACCAAAACCAAGAGAAGCAGAAATACTCTCTTCATACAATATCCTCCTTATAGGATTGCGAGATTCCACCACCATCAGGTACGGCAATCTCCTACTCTTCCAAGCATGGTAAAGGCCGCACACCGAAAAGTCAATTCGAAGACAAGGGTTATTCGCTATTTTGTGTGGGTAACCCCTACATGATTGTTGCTTTAGGAAGAGCAAGCTCCCCACAAACAAAGTAGATCATATTTTTGAA
>Ga0209719_1004070_pt1 | contig 12331 bp, 8 predicted proteins | sample AD_JPNAS2_MetaG_FD_184421 | JGI IMG/M metagenome (GOLD analysis project Ga0209719, IMG submission 184421) | Active sludge microbial communities of municipal wastewater-treating anaerobic digesters from Japan - AD_JPNAS2_MetaG (SPAdes) (version 2) | ecosystem: Engineered > Bioreactor > Anaerobic >...
CTCGCCGCCGGCCTTCTTGATCGCCGGTATGTCGCCCCAGGCGTGGGCGGTGTTCTCGACGTCGATGCCCCGGTGGAGCTCCACGACATCCGGCTTCACCTTGAGCTGCTCGACGACGGCGCGGGGATCCTCGACGTTGAGCATATCCACGACCGTGTAGATGCCGGTCTTTTTGGTATCGAGGATCGCCTTCTCGATCGTCGAGAGGGGTGCAAGGCCGGAGATGACGACGGCATCGGCGCCGGCGTCGGCGGTCATCCGGGCCTCGAGGTTGCCGGTGTCGAGCGTTTTTAAGTCCGCGACGATGAACGCGTTCGGCCGGATCTCGCGGATCTCGGATATGATCGAGAGCCCGAACTTCTTGATCAGGGGCGTGCCCGCCTCGATGATCAGGTGGTCGTTCTGGGGCAGCGACTCAAGAACCTTCCGCATGTGGTTTTTGTCCACGAGGTCCATGGCGACCTGAAGATACGGCGGATCCCAGAGGCGCTGGACCTTGAACCCCATGACCGCGTGGGCGGCCCGGTCCTTCTCGTGCAGGAGCGTCCCGACATCGGGGAACCGGTCGAGAGCCCGGCGGAGAGCGAGCTTCATCGCACCGTAGTTGAACCGGTAGATCTTGTTGTAGTCCTGTGCGGTCGGGTGGACGAAGACGCTCGCCATGATGACGATATCCTCGATGTCGAGCCCCTCAAAGACGCCCTCCTCGACCGAGTCGGCGACGGCCTTTGCCACCGCGGCCTGCACGGGCCCGAACATCTGGTTCACCTGGTACTCCTTCTTCAGAGTGACCTTCGGGATGACAAGCGTCGAGGGCTTTGTCGGCAGGTTCGGCCTGATGACCGCAAGGAGCGGTGTGTGGCCCCTCGATAGCTGCGATATCGAGTTCGCGAACGCCTGCCCTACCGCGCCCTCTTTATTTCCCATGACGAGATCGATATGCGCAAGTTCTGCGCCGTCTCCAACCAATGCTTCACCGATGAGATACATGCTCATGCCCTCAGATAGTGCAGAAATATTGGTGAGACAGGTATTAAAGATCATCCGGGCCAATCCGTAGAAATCGCGAGCGATACAGGTTTTTTCAGGGAGAGCCGGTGATCAAGAGGGATTTTGCCCCGGAAGCGGTGCGGTGTCGCGGGCAGACGCTTTGCGCCTGAAAACTCCGATCGCGATTGCAAGTTTGACCCACCGTCCTCCTGCAGCACACAACGCAGGCGACGACTCACGCCTGGAGAGCGCCGGCACCAGGTCTACCGGGCTTCGATCGCGAGAGAAGATAGCCGGGAACACAAAAGGCTCAACACGATACCCGGCAGTATCCGGGAGAAGTCATGAGAATGTGGGGTCGGTGAGATTTGAACTCACGATCGACGGGTCTCTCCGACATGCATCAGTGCTCCAACGGGTCATCATCTCTCAATCAGGAGACCCATTGTTCATCACGTGCAAAGACCGCTGGAGCCCGTCGCCATTCCGGGCTTGGCCACGACCCCGCTCTCTATACAGTCGACGCCATGCAGTATAAGGATTGCGCTGAGAGAAACCAGTAACGATATAACTGTACCGCATCCCATTTATATAGAATGGTTGAGGGCAGTTACGCGTGTGGGAACTCGCAAAAACCCCTGATCGGCATCACCATCGGCGAGATGCTGAACCGAATTGCAGCGGCGCACCCGGACAGTGAAGCAATCGTCTCCGTCCACCAGGGTATCCGGTGGACGTATGCCGAGTTTCTCGAGCGCGTGAACACCCTTGCGCGCGCCCTCATGGCGCTCGACGTGGAGCGCGGGGACCGTGTCGCCATATGGGCGCTGAACTACGCGGAATGGGTGCTGGTCCAGTTCGCCACCGCAAAGATCGGCGCCATCATGGTGAACATCAACCCGGCCTACCGGACCTACGAGTTCGAGTACGCTATGAAGCAGTCCGAGGTGCAGACGCTCCTCATCCAGGGGCGGTTCAAGACGTCCGACTACGTCGGCATGTTCTATGAATCCTGCCCCGAGGCGTTCGAGGCAAAGCCGGGCCGGATCAACAGCGACAAATTCCCGTTCTTAAAGAACGTCGTCTTCCTTGGCGATATACCCTACAACGGCATGTATACCTGGGACGACCTCCTTGCCAGGGCCGCGCTCATCAGCCCCGATGAGCTCCGGGAACGGGAAGAGTCGCTTAACTTCGACGACGCGGTCAACATCCAGTACACCAGCGGGACCACCGGCTTTCCCAAGGGCGTAGTCCTGACCCACCACAACATCTTAAACAACGGGTTCATCATCGGCGAGGGGATGAAGTTCACCCACGAGGACCGGCTCTGCATCCCGGTGCCCTTTTACCACTGTTTCGGCATGGTCCTCTCCAACATGGCCGCCGTCACCCACGGCTCCGCGATGGTCCTGCCCTCGCCGGTCTTCAGCGCCGAAGCGGTCCTCGCCACGGTACAGGATGAGCGGTGCACGGCGCTCCACGGGGTGCCGACGATGTTCATCGCCGAACTCTCTCACCCGGACTTCTCGAAGTACCGGCTGGACTCGCTCCGCACCGGCATCATGGCCGGGTCGCCCTGCCCGACCGAGGTGATGCGGGAGGTCAACCAGAAGATGAATATGTCCGAGATCGTGATCGTCTACGGGCAGACGGAGACCTCTCCCGGCGTCACGATGACCACGACCGCCGATCCCCTGGAACGCCGCGTCTCCACCGTCGGGAGGCCGTTCCCCCACACCGAGATCAAGATCGTCGATCCGCACACAAAGAGGATCCTCCCCCGCGGGGAGACCGGCGAGATCTGCGCACGGGGATACTGCGTGATGCGGTGCTACTACAACAATCCGAACGCCACCCGTGCGACGATCGACGAGAACGGCTGGAACCATACCGGCGACCTCGGGACGATGGACGAGGAGGACTACGTCAAGATCGTCGGGCGCCTGAAGGATATGGTGATCCGGGGCGGCGAGAACATCTACCCGCGCGAGATCGAGGAGTACCTCCACAATCACCCGTCGGTCGCCGACGTCTACGTGATCGGGGTACCGGACCAGAAGTACGGCGAGGAGTTGATGGCCTGGATCAAGCTGGAGAACGGGGCGAACCTCACCGAGGACGAGGTGAAGGAGTTCTGCCGGGGCCGGATCGCGCACTTCAAGATACCGCGCTACGTCAAGTTCGTCGATGATTTCCCCATGACGGTCTCGGGCAAGATCATGAAGTTCAAGATGCGGGAGGCGGCGATCGCGGAGCTCGGCCTTGAGTGCGCGTCTCAGATCGAGACCGCATAACGCCCTCCCCAACTTTTTTACCGCGCACGACGTGGTGTTCGTATGCATGAGACCTTCGGCATCCCGGAGATTATCGAGGCGATCCAATCGCTCCTCACCGACCCGGGCGTAAACCGCCTGGGCCCGGATGTTCTGGAGCCTGCCTGGGGGGGCCCGCTCATCGGCGTCTCGCGCGGCGATGACCCGCTGTACGCTGAGTTCCAGGAGACGATCGGGCCGTTTCACTGGGCGCCCCTCGAGGCGTTCTGCACCGGGTTCCCGGATGCCGGCGTCACGGCATCCGATATCGCCGTCGTCGTCTGGGCGTTGCCGCAGACCGCCGCAACGCGGCGCGACCACCGTGCATGCACGGCTCGTCCCTCGCGGCGCTGGAGCCTTGCCCGCCACTACGGAGAAGCGGTGAACGACCGCATCCGCGACCACCTCGCCCGGACGCTCACCAATGCCGGATACCCGGCCGTCGCCCCGGCCAGGCTCCCGGTGTTCCGGCGAGAGACCTCTGAGCGGTTCGGCATCGCCTCGCGCTGGTCGGAGCGGCACGCCGCCTATGCCTCGGGCCTCGGCACCTTCGGCCTCTGCGACGGCCTGATCACGGAGCGGGGCAAGGCGGTGCGCCTCGGGTCGGTCGTGGCCGCGATAAATCTTCCCGCAACGCCGCGGCCGTATAGCAACAGGACCGCATACTGCCTCCACTTCTCCGGAGATGAGTGCGACGCCTGCATCCGCCGTTGCCCCGCAGGCGCGATCTCGGCGGACGGCCACGACAAGGAGCGATGCTTTGCGTACATTCGGGAGATGATGGTGCCCTTCGTCGAGAGCGATATCGGCATCCCGGTCACGAGCTGCGGCCTCTGCCAGACCGGCGTGCCCTGCGAGGGGCGGCGGCCGCGATAATGGGGTATTCTGCCGCGGTGGCCTCTTCGTCTCCCGGCCCTGGCAGAGGGCGGTCATGACCGTGCCGGCGCGGTGAAGAAGGATGGTGCAGGCCGGCTCTACCGGAGACGTCACGATGTCGCCCGGGATCATCGCCGATCGCGATGGATCGGGTGCAATGGTAGAAAGATGGCCCGGTGCCGGCCCGGGCCAACCTATATATTGTGGGATCGCCATCGGGCTGCAGCGTGGGGGTGATGGGTCAGGATATGTACCCTGCCGTGAGTCCTTCTCCACCGTATCCACCCTGCTCACCGGTCTTTTGGGGCGCGGCGTAGCGCCCCTCTGCCGGCCGTATCATCGATCTCACCGTTCTCTGCCGGGATGAAACCCGGACGCGCACGCCCTCATGCCGGAGCCTCGCCCCCACACGAGGGCCGGCGAGGTTTGCAGGTTATCAGGAGGTATCGGTATGAAACGATTCATACGTACAATGGCAGTTGCTGCTGTTCTGGTCATCGCCATCGTGCTTGCTACAGGCGCAGCCTCAGCACAACTCTTCCCGCCCGGACCGGGACCAATGACGCCCGGACAGGGAACGGGGCCCGGGCCGGGACCGGCCGGGGCGACCGCGATCACGAGCGGGCCGGGGGACAACGAGTTTCCTGCGGTCTCAGGGAATACCATCGTCTGGTTCGACAACACTACTAAATCGGTCAAGGTCTATGATGTTGCATCCGGGCGGAGCCTGACGATTCCGGGGAACAACACCTATGCGCTGGTATCCATGCGGCAGGTGGATGTCTCAGAGAACCACGTTGTCTGGGCCGGCATGAGCGCCGCGACGATGACGTCTGATATCTACCTTTACGATATTGCAAGTGGTTCGGTGACACCGCTCACGAGTGGCCAGGGCTACCAGATGTTTCCAGCGATAATGGATAACCTCATCTTCTGGGACCAGATCGATATGGCGACCGGGAAGGGCGAGATCTACTGGTATAACATTGCTAACGGGCACACCGGTTCGCTTCTTAAAAATTCATCGATTAACCAGCTCTTCCCGGCCGCTGGCGGGGGTTTCGTAACATGGCTCGATGATGGGAAAGTCAGTGGTCGCCTCGATTTTCGCTGGTCTTCACTCCAAACCGGGAATATAACACGCTTGATCTCGACGAGCAGTGTAATCAGTCCCCCCGCGGTATCGAGCGATGGGAGATGGATCGTCTGGACTGCTATGGATGAGGCTGGGAATGCTCCCTACCTGCGCATGCTGGATACCACCACCAAGAAGATACAGAAGATCACCGGTGAGGGAGCCATGCCGGCCAATCCCGCCGTCGATGGCGACTTTATCGTCTGGACCGATTACCGGAACGGAAACGGTGATATCTATCTCTACGATATCCAGAGCGGGCAGGAGAGGCAGCTCACATCCGAGAGAGCAGAAGAGGTGTTCCCGGATATATCCGATGGCAGGATTGTCTGGATGGGCAACAACGACGGTTATTGGAACATATACTCTGCCACCGTCGGCGGGAGAGCACAGCCGACCGTTGCGCCTACCGGGTTCCCGACCGTTGCACCTACCGGGTTCCCGACCGTTGCACCTACCGGGTTCCCGACCGTTGCACCTACCGGGTTCCCGACCGTTGCACCTACCGGGTTCCCGACCTTTGCGCCGACCGGGTTCCCGACCCCCGCACCGACGGGGTTCCCGACCTTTGCACCGACCGGACACCACACTGAGGAACCGCATCACACCGAGGAACCGCACCACTTCACCTGATGGGGAGAGCGCATCGTCCCTGGCGGGGCGATCTCCCGCGCCTTTGCAGGCGGTACGCCGGTCCTCGTCAGGTTTAGCGGTGACGGGGACAACGTACTGCCGCTCTCCAGGAGCGATGTGCCCTGCCCGGATCGTGGGCGGTCCCGGTGCGCCGGGAGAAAAGACAGCCGGCGTTCCGGGCCATACGAGGGGCTGCCCGGAACAACCCCCGTGCGGATCAGGCAGCCTCGCGAGCCCGCCCGACCAGCGCCTGCGCCGCCGCCGCGGCCTCCCGGACGATCTCTTCCTCGCCTGCCACCTCCCGCTCGTGCATGAGAACCCGGCCCTGGCAGAGGACGGTCATGACCGCGCCGCCGTTGCAGGCGTAGACGGCGTTTGAATCGGCGTGATGGAGGGGGGTGTTGCAGACCGCCCGGGAGTCAAGGAGGATGATATCGGCCGGCGCACCGACGATCAGGGTCCCCGGGCCGGTGCCGAGCGCCCGGGCGCCCGCAGTCGTCGCCATCGCGACCGCCTCGCCCGCGGAAAGCAGGGTCGGCGAGTTCCAGGCAAACTTCTGCAGGAGGGCGGCAAACTTCATCTCCTCCATCAGATCGAGGTTGTTGTTCGAGGCACACCCATCGGTCCCGAGGGCGACGTTCGCCCCGTGCTGCTTCAGCCAGTGGTAGGGCATGGCCCGGTTGACGGCAAGCTTCATGTTGCTCGCCGGGTTGTGGGATGCCGAGACGCCGCGCTTGCCGAGGAGCCGGCACTCGGCCTCGTCGAGCCAGCAGCAGTGCGCGGCGACGGTCCGGGGGGTGAGGCACCCGCAGTCGTCAAGGTGCGCCGCGGGGCGTTTGCCGAACTGTGCGACGCAGTCGACGACCTCCTTCTCGGTCTCGGAGAGATGGACGTGGATGCCGATCTCCTGTTCCCGTGCAAAATCGGCGCACCAGGAAAGACCCTCCGGCGAGACGGTGTAGACCGAGTGCGGGCCGACGGCTGCCCGGATCCGCGGGTTTGCAAGCGATTTTATGCGGGTGACGAGGGATTCCGTCGCCTTGATCTCGGCCTCCCGCTTCTCGGCGTTCCCGAGATCGATGAACCCGTAGGCAAGTGTCGCCCGGATACCCATATCGTCGACCGCCTGCGCCGCCCGGTCCATGAAGAAGTACATATCGTTGAACGCGATCGTGCCGCTCCGGATCATCTCAAGGCAGGCGAGCCTCGTGCCGGCGTAGACGTCGTCGCCGGTAAGGTGGGCCTCAAGCGGCCAGATCTTCTGCGAGAGCCACTCCTGTAGCGGCATGTCGTCCCCGTAGCCCCGGAGCAGGGTCATCGCAGCGTGGGTGTGGGTGTTGACGAGGCCGGGGAAGGCGAGCCGGTCGGAGCCGTCGATGATGACGTCGACGTCATGCTCGCGTCGGATCCCCTCCCCGATCCCGGCGATCGTTCCCGTCTCGTCGACGGCGATGTCCACGGTCGATCCGTTGATGGTGGCCCCGGCGATCAGCACCGGTCCCCGTGCGATAAATACGTCATTTGACTCGTTCATGTGTATCTCTCCACGATATTCTCCAGGATCTTCTCCATCCTTCTGGCATTCGCCCGCGAGGTCTCGAGCACCTGGTCAAAGGTCAGGACTGTCTCCCCGAGGCCGTTTGCGTAGTTGTCCACGGTACATATGGCGGCAAACCGCATATCGAGTTCCATGGCGAGTGTCGCCTCGCTTGCAACCGTCATCCCGACGAGGTCCGCTGCGCAGGCGAGCGCTCTTACCTCGGCGACCGTCTCGAGGCGCGGCCCCCGGGTCTGGGCGTAGACCCCGCCCACCCGGGCCTCCGGGATGAGTTCGCCGAGGCTGCGGATGAGATCCGCGTCCAGCCGGGGGCAGATGTGGCCGATGGTGCACTCGTGGATGGACGGTATATCGGTGGCGCTGAGGTAATCGGTGGGTATGACGATCGAGCCCGGCGGTATATCCGGTCTCAGGGAGCCGGCGGAACCGAACGCGATGACCGTGTCCACGCCGAGAATGGCGAGCGCGGCAAGACACGCCCGGTAGTTGATGCGGTGCGGCGGGAGGTTGTGCTGGTGGCGCATGAGGAGCGCGAAGGCTCCGGTGCGGACCTCGGCCCTGCCGTAGGGGGTCGCGACGGTCGTCTCCTCGAGCGGCGGGAGGTCGGCGAAGAGGAGGCTCGTGCCTCCGATGATCCCGAGCACTATACGCACCCCGCACGGTGGTGCAGGCCGTCCCGGCGGGCCGGGAGAGCCGTAGCGGCATACGCTCGTCCGTGTGACATGCTATGTAGAGGGTTGGCGCCCGGATGGGAAAATTCCATCTATACGGTGTTGCGGAATCGGTTCGCAAGAGTTTACCCCTCCGGCGACGACCGGATCAGGCATGGGCAGGTTTCTGATGGTCGGCGAGGACGCCATCCGGGCCGGGCGGTGCACGGACGTCTACTTCCGGCGCGTCGTGGACGTCATGGAGAAGGACGGGGTCAATCCCCGCGTCACGATGGAGGTGACGGCCACGGCGCTCCCGGACCCGTGGGGGGTCTTCTGCGGCCTTGACGACGTTCTCCGGCTGCTTGAGGGCATCCCGGTGGATGTGGATGCGATGCCGGAAGGCTCGATCTTCTCTGCAAACGAACCGGTCCTCCGTATATCGGGACGCTACCGGGATTTTGCGGTCTACGAGACGGCGATACTCGGGTTTCTCTGCCACGCGTCGGGGGTGGCGTCGGCGGCGGCTCATATCCGGCTTGCTGCCGGGGGCCGACCGGTCTACTCCTTCGGCTCTCGCCGGCAGCACCCGGCGATCGCGGCGATGATCGAGCGGGCGGCCTGGATCGGCGGGGTGGACGCCGTGAGCAACACCTGTGCGCCGGATGGAATAGCGCTCGCGGGGACGATGCCCCACGCGTTTGTTATGTGCTATCCACGGCCCGAAGATGCCTGGTCTGCGTTTGCGCGGGAGGCTGCCCCGGAGGTGCCGCGGATCATGCTCTGCGACACCTTCTCCGATGAGCGGGCCGAGGCGGTCAGGGCGGCGGCATGCGGGGCGACGGCGGTGCGGCTCGACACGCCGCGGTCCCGGCGGGGGGATATGCGGGCGATCATCGAGGAGGTGCGCTGGGAGCTCGACGTCCACGGCTACCCGGACGTGAAGATCTTCCTCTCGGGCGGGCTCTCGCGCGAGGACGTTGCGGCATACCGTGACGTCGCGGACGCCTTCGGCGTCGGGGGGGCGATCGCGAACGCGCCGGTGATCGATTTTGCCATGGATATCGTCGAGATGGAGGGGAGGCCCCACGCGAAGCGCGGGAGACGGAGCGGCGCAAAGCAGGTCTACGAGATGGCCGGCCGGCGGGTCACGCTGCCCCTTGAGGCTCCTGCGCCGGAGGGCGGGGTGGGGCTCCTCTCCCGGTTCATCGAGGGCGGTGCTATTCGCGCACGCCCGAAGATGGAGGATGCGCGGGAGCGGGTGCTCTCCCGGCTTTCCGGCCTTGCTCGCCGGGGATAGGGGAGCGGCCGGCCACAACCCTTTTTATGGGATCACGATCAACATAGTAGGGTAACAGGGGCCGATAGATCAGGGGGAGATTGCTTCCTTGGCATGGAAGAGGCCGCGGGTTCAATTCCCGCTCGGTCCATGTTTCTGTTTTGCAGATTGGTTTGATATACAGGACTAATAGGAAACATCTAAATCTGCCCGAAACTTAATGTGAATTAACCGGGGATGTGGTAACTCTGGATCTCCCATCTCTCATCAAAGATGATAGAGACTTCGATGACATTCAGGATCTTATCCAGTACCTTGAATGTGAACGAGGAGACGATCAGATCAGCAGCAACCTGCACATAGTTGCGACGCTGTCAACATTCCAGAGCATTGACCAATTCATCGAGAGTCTCAGAAACTTCCGTTTTTCTATCGTTAAAAGGAGGGGAAAGCTCCTCCTCCTCTCGAAGGAGTCTCAGGATAAGCAGATCTACATCTATGCATTCTTTGATGATAGGAACAATGTCCCGCTCTTCATCACGGATGCAAAAAAGACCAATGAGATACCGGACACCCTCTTCACGTACATCAACCGTACAAAAGAGATCTCGAATCTCTGGATAGCCCCTAAGGTAATGAAAGAGATCAAAGATAATCTCGCCCGGGAATATCAGGATATGATCATAACCTATTTCTCTGCGAGGAGGAGCCCTAATACTGATATCCACTCCGAGTTCAGGCCCCACACTGAGAGGAGCATCCAGTACAGGGGGAACGACGGAAAACATACGCTCGAGGAGATGGAGTTTTATTACGGTGTACTACCGAAAATCCTTGAGATCCAGCTCCCGAATGGTATCGCGTTCCGTATCGACAATAAGGGTATTATAACACTGCGCCATGGGCATTTCGCTGGTGTCTTCCAGATTATCGAGGAGATCGTTTCACGTCTTGAGAAGGTGAGAGAGGCAATTGGAGAGTCGGGATATTCCATCAGTAAAGTTGGATCCCGCAGGCAGTTTACGAATGCTATCCAGATCCCCTGGTCTATAGATATGCCGGTGGAGATGCACTCCGATGATGTTCCCCGATTCTGTAAAGCGATATGCAGCAAGGAGTGGAACTTTACCGTACTGGAACAGGTATTGGTGCCTGGTTCAATGTTCTTCTCTGCCCGGTTGATCGACGAGCATACAGGCTCTCTCCTGGATATCTCGACTACCGGCAGGAAGATCGATGTGTATCCTGTAGAGAAGATAGACATCGGAACATCCATGAGGTTCTTTGAGTTCGTGGTCGAGAATATCGATCACATGGCGACCGTAGGGTGATACTATCTATATTCCTCGCGAGAAAGAAGACTTTCAGGCATTTTATAACCGTTCTCCGTCTGATGTTCGCGAGGAACTGAATAAATTAAGGAAAAAATATAAAGCTTATCTTATACCCTCTGCACGAGAAAGGGTCTGTGATGCTCTCGAAGGCGACAAGAAACACCACCTCCTTGTGAAACAGTGTGCTAAATCTTTTGCACAGACTGACCTTTCGCAGAAATCAGGGTACGAATTCTATTTTGCAGAGCCTCTGATCGAGTTCGGTGCCGAGAAAAAGGAGAATCATAATTTTGACCTGTTTCTCTACAACGAAGGTGAAAACCGTGCAATCTTTGTCGAGTGTAAATCCTCGATCACCGACGTAAAGAAGACATTGAGAGAGGTTGGATTGTCACGGGGCCTGGTTCTTGAGAAGGCGGACTACCTTTCTGGTATCCTCGACATCGATCTTGATCCGGACCGGTTTGAGTATGTGCTCTGCATCAATGAGAAGGACAAGATGAAGGTTATCGATTCCATGAAGGCGCAGGGCCAGAAACCACATCCCAAATACGACATCAATCAGATAAAGGTCTGGATCTACGCTCCGCGGTCTCAGTTGATACAACTTCTCCTCGAATGCTCGCACGAAAACTCGGCGTTGAACGAGATGTTGCATGCTGGTTTCGGCGATCAGAATCTCCATCGGCAGTATGAACTCCCGTACTGTTATTCGACGCACCCTTACCGACTCATCCAGCTGGCTATCGTCGGGGAATGCTACCGGAAGAACCTCTTTGATGATAGTATCGAAGACCCAAAAGTCATCGAGAAGAGCGCGGTACTCTTGACCCTGATGAATAACATCTCTCTGGGAGCTCCTGAAGAACTGAAGATCCAGCTGGTGACGGAGAAGTTACGAATTGTCCTCGAATACGGCCAGAAGTATCAGCTCTTCGATGAGATCGATGCCGATGCCATCCGGCTCAACTGCCGGGGGACAAAACTTCGTGCTGTTCTTGAGAATATCGAGGAAAAATTTATTTCGAGGTGGGTTGACGAGAAGACCAGCGCAGAAGGTGAGAAACTCGCGCTTGAGGATTATTGGGAGAGTGTCATGAGAAATCAGGCCACGCTGTTTCAGTTCTCTGAAAGAGAGGACACCTCTCTTGAAAGAGAAGATTCGGACTCCTGAACGGCATATTGACTGTTTTCCTGTCGCAGAAGGAGTACCCTGTGTCGACCGGGGTAATCTCTCTCCAGATGGGAGAGAAATCCTTTCCTATGGATCCGGTTATAGTATCGCGCTATATCACCGGGATACCTGCTTGCTCTCTTTGAGCATCCCCTTCAATTCATTAAGATTCTGCTGGATCTGGCTCTCTAATGCCTGAATCTTCTCAATGATAACCTCCGGCGCCTCGTACTCGACTTCCTCGTATTCGATCTCCTTGTAGCGGGATATCGAGAGGTCGTAGTTGTTCTCCCGGATCTCCGCTGTCGGCACAAAGAAGCACTTCGCCTTCCGGTCGGTCGGATCCGCTTCTCTCCGATTCCGGAACTGCTCGATGATATCGGGGAT
>Ga0209719_1004073_pt1 | contig 12316 bp, 9 predicted proteins | sample AD_JPNAS2_MetaG_FD_184421 | JGI IMG/M metagenome (GOLD analysis project Ga0209719, IMG submission 184421) | Active sludge microbial communities of municipal wastewater-treating anaerobic digesters from Japan - AD_JPNAS2_MetaG (SPAdes) (version 2) | ecosystem: Engineered > Bioreactor > Anaerobic >...
GGCGCGTGTTTTCTTATATCCATTGTAAAAGATTCGACGTACACGCCGGGCCATGGATTCACTGATATTTCAAATAATTATCGCGCTGGACTGCCACTCAACGAATTGAAGGGGCGCGAAACCTACGTTTAAGATTGAAGCGTTGCTTCACGCCATCGAGCGGGCCTTTTCGGAACGGATGCTCCGACGGGAGGTCGTTCGGTTGCGAGCGGCCTTATCCCACACGGATAGAAACACGGTCATTGCGAAAAGCCGGGCGATGCGACAGGTGCTGGATACGGCGCGTCGGGCGGCGGCAACCAATGTTACCGTGCTACTGACGGGGGAAACGGGAACAGGAAAAAGCGTGCTCGCCCAATATATCCACGACTGCAGCCAGCGGTGTAAGGAGCCGTTTTTACAGATAAATTGTGCAGCCTTGCCCGCGGCCCTCGCGGAAAGCGAGCTGTTCGGGGTCCGCAAAGGTGCCTATACCGATGCCCGAGAAGACCGGGAAGGGGTTTTCGTGGCCGCGGGAAACGGTACTCTCTTTCTCGACGAAATCGCAGAACTATCGTTGGAAGCCCAGGCCAAATTGTTGCGAGCGCTGGATGCCGGCATGGTTCGTCCCGTGGGCTCCGACAAAGAGATTCCCTTTCGCGCTCGCCTTCTGACAGCAACGAATCGGCAGCTCGAACCCTTGTTGAAAGAAGGGCGAATCCGACCGGATTTGTACTATCGCATCCATGTGCTGCGTATCGAAATGCCCGCCTTACGGGAGCGTCGGGAGGATATCCCTCCGTTGGTCGACGCCTTTTTGGAGAAGGCCGGACAGCGCCACGGGAGACGCATGGCCGGGGTGTCCGCGTCGGCCATGCGTCTGTTGATGCGGCATTCGTGGCCGGGAAACGTTCGCGAGTTGCTCAATGTGGTGGAGCGGGCGGTGGCGATGGCGGAGCACGACGTCATATTGCCCGAGGATCTTGCGTTCAACGAGAGTCGAGAGAATTCTCCGGACTTCGAACAGGCCATCTCGGCCGATAGCTCCCTGGAAGCCGTGGAGCGCGCGTATATTCGCCGGGTGTTGGAGGCCCATGGTGGCAACAAGGCTGCGGCGGCCAAGGTATTAGGCATCACACGCAAGACGTTGTACCGCAAACTGGAAGGGTCATGAGGCGAGGCAGTTTGTTTTCTTATGGCTCGAGCCAGATCGGCGCGCTCACCAATTCATCCCCATCGACCTGGGTGGCGCGAGCCAACACGTAGGCAACTGCTGAAATCGATTGTTCCATCGTGCAGACCGAGGCTGCCTGGCAATCCTTTTTTCCAAGCAAGGTTTTTCCGGGACCATACAATTCGAGGGTGGCATACCCCTCCCCGGCGTCCGCATCTTTGGCCTCCACGAACACGTCGATCGACGACACCCCCTGGAGCACCGATCCCATCCAACACTGGTTTTCCGCCATTAATCGAAGGGTTGCATTGCGATCCCGGGTCATGAAGGTGCGTCGAGCGAGCATCGTGTCGCGCAATCCCTCGCGGGTCAGCTCAGGCATCCACAATCCGCTTCGATTGTCGTTTTTCGTTCCCCAATCCGCGCTATGGTTATCCTGGTTCATCACCGCGGATACATGCCACCCTTTATCCAACGCGGCGAAGTACAGATTCCACACATCGCCCGCGCCGTTGAACTCGAAAAACTGGATGCGATCGTCGGCATCCGCGTGATACTCGAACCCCGACCACGTTTGCTCGGACTCATCGCCCGGATGATTGAATTGCCCGATACAGTTCGCGCAAGCCACGAGTGTTTTATAAAAGTCTCGGAAGTCGAGCTGAACCATGGGAAATAGCTTATCGGAAAAGAATACGTTGTTATGCCCCGTGGATTTGATGCCGTGGAAGCCCGAACCATATTCGAAACCGCATAAGGCCACGAAAGCACCGGGCTCGTAGGCGTCATCCGCTTGCTGCCGACACTTGTCCCAGCGTCCCGAAGGGTTCGGCCAATAAAGCTGTTCCAGGTGGTCGGTGATCACCTGGACATCGAGCCCCGCTTGCTGGCGCGCGTGGGCGAACGCCTCCGAAGGAAGCCCTTTGCCATCGGAATAGCTCGTATGCGCATGAAGATTCCCGAAATAAGGTTGGTAATCACCTACCAGACATCCCGTCGGCAAACCCGCTTCGAGAACATCATTTGTAGCGTCAACGTTTTGTGTATCCTTTTCGATATCAGGCGCAACATCAGATGAATCTCCCGTCTCTGCCCCATCGATGGACGAATCGGTGACCGCATCCTCGACGGCATCCTCCCGCGCATCGACGGCAGCATCGACTTGGGCATCCGCGTGGGCATCAATCCCTGCTTCGTGGGTAGCGGCGTCTGTTTCCGACTCGGATCCGCACCCCACGAGGCTCCAGGCCAACCAAGGTATCCAGAGATAGAAACGCATCACCAGGGAAGATAGCAGGTTTCAATTTTTTTCCCACCTTTGGTTGACAGGGAAAAGCAAAATCGAAATCGGTGACAATGGTCCCGGGGCAGCATTTGTAACCAATTGAATTTATAGCTATTTTATGAGTGAGGGGGATGGCGGCTTCAAAACCCCGCTGCAGCGCGGGCCACGTCTTTCGAAATCACCCCGAGCTGCATGAGTCGCTTCAAGTCCATGGGGAAGGTCTGCATGCCATAAGGGTGAACCCCCTTTTCCATGACCTCTTTGAGCGGTGGGTTGTTTTCAGGGCGCCGGATGGTTTCGCGTGCGGTACCCGTCATGACCAGCACCTCAGAGGCGAGTACGAGCCCCTCCCCATCGACCTTGGGCAGCAAACGTTGCGCAACAATGCCTTGCAGACTGTTGGCAATGCGATCGCGCAGTTCGGTGGGGTCCGCCAGGTCAAAAAGCGCGATCATGCGGTTGATGGTTCGGGTAACGTCCGGGGTGTGGAGCGTGGTTAGGACAAGGTGCCCGGTTTCAGCCGCCTTCAACGCGATATCCATGGTCTCCTGGTCTCGGATCTCACCGACCAAAATGACGTCCGGATCTTGTCGGAGGGCGGCCCGCAACGCAATCGCAAAGCTCGGGGTATCGATACCGACTTCCCTTTGGCTGATGGAGGCCATCTCATCCTTGTGGAGGAATTCGATGGGATCCTCGATGGTGATGACGTGGATGGGACGCGTACGGTTGAGGTACCCGACCATGGCCGCAAGCGTGGAGGATTTTCCGTTGCCGGCGGCTCCCACGATGATGACCATCCCGCGCTCTTTGTCGGCGAGTAGTTTCACAGCCTCGGGGCAGCCAAGCTGTTCGAAGGTGGGAATATCCAGGGGAATGGTCCGCATCACGATCGCAAGGCTTCCGCGCTGACGGTATACATTGACGCGAAAACGTCCCACGCCAGGGACGGCATAAGAAGTGTCGACCTCCGTGATGTCCTTGATGCTGGGCGCGCCTCGATACTCCTGCAATATGGTCGTGGCCGCGGCCTCCGTGTCGTCGGGGACAACATTATCCATCCGAAAATAGACCATGCGTCCACGAACGCGAGCGCCTGGGGGTTGTCCGACTTTGAGATGGACGTCACTCGCTCCCGCGGCTATGGCTTTGGACAGGAGTTGTTGGACGAAAGAAGGGGTAGCGTAGGGGCTGGTCACGACATGAAACCATAGGTGAAAACTGGGTTGTTTGGCAACAGGATCCCATGCCTCGATGCTTCATGGCAGGCTTTCCGAAGGGCTGACGCGGAAAAATTCTTGCGAAACGGTCTTGCCACACACTCCTAACCTGTTGTAATATCAACGTTTTTTGTGGTGTGGAGAGCAAGGGGGAGGCTGGCTTGTTCCTCGGTGGCGTTGCTGCTAGAGTTGGCGCGGGCGATTTTTCTTCGAAGCCGCGCTTTTCTCCGTTGAGCGGCGGAATCCGTTTCGGTGGTCCCCTGCTCGACGACACGAATGGCGCGTCCATACGCTTTGAGATGGTGCTCGTAAAGCTTGGCCAGTTCTAGACGGACGCCAGGGTCATCGACTTCTCTTTCCAGCGTTTCGAAATCCTGTAGGGCCGCCTGTCGGTCTCCCCGGGCTTTGGCGAGGGTCGCACGCAGGCGCAGGGCCGGCACCCCTCCCCCTTTTTCCACGGCAATATCCGCGATTTCTGCTGCCTGGGCAGGCTCCTGGGCACGGGCCACCGTGGCCGCGACTCCAGCCAGATCTTCTCCCGGCAACACGGACAAGGGCTCCCCGTACAACCCCACCAGCGCTGCCATCGACACAATATCCCATACATTATGGGAAACCACATCGACCAACCCTTCCTCGTCTCCCGTGCGAAGAAAGTGAAAGTACCGGCCCGCTATCTGGTCGGATGGCACATCACCCACGCGCTCGAATCCCAGAACCCGCGACTCCACCGCCCCAAGATGACAGGAACCTATGCGCGTCTTGTGGATACGCCGCGCCACGTGAAGCAGATCCAGATGAGGCAAGGCGGGCATCGGCGGCAAACGGTTCATCACCAGACGCGTGCGAAGTAGAGGAAGATCAAAGGTTTTTCCGTTGAAGGTCACGATGGCGGAAGCGCGCTGGAGATTGTCGAGCAGCCGACGCAACAAAGGATACTCTTCCCCCGGCGCACGCAAAAGGAGCTGCTCGACCACGAAAGCCCCCTGTTGGGAAAATGAGCCCATTCCAACAAGAAAAGGTAGCGTGCCCGTCCCTCCAGCCAACCCAGTCGTTTCCGTATCCAGGTACAGAACTCGTTGTATATCGATAGACGCAAGGCAAGGATCGAGAGCGAGCAGACCCAAGGTGGCGCTGTTGGCGCTTTGTGCGAGACGGATGGGAAAGCGTCCCACGTGGTGCTGAGGGTCCAGAGACATAAGGTGTTGAAAAAAGGAGCCTTCCGGTGTGGGATGCTCAACGAAAGGAAGTGTTCGGGGAGGTCGACTCGAGGGGGCCGGAGGAGGAGCCACGGTCCTTCCAACGATTTTTGCGATTTTTTCCCGAAGCGCTTCGAGCGAATCCGAGGAACGGACTGGCGAGGTTTCCTCCTCGGGGACAAAGGATGGCGAAGGCGTGGGTGAACTAGGGCCAACCTGTTGAATTCGTTGAAGTTTTTTAGAAAACGAGGACACTGAACGTGTGCTTAGTTTGCTGCAATCAGCCACGGAAATCAACAGAGGAATGGTGGCGGCCTTCTGCCGGGATGTGGACAGTTGACCGCGATTTTCACGACCGGGTTTTCCCGAGAATGCATTGCCATTGGCGAACTCTTGGTTTAATGGTGAACTCCGAGGGAAAAGATGCGCAAGGACGTTTTCGGACTCCAAATCTCGACGCTGTGTTTGCTCCCCGGGACGCTGGTGCTGACGCATGCTCCCGCGAGCTTGGCTATGGAAGGGTCAGGGGCAGGCTGGCTTTTCGATGGCAACCTGGGAGCCGTACGGGTGAAGAGCGACGCGTACCGCTTGGCAGCGGATGGCGCGATTGGCTACGGCACCGGGGTCTGGGGGGTTGGCGTGCGCGGCAGCACGCTCGCTTATGATGAAGTCACGTCGATGGCGCATATCGAAACGGCGAAACTCGATGGTGATGCGGAGGGATGGCTATTCCTGGGGGATGGCAGTTGGACCGTCCGCCCTCAGATTCGGCTGACGGTGGGCGGAGCGAGCTATGATTCGACGTACACGCCGCAAGCCGCGGGAGCAGGCCCCTGGAATGATCAAACTTCCTGGCTTGGGCGGGGGATAGCCCAGGTGGGGCTCGATTGGTTCGCGGGAGAAAGGTTTTCCCTGGCAGCTTTCGCGGGCGGTGGTCTTCAGGTGGAATGGTATGATTATGAAAGCGCGGGGGCTGGGCAGGCAAGCCTCACCGATGATGAAAACACCACGTTTCGCGGTGTGGCGCGGCTCGATATGCGATGGAAAGCTTTGCTGGACGTTGTCTCCCTGCGGTTGCACGGCGACGCTTCCTTTTTCAAACTCACCCGTGACCGATTCAGCGTGACGGCCGGAAGCTCCATGAATACCGTCGACGAAAGGGTCGTTCTATCACAAACCGAAGTTAAAACACGGGTTTACGTGGATATCGACGCAGCACAAGTGTGGGGATTCCGTCCGACGGTGCATGTCGGCGCGGACTATTTCCGCCTCTCCGGTTCGGAAGGCAAACTTTCGTCGTGGGTGCCGTTGGCCGGGGTGGGCCTATTGCGGCCGTGGCAATGAGCCTGACAGGCGTACCTGAGCCAAGGAGGGCTGGTTGTTGCGGGGTGGGGTGATGACAATGGTTGCGACTCATTGCCGTTCGATGGCTTTCGGAGGGGTGGACTCTACCCTTCGATAAGGGTGAATTTTTGCACTTGGTCAAGCCCGTGGGAAAGGGTATCATCATCGATCTCGGGACTTTTGGGCACACTTCCCATCTCTCATGCCTCGAAAACGCCTTCTCGTTCTGCCCTCCCAGGGTCAGCTTCTGATCAGCACGGATCTACACGGAAACCTTGAGGATTTGCAGGCTTTGACCCAGCGTTTCGAGTCCCTTCGCAGGTGCCGGGACGACGTGCATTGGGTCATTTTAGGCGATCTCGTTCATGGCCCGAATGAGGAAGCTCGCCAAACGCAACCGGAGCTATATGGCTATTCGGATCAGTCTTATCTCGTTGTGGAAACGGTGGATGTGCTGCTTCGGAGGTATCCCGAACACGTTCATTTCGTTCTCGGCAATCATGATCATGGGCATGTGGGAGGCCCCCATCCCTCGCGATTTCACCCCGATGAAGTCGAGCATCTGGAGCGGTCCTTGACGGAGCCGCAACGAAAGCTGCTTATCGAGTTGTTCGAAAACGCTTTATTGTTGGTGGTGGCTCCTTGCGGCGTGCTTCTTTCCCACGGTTCGCCGGATGAATCGCTTTTTGATGCGCATCAGGTGGACGCTCTTTCTCTTTGCTATGCCAAAAACGACAGGCACGGTCAGTGGCTACTCAGCAGCTTGTTGACTTCGTATGGGCAAACGGATGCCGTGGCTTCGGCGATGCTTGCTTCCGTGAGCCGGGGGCTCGGTTTCGACCTCAGGGTGGTCGTACACGGCCATGATCGGGATGAAGCGGGATACTTCACGGAAGGGCAAACCCAGGTTTGTCCCGTGATATTTGGGGCGCCACGAAAGGCGAAGCGGTATTTGCTCATCGACCTGACCGGGCGCTATGAAAGCGTGGAGGATTTTCGGGAAGGCATCGAGGTATTGCGATTATACGACGAGGCGGGGAGCTGTGGAAAATGGGGAAATGGAATTGGGAATTAGAAATGGAATTGGGAATTGAAACGAGAACTCGCGAACTACCGGGCGCAGCGAAAGCCGAGATTGATGAACCGAAGCGAAGGCAGGAGCCAATTGCGATAAGCGGCACGGACGTACGACGGGTTGTCGTAGTACCAGCCGCCACCGCGATCGATACGGTATTTGTTGGCGCGATTTTTTTCATATTCTTCCGAATACTCAGAAGATGTCCACTCCCACACATTGCCAGCCATGTCTTTCAATCCAAAAGGACTGTCCCCAGCAGGAAAACTACCCACTGGCGCCGTCGTTGCCCAACCATCGTCAAAAGAATGCATCGCCTTCCAAGGATGGCCTTGTTTCTTCACCCAAGCCACACACTCGCTCCCACAAGCATTTAAAAGCCGCGGTCCCGGCGCCCCATTCCCCCACGGATACGTCCGACCATCCGTGCCACGAGCACCATACTCCCACTCCTCCTCCGTGGGCAATCGCTTGCCTGCCCACTGACAATATGCCGTGGCCTGGTCCCAATCCACACAGTTGATCGGATGATTTCCTTTTCCGCTCTTGCCCCAATGGCACGCTACCGACCACCACTCGCTAGGCCCTTGCAAACCCAACGTACTGCAGCCACCACCACGAACACACGCCGCATAAGCCTCGACCGTCACCTCCGTGACATCCATACAGAACCCCCTCACTGTCACACGATGCACGGGACTCTCCGCGGGATCCCCACTATTCGAACCCATATCGAAAGAGCCACCAGGAATCGATACCATCCCCTTCGGACACCCTACCCCCGTCAATTCATTCGGTCCAGGCGTGCGGGTACACGCTACCAACAACATCGCCAGCAGGGGAACGACGAGCCGCATCCCGGCAAGAATACCAACGACACACCGTTTTGCCAACGCATACTCAACCATCGCCAGTGTCGTCCAGCCTGGGGTGCGAAGCCGCTTGCTCTCTGACAAGGTTTTGTGGGAGGCTGGGCCGATGTTCGGCATTTCCCCCCCCCGATTCGGTGTTTGCCCCACGTTCATCGGCGTCGGGGCGCTCATTTCGGTGATGGGGGTCGACGAGGCCTCCGCCGCTTCCCTTTCCGATGATGTGCGACGGGTCGAACGAGCCTGGGCACAAGTATCCCAGGCCGTATCGGTGAAAAGACCGCAATTTCTCGCCGCGGGCGAAGCTTTCCCCTGGCTCGTGCGTGTAGCCTCCGGTGCCGAATGCGTGAGTGTTGGCGTGCTCGGCGCTCGCACCACCGATTTTACCGTGGAGTTATTCCATAACGATCTCGACGAGATGAAGGAAGGCCCCGGCGCGGATGAAGGCGTCCTCCAGAGCGTGGCCGGAGCCGTATACGTCTCCCGTTGTGGGGAAAAACGTATCGAATTGGCCGCTTTGACCATCCGCATGAAATCCCCCCAAGCCGCCTTGGAGATGATCGTTGCCTACGGCAAACGGCAAGCCCCTTCCTTCGACCTCATTTTTCCCGAGCGGGCACCCGGAGAAGTGCAACCGGTGCAAAGGCCAGGCGCCCCGCCACTGGTGGCTCCCTGGGCCGAACGGCTCGACATGGCTTCCCAGACGCTTAGGGAAATGGGCGCGGAACTTGCGGAAACTATTGAATTAATTGCTGATTTTAACGGTTCCGTATCCCTTGCCTCGTTGCTAGAATCCGGTTGCCATCGTTTCGTTGCCTCCCCTGCCCTCGTCGCCAACGGTGCGACCCAGGCCGCCGATACCGACCTCGAAATTCAATTGAGTAGCGGTCGAACCGTGCGCGACAGAAGCTACGCCACCGACGCCCTGGTCGATGTTTGCGTGGGAGATACGGAGCGCGCTCGGATCGTGCTCACCGGGGTTCCCTCCCGCGGGAAAGTCACCCTGCTCCACGGTCGCTGGGCCATGCCGCCGGGGATTCCCCAACTCTGGCCTTCCGACGCAAAAGCAGCCGTGGGCGAGTCGCTGCTGCATCGTCGGTGGCTCTCGCTCCAGCAGGAGCCAGTATGGGAGGGTGTGGGGGGCGTGGGAAAGACGATCATTCCCATGAACACGGAGCCTGGGGCCTGCTATCTGTTGGCGGCAGGGGCCACTGGCAACGTGCGCGTGCTTCGGCTGGGGGCACAGGTAGGGCCGCGCAGGGCGGCGGATCGGGGAACCGGCGAGTCGGATGGTGCCGCCCTATCGTTTTGCACCGATGTGCAAAGGCAAGTTCGTGTGGACGTGGAATTATTTGGTACGCAAGCGATTTGGACGGGTGGTTTATGGAAAATGACGTCGGTGCCCTTGGGCCAGGACATTCTGCCATGAGAAAATCCCTGCGATGGTTCCTGGGATTGGGATTCTGCATGGCCGCAGCCGGGTGTTCGGCGGCAAAAAACCAGGGAAATAAGCCGGTAGAGCCATCCAACCTGATCTTGGGATTGCCCCTCGAAGTCGATGTCAGCCCCATCGACCCCGAACCGCTTCTCGGCGCCGTGGCGGAACGTGTAATGTCCGAGGGGGCGAGCGAATTGCATGTGGTCGCGACGGGCGCTGCCGCCGAAGGCGATCGCGTGGGAGGATTCGTTCAAGTCAAACCCGATATGTGTCTCGTGTCCTACGCACGAGGCTCCAAAGGCGTGGAAGACCTGGATATTCTGGTTTTTGATGATGAAGGGGCCAGTTTGATGGCGGATCAAACCCTTGGTGCTGCGCCGGGGGTGGTGCTCTGTCCACCTCACGCGGAGCGTATGTACTTGCTGGCCCGGGTAGCGTCCGGGCAAGGAGTGATCGCCCTCGGGGCTCATGCGGTGAAACCAGAACGAGCCCAGGCCGTGGCCATTCATCTTGGAGCGAGAATGACGCAGGAAGAGGGGCGGGGGCCGCAGCAGTCCGCCTGGCCTGGGCTCGAAGAGCGGGTGGAACGACGGCGTTCGGATCTAGGGGGAAAATGGCTGGAACTCGGGAGAGCGGCAAGGCCCGTCTCCCAACGGGCGCCTACCTACGTATCCACCTCGCTCCCCGCAGCCACTTGTCTCGATGTCATGGTCATCCCGAACGAAGAAGTGCGAGGTCTGCAAGTAAACCTGCAAGATGAGCAAGGCATGGTGATCGGTCGAGCCATCGAGCAGGGGGAAGACCGCGTGGCGCTGGTCTGTTCGCCGGTGGATACAACCATATCGGTCGAAGTGCGTCCTCTTCGCGGTCATGGGATGGCGGCGGTGGTATTGTCGCGTTCGGAGGCAGGGACGGAGAAAGAACTTGCGGCGCTTCCGGACGCGCGACGCGTGGGCTCGATGCTCCCCTTGCCCGAACTCGCGCAGCGCACGGAAGCTGCCCTGGGGCCTCATTATTCCGTGAAAAAGAAGCTCGTGGGGCGCGGACCCCTGCAGATTGGAGCCACCGTGTCGCACCGGCATCGGTTGGCAGCCGGATGCACACGGCTGGATATCCTCGCGGGAGCACCGCTCACGAGTGTTCGAGCTTCGTTGTGGAGCAGCGACATCTTATGGTCGAGAGCGGAGGGCGGCGAGCAGGCCACGGTATTCGGGTGTACGGATCGACCGGCGGACGTGGAGGTGGAGGTGGAGGGACAGGGCGGGCCGGGGCAACATCTGGTTGAGGCTCGATGGGCAGCGGAAGCTTCTCCGCAGCTATTGGCGAATCCGGTCGCCGCCGCGCGCCTGTTGGGAAGGCTCAATGCGGGGGCAAACGTGGTCCTGCCCTCGATGCTGCAAGACGTTCGTGACGTCGAAGTCAACCAGGACTCTCGGCATACCCTTCCCTATTCCATTGCCCAAGGCACGTGTCAAACCATGGTGGTGGCGCTCAATCCCCTCGCTTCGGGTGTGACCTTGTGGTTGAAAGAAGGGCAGGAAATCGTCGAAAGAGGGCACGGCGGAGAAGTGGCAAGTGTGCGTCGCTGTGCCCAGGACCGGCCGTTGCGAGGAGAAGCCCACGTGACGGTAAGCGCGGGTCAAAGCCGCGCGCTGGTGGGCATCTTGAACCGTTGAATCCGCTCTTCGTTTTCTGACGGCGCGATTTTTGCGGTTCGTCCCCTGCCCTTGCGGTACCTTGCCGCCGTCTGGTGTTGACGCTGAGCCATCCCCTCATTTTTCCCGGACTATTTCCCTTGTTGTCGACTGCCGGAAAGTCGTACCCATCACCAATCGGCCAGGAAGGTCCTATGCCATGAGATAGCTTACACATTTGTGCCAGGACATGGTTGACAGGTGCTCATGCCATGGAAGGAGCACCGTGTGATGAATCTGAAAATCGAGCTGGTCGAAAGAGCGTCCCGAGGAGAACCTCTCGCAGCTCTTTGCAGAGAGTTTGGGATTAGCCGTACGACCCGTCATAAGTGGGTCAAACGCTTCCGGGACCTGGGCTACGAGGGCTTGGAAGATAGGTCCAAAAGGCCGAAAAACACGCCGTTAGCAACCGCTGAGGATGTCGTTATCGCGGTTTTGGAACTGCGAGAGGCTCATCCCCGATGGGGCCCAAAGAAACTGCAAGTCGTGCTGCAACGCAGGCTGGGAAATGACACGCCCAGTGAGCGCACCATCGCAAGGATTCTTGACCGCGCCGGTCGGGTGCGCGAACGACAACGTCGACGCTCGATCAGCGTGGTTGACCGGATCCCACGCGTCGAAGCCAAGGAGCCAAACGATGTGTGGACCGTAGACTTCAAGGGTTGGTGGCGCGCTCGCAACACACAACGCTGCGAGCCACTGACGGTTCGAGATGCGTGGAGTCGATTCGTGCTCGCCAGCGTGATTGTCGAAAACACCAAGACTGACACCGTCAAGCAAGTGTTCATCCGGCTGTTCAAAAAACATGGTGTTCCCAAGACAATCCAGGTCGACAACGGTTCGCCTTTCGTGTGCGTTCGCGCTCGAGCCGGGCTGTCCACGTTGTCAGCGTGGTGGATTTCGTTGGGTACCTGCGCTTGTCAAGCACCATCCGACCAACAATCTCCGGACGGCCGCAAGCGGCCTGACGGCGTAAGGGGTTTGACCATCGCCGTTGGTCAATCGTCGTACAGGTTTTCAGAGGTCCAGGAAGGGGCAG
>Ga0209719_1004077_pt1 | contig 12313 bp, 8 predicted proteins | sample AD_JPNAS2_MetaG_FD_184421 | JGI IMG/M metagenome (GOLD analysis project Ga0209719, IMG submission 184421) | Active sludge microbial communities of municipal wastewater-treating anaerobic digesters from Japan - AD_JPNAS2_MetaG (SPAdes) (version 2) | ecosystem: Engineered > Bioreactor > Anaerobic >...
AAGTAAATGGACAGAGCATGGAGCCTGTGATCCAGCATCAGGACATCGTGGTCATCAAGAGTGATATGAGCTGGGAAAATGCGGATGGTAAAATTGCAGTTGTAAGGACTGACGATGGACTCACCATCAAGAAGGTGCAAATCGACCACCGCAGGCAACAGATTATCCTCCAACCACTTAATATAGACTACCCTGTTCTGGTTTTAGACTCAGATTGGAATTACGGAGCTTTCCTGATCGGCACAATCGCACTCCAATTGCGATTTTTCTAATTTCAAAGTTCCATTTTTCCAACTGCTCTTTCCAAAGCCTGTCCAAACGCTATCCAAATTTGCAGAAAAACTGTCACAAACCAGTCCAAAAACGTCTAAACAGGCGCTTGGACATTTCCAAAGCCAGTCCATCGCAACTAACCACCAATCAAAACGTTATCCCCACTATCCCCTTGTGTCACTTCTTGCAGCTTTGGGTGTCAGTTTATAGCCTCCCGCCTGTCTATGGATTAAGGGAGTTCAGGCTCTCTTTCAAATCGATTGGATATCTGGTTGTTTCGAGGCTATCTAGTTAAGCCAACCGCTTTAAAAGAGAACCAAAGAAAAGCCCCAGAAAGGGAGATTCCGGGGCTTCTGGATTATCAGGAGGGATTATTTCAATAGCACCGCTTTGCGGAAGAAGCTTTCCGTGCCAGCGGTCATGCGGATGTGGTATACTCCGGTGCCGCAGGCGCGGCCTTGGTCGTCATGGCCGTCCCAGTCAGTCCGGTAGTGGCCGGCGGCTTTGTCGCCGATGGGGATGTGGCGCACAAGCTGTCCGCGGGCGTTATAAATCTCGATGTTCACCGTGGCGCTTTCCTTCAGGCTGAAGGGGATGTAAGCGTGCGGGTTGAAGGGATTGGGATAGATCGGCTTCAGCTCCGTCTCCAGCGGAATGCCTGGTGTGTCACCACCGCTGCTGGTGTAGATAATGGAAATAGGGCCATGGTAGCCTACTGTGCCGTCCAGATCTGAGTTTTGCAGCCAGTAGTAGTAGGTGTCATCCTCGTAGAGCTCATTGTCAGTGAAAACATAGGTCTGCTCCTGCGAGGTGTTTGTGGCGGGCACGAGAGGGCTGATCACAGTCGCGTGGGCCAAGTCATCCTGGGTGTTTCGCAGGATATAGAAGCCATGTACTCCTGTCTCGGATTGGGTTGTCCAGTTGAGGTTCACGTAATTGTCCACGGTGAACGAAGCGGTGAAGGAGGAGAGCTCGACAGGGGTAGCATGCACTTCAAAGTAGTCTCCAGCCACAAAATCGTCAATCATCAGCATAAATATTTGGTTGGATACACACTGGATCGCTATATACACGTTATTATTATTGGCACAGACGGCTGGCAATTCATATTCGAACAGGGTCCAGTCCAGGCCAACGGTCTGGGGCTGGATGCTGTTCAGATAGTTGGTGCCAAAATCCATGTAGCTGTTGCCGGTGGTGGAATAAAGCACATTGAACCTTTCTGTATAAGCTCTGTTAGGCGAAGACTTGCATTCTTCAGGCCTGCCATATAAAGATTTGGCGAAGAAGCTGATCCGAGGCCTTTCACGGAAGCTGAGCCGCGGAGTGATCAGCCAATCATCGTTTTGAACTCCGTTCGCGACGGCGCATCCGACATACTTGTCTCCACCGTAGGGCTTCCAGGCATCGTCAGGCACAGGAAAATAACCGCTAAAGCCAAGACAGATGAAAGATCCAGTGTAAGAGGGAACTAAAAGATAGCCATTATTCATATCATACAAGTCCCAAGTGGCTGTGGCGTCACAGTCATACTGGGTCCAGGGATCAAGGTCTTCACTGAGGTGGTCATAGGTTTCAAAGTAATCTTCATATACATTCATTATGCCAAAGCCTCGCAGGCTGATGTTGTTAGTGCCCCGGGTCTCCGCTGTTGTTGCGGGCTGAGCGTCCAGGGACTTGGCTGTGAGGTTTGAAGCTGCTTTTTCGCCTTCGGTCGCCTCAGTGATTTCGTCTGCGGAAAAGAAGCTAAGCCCTTTGGCTCCGATATCGTCAATGATTGAGAGGAAGGCTGTCTTTTCACCAAAGGAAGTGGGCGTGAATTTCACTCCCCAGTTGATGGATTCAGTGGCATCCAGCACAATGGGATAGGTGTTGGCGTCGATTAGCGTGAATTCGCTGGCGTCCATTCCGGTGAAATGGGGCGCGCTGGAAATGGTCAATGGTCTTACTCCGGTATTCTCGATAATGAAACAACGCGGAGTGCAGTTGCTGCCAGTATCGTAGTAAGCCAGGCCGAAGTCATAGAAACTCTCGGAGATGGCGATCTCCGGCATTGCAAGCCTGACGGATATGTCATCCACATACCAAGAGTTGTAATAAATAGTAGAACTTTCATAGACCCAAGCCAATTGGAAGACAGTATCGATCGAACTCAGATCAATCACTTGGGTTGTTGGCCCAATGTTGGCGGTGGGATCAACCGCTGACCACAGAGTATGCCAAGTATTTCCGACATCGGTGGTGTATTGAACGGAATAGGTGGCAGGAATGTTTCTGCAGGACAAATAGTGCTTGAAAGAAAGCATCAGGTCGTCAATGTTGCCATCAAACTGGGGTGTGATGAGCCTAAAAGTGCCTGTTCCAGACTGGCTACCTTCGAAGATAAATTCCGGAGATGAACCGCCAGCTAAGTTGCTGGTACTTGCATACCAGTGCGCGTTTGTCCCCGTTTTTGACCATCCTGTGGGAAGGGAGCTTGACAGTACTCCGGTCAGGTCTTCCGTCCATGGGAAGGATGTGATCGGTGCCATAAGTGTTTTGGCGTAGGCTAGTGTCCCGCTAGAATAAGTAGGTCCCACTCCGTTATAAGACCAGATTCTGTAATAGTAGGTGGTATTGGGATTCAAGCCGGTGTGGTTGAAGCTGATAGCGCTACTGTTGGCCAAGAGCACGGAGCCACCTCCGGTAATCTGATCTCCCTGATTGTAGGAGCCGCTAGGGGTACCGAAGGTGTTGGCGATGTTCCAAGCTAGCAGCACATTTTCCGAAGCTGGGTTGAGCGTCCAGCTTAGATTGACTTGGCTGTGGCCGCCAACCTTGGCGGTGAAGGCAGTGGGGTTATTGTCAATTACAAGTGCCTGTACATAATCGACATACAAACTTCCCATGTTGTTGTCAGAATAGCAGTTGAATGCAAAGTAGTAATTGCCTGTTGTAGTAGGCCGGAAATAGGCCGTAGTTCTTTGAGTGTAGGTAGTGTTTGTCACTGAAGAAAGAGTTAGCAACGTGGTGGTCTGGGATGCCACGGTCTGGGCATTTCCAACTGTGACCTTCAGGTTTTCGGGACGCGATGAATCTGCAACTTTCTGATAAAATGTTAGATAATAGAATTTACCAGCGGTCATAGAGATGCTGCGCGTGAAAGCCCAAGTATTTGCCGCGTAAGTTGAATGAGACTGATATTGCATGTGGTTAGTGCCACTATATGCATTTCCACTACCTATCAGACTCCAGTTATTACCGCTGCCGGCGTTTACAACCGCCCAGCCGTTAGGTGTTGAGGATGAAAAATCCCACGTATAGAGTACTATTTGGCCAAACAGACCAGAAAACATCCCGAGTGCCAAGACTAAGGATAAACCTAACAATATGATCTTTCTCATAAGTTTCTCTTTTCTTAATTCCTAATTTATTTTCGATTCAAAACATGCTTCGCATTCCCGTTGCTGGGACTGGAAACTTTGTTTGTCCTTACATTCATGGCTTGCTCCATGAATCTCCCACAATCTACTTTTTAGTAGAATTATTATTGGGGAAAAACCAGAATCGAACCAGGCATTCAGTTGTCAAGAGAAAAATATAGCTCTCTTTCATAAGAGGTGATTACAAGCTGCTCTCTGGTTTAGCAATGCACCCGCTTGATCTAAAAAAGAGCCATATCTGTTTACCTGTCGCAATATCCTGCCAGGCAGGCCCTGAGCGCCCGATTCCATCTCTCTCGCCTTCCTACCGTATGATCCTCGCATCAAGTGCGGGCATCATGCGGGAGGCGCGACTTGGGCACAAGAAAGGGCCTTAACGGCCAGACAGAAACGCTTCATTGCTCCGCGTGGTGTTCAGCCAGACGCTGGCGTCGAGCGAGGAACTGGAATCGATGGCAACAAAGATATATGGCCCCGATGTATCCAAGCTGTAGTCGAACAAGGAAAGAGGTGTTACGGGGAACACCTTTACAAGTATCGGCGGATCGAGGCCTTGGTGCTTGTTTTTTGATTGACATTTTGGAGAGATATGGATTTCTGGCTTTATTGAGTGAAAAAATATGATAATTAGCACGAAAAACCTCATCAAGGATTACAGCCTGGGCAAGGTGAAGGTCCGCGCCCTGAACGGCATTGACATGAACATCGAGGAAGGCGAGTTTGTGGCCATCATGGGTCCTTCGGGCTCCGGAAAGAGCACCCTGATGCACATCATTGGCTGCCTGGATTCGCCCACGGAGGGAGAATACCAGCTTGATGGCGTGCTGGTGAGCGACATGGACAAAAATGAGCTGGCCATGATCCGCAACCGCAAGATAGGCTTCGTGTTCCAATCTTTCAACCTGCTGCCGCATCTGAATATCCTCAAGAACGTGGAACTGCCGCTGATGTATGCTGGCATCAAGCCCAAAGAGAGGAACCTCAAGGCTCGGGAAATCCTGGACAGCGTGGGACTTAGCGACAGGCTGAAACACAAGCCGGCAGAGCTTTCCGGCGGTCAGAGGCAGCGCGTGGCGATCGCCAGGGCAATCGTGAACGATCCCGCCATCCTGCTGGCAGATGAGCCCACTGGCAACCTCGATTCCCAGGCTGGAGGCGACATTCTGGAGATTTTCAGCAAACTGCACGCGCAGGGCAACACCGTTATCATCGTCACCCACGACAGAGCAGTGGCGGACCGCGCCAACCGCGTGATCCGCATCATGGATGGAAAGATCGAAGATGGCGATTTCGCTGGCTGAATCCCTTTCCCTCGGCCTGGCTGACATCCTTAGCCGCAAGGTGCGCAGCATCGTGACCATCATAGGCATCATCCTGGGCGTGATGAGCATTATGGTGGTGCTGGCTATCGTGAACGGGATGAACAAAACCACCCTCGACTGGATGGGACAGCGCGGAGGCTTGAACAAGGTGGAGGTGAGGCAAAACTGGGACTGGGACCTCAGCCGGGGAGGCGAACCGACTTTCAGCCTGCGCGAAATCCAACAAATCCGCGAGCTTTTGCCGCCGGTGGAGGCCTTCAATCCACAAACCCAGTTGCAGCCTCAGGAAATGCTTTACGGGGAACTGGGCTACGTGGTGAGTATGTTGGGCGTTTTCCCGGACATGGAAAAGGTGGAGGACTGGCAGGTGGCCAAAGGCCGCTTCATCAACTTGTTGGACATCGACAACCACAACAACGTGGTGGTGCTGGGCAGCACCACCGCCAAAGAACTTTTCTCCTCGCGGGACCCGCTGGGTCAGTATGTGGGCTTCGCCGGCCAGAAACTGCTGGTGGTAGGGGTGATGGAGGAAAAGTATATGAAGGCGCAGGGCGGTGGCAGCGCTTTCACCGACAACGCTTTGGAATACATGAACCAACGGGCTTTTGTGCCTCTTTCCACGCTGCTCAGCAAAATCGACCCCAACCAGAAAGTGAACAGCCTCAGCCTGCAGGCAGCCAGCCCCGAAGCGGCCAAGGAACTGCGTAAAAAAGTGGAGGACGTGGTGCTGAACATCAAGCAGGGCAAGAAGGTTTTTGAGGTTAGCGCGGCGCAGGAGCAGATGGACCAGATGAAGCAAAGCTCGATGATCTTTTCCGCCATCTTTGTGCTCATTGCGGTGATTTCGCTGCTGGTTGGGGGCATCGTGATCATGAATATCATGCTGGCTTCGGTGAAGGAGCGAACGCGCGAAATCGGGGTGCGCATCGCCGTAGGAGCCAGGCGGCGGGATATTTTCGCTCAATTCATGGTGCAAACCATCCTGATCACCGCGCTGGGCGGGGTGCTGGGCATCATTCTTGGCTTTTCCATACTCAAAGCCGTGGGTTCCTATCTGGACCTGCAGGTGATCGCCTCGGTGCAGATGATCTGGGTGGCGCTGCTCGTTTCCGTGGGGGTGGGACTTATTTTTGGCATTTCGCCGGCGATGCGGGCCAGCAAACTTGACCCCGTTGAAGCCCTGAGGGAGGATTGAACATGAATGACAATGGCAAAAAAGGTTTTTTCACCAATCTCTGGGCGTTGATAGTGACTTACGTCAAAGCAGTATGGATCGATCTGGTGAAACTCAGAAGCTATCTGACCGAGCCTGCCAAACGCCGGCAGGTGCTTTCGGACCTCTGGGACTTCCTGAAACGCTGGTTCCGCCTTATCATCAGGGAACGCGTGATGCGCGAGGCCGGATCCCTAACCTACATCACCATTCTGGGCTTTGTGCCTTTCGTGGTGTTCCTGCTGCTGATCGTGCCGGACCTGCCCTTCCTGAACCTGCAGGAAAAGGTGTTTAACCTCATATCGAACAACCTGATGCCCACATCCGCGCTGGCTGTGAACAACGTGATCGAAGGCATGCTGGAAGGCCGTGCCGGCTTCAACATTATCAACTTCGTCGTGATGATCATATCATCCTATTCGCTGTTCAGAACCATCCGCGATTCCTTTGACCGTATCCTGAAGATGGAGTATCACCCCAAACAGGACCTCCTCAGCCAGGTCATCAAGTTTCTGGGTACCATCATCCTGGGTGTGTTCATCCTGGTGGTGCTGATCTCAAGTTCTTCGCTGCCGCTGATATCGCGGCTGCTCAGAATGCCAATGCTGCGCTGGCTCACCTATTTGGTGCCGTTCGTGCTGCAATTCCTGCTGCTGGTGTTTCTTTATACGTTGATGCCGTCGATCAAGGTGCAGCGGATTTCACTGGTGCGCGGGGCGTTTTGGACCGCCCTGATCTGGATGGTGGTGAAAAGCGGATTTGACACCTATATCCTGCGAATGACCAGCTATCAGAAGTTTTACGGCACCCTCTCAGCCCTGCCCATCTTCCTCCTCTGGATCTATGTGAACTGGCTGATCGTGCTTAGCGGAATCGTGATGGTGGCGGTGTTTGAGAATAAAAAACGTGGCGAAGAGCCTCCCAACGGGTCCAAAGAAATGATACGCCTCACCCTGGAGATTTACGGTGACGGCAAGATGAGGCGAAATCTGGACAGATACATCAGCCGGAACGAACTCAAGGAGATTCTGGACCCTCCGGAGGAAGAGGAGGAAGGGTGAAAAAATACGCATTGATCTCGGTTTCTGATAAATCCGGAGCGGAGACCCTGGCGAGCGGACTGGCAAAGCTGGGCTATGGCATCCTGTCCAGTACCGGCACGGCCAATCATCTGCGGAACAGAGCATTGGAAGTTGTAGAAGTGGAGGATGTTACGGGATTTCCGGAAATCCTGGATGGGCGCGTGAAGACTTTGCATCCTCACATTCACGCAGGCATCCTGGCCGACCGCTCCAATCCAGAGCACATGGCAACCCTGGACCGGCTTGGCATCCAGCGGATCGACCTGGTGGCCGTGAATCTCTATCCCTTTAGAGAAACCCTGGCTGAGACCGACTCCACGCGGCAGCAAATCATCGAGAATATCGACATTGGCGGCCCCTCGCTATTGCGGGCGGCGGCCAAAAACCATGCCGGAGTTATAGTCCTCTGTGATCCGGCAGATTACAGCGGCGTATTAAGAGAGCTTCAAGCTGGAGGCGAACTGCCGCTAGAGAAGTGCATCCACCTGGCGCGCAAGGCTTTCGCACACGTTGCGGCTTACGATGCTGCCATCGCGAACTGGCTACGCTGCCAGAAGCATGCTGATTCGGAACCGGAACTGCCAGACCAACTGGAAGTTAGTATGCCCCGAGCCGCACATTTGCGCTATGGGGAAAACCCACATCAAAGAGCAGCATTATACGCCAGTGGCCAAAACGGGCTCAGCTTGCTGCACGGCTTGGAACTTTCCTTTAACAACCAAATGGACATCGATGCCACGCTGAGGGCGTTGAGGCTTTTCGAAGCGCCCACAGTGGTAATAACCAAACACTGCAATCCCTGCGGCATTGGCTGCGCTGAGCGGCTGCAGGACGCTTACAAAAAAGCGCTGGCGGCCGACACGGAATCCCCCTTCGGTGGGATTGTTGGCCTCAATCGCGCTCTGGACCTTGAAACCGCGAGGCTGATCAACCAGATATTCACCGAGATCATCGTCGCCCCGGATTATGAGAACGGGGTGCTGGAATTTCTGCGCAAAAAGAAGAACCGACGCCTCATCCGCTGGGATGAGGAAGTTTTCAACCCCGGGCAAAATCCCTGGGAACTGAAACAGCTGCTGCAGGGCTGGCTGCTGCAAGAACGCGATCTCGTGAACGAAGATCCCTCCACTTGGCGCTGCGTGACCCGACGCGAACCCTCTGCTGAAGAGATGCAGGCGCTTGGTTTTGCCTGGAAAGTGGCTGCACTACTGCGTTCTAACGCCATCGCTCTCACCGGGAATGACCGCGTTTTCGGCTTGGGCGCGGGACAGACCAGCCGAATCGACGCACTGCAACTGGCGGTGATGAAGGCCCGCAAGTTCGGCCACAGCCTTAGCGGTGCTGTGTGCGCCTCCGACGGCTTTTTCCCTTTCCGCGATTCCATCGACGCTTTGCATGATGCTGGCGTTCGCGCTGTAATCCAGCCGGGCGGCTCAAAAGGAGACCCGGAGGTTATCTCTGCCTGCGACGAACTGGGCTTGACCATGGTTTTCACAGGATGCCGCCACTTTCGGCACTGATATTTGATTTGACAGATTACGAGGCTTTAAAAAGATGACGTTCCACACGAGCGGAGATGTGTCCGAGCTGGTTGAAGGAGCACGATTGGAAATCGTGTATATGTGCAAAACGCGTATCCTGGGTTCGAATCCCAGCATCTCCGCCACTCACTTTTACAATCACCACTTTTCACAACCAATTTTATACAAGGAGTTTATCCCATGAAAACAAGAACTGGCATTATGCTAGGTTGCGGACTTGTGCTGCTCATTCTGATCGGCGCTTTCGTTGCTGGCTACTTCATCGGGCGGCCTTTCATGTCTGCCACCCACTCAACAACAATATCCAGCGGCACTTGGCTGGTTTTGGACCCTTCTGGTGGCGTTCCGGATTACTCAGAGTTGCAAGGATCGGAGTTTTGGGGTCTTAGCCCCCTGAGCGCCGAGGACATCTGCAGCCGGATCCGCAAAGCGGCCAAAGACAGCAAGGTGAAGGGCATCATTATCAAGCCCTCGGGAGTGGCGATTAGTTATCCCAACCTGAACGAGATCAGCGCCGCGATGGAGGAATTTAAGAAAAGCGGCAAAACTGTGATCGCCCACGGGGAAACGCTGGATCAGAGCGACTATCTGCTCTGCACCCTGGCGGACAAGATCTACATGGACCCCTCAGCTTCCGGCGGCCTGTTGTTGCAAGGCGTATCCAGCAACATCCTTTTTTACAGAGAAGCCCTCAAAAAACTGGGCATCAAGATGCACGTGATGCAATCCGGCGACTACAAAGGCGCTGGGGAACCCTTCACCCAAACCTCGCTCAGCCCTGGCACGGAAGCCAATCTCCGCCGCGCTCTGGAAAGCCGCTACAACCTGTTGCGCAGCGACATAAGCCGCCGACGCGGCCTGGATTCCACCCTGGTGCGGGATATCTATGAAGGCCGCGAAGACCTCATCATAAACGGAAAAGAGGCAAAAACATACGGCCTTATCGACGACACACTGACTTGGGACGAGATGCTGTTCCAATACAAGATCGGGGATGATAATCGGGTTTCCTTTTCCGACTACGCCTCTCCAGTTGATACTGCTGTTTCCGGCAACCGAATCGCGGTGGTCAACCTGAGCGGTAACATTGCCGCCACAGACGGTTACAGAGCCGAAAGCATGATCAGCGCGAACAAGGTTGACCGCATCCTGGACGACATTGAGGATGACAACTCCATCAAAGCTGTGGTGCTGCGCGTGAACAGCCCCGGCGGTTCAGCTCTGGAATCCGAACTGATCTATCAGCGGCTGAAAGCGCTGAAGATACCTGTGGTGGTCTCTATGGGCGGTATGGCCGCCTCCGGGGGTTATTACATAGCTTGCGGCGGGGATTACATTTACGCCGATCCGCATACTATCACCGGCTCGATCGGTGTGATCATGGTTCTGCCGGAGCCTGTGGAGTTGGGCAACAAACTTGGCATCGACAGCCAGACCCTGAGCTACGGCAAATTCGCTGAAGTCGGCAGCATTTTTGAACCCTACAGCGATGAACTGCTGGCCTCGCTAAAACGCGAATCCAAAAGATGTTACGCGGAATTCCGCCAGCGTGTGATGGACAGCCGCAAGATCACCCCGGATGGCATTGACGCTGTTTCCGAAGGTCGGGTCTTCATAGCCGCGGACGCTCTGGAAAACGGGCTCATCGACGCCATCGGCAGCTTGGATGACGCCGTGAAGAAAGCCGCTTCCCTGGCCAACATCAGCAAGTACAGCGTGAGCAAATATCCTCAGCGGATCAGCGTTTGGAAGTTTTTGCGCGACCGCGGCCTGTTCCGCAGAGTGCACTCCCTGCTCAGGTTACGCGATTCCAGCCCGGAAGAACGCTTGCTGGCATCTCTGCGCGATACCCTCAAACCCCGTCAGTGGCTCTATTTCTGCCCTTTTGAACTGAACTGAGGCTGCCGACGAACCCGACCCACAGGACTTTTATATGAAAAAAGGTAAATTAAATACCGATATAATCGTGAACGTCCACCCCATGGAAAAGCGGGTGGCCGTGCTCGAGGACAATAAACTGGTGGAACTCTTTGTAGAACGTAAGGATAAGCAAAACGTCGTTGGCAACATCTACAAGGGATTCGTGAAAGACGTGCTGCCAGGCATGGGCGCCGCCTTCATCGAAATCGGGCTGGAACGCACCGCGTTTCTGCATTATTCAGACATCGTGCTTGATTTTCTCGACATCTTCGAAAACGAGAAACAGCACCCACGCTTAAATAGCAAGGATTCATCACAAATCGGCAACCTTCTTAAACCAGGCCAGGAAATCGTGGTGCAGGTCCATAAAGGCCCTATTGGCAGCAAAGGTGCCCGCTTAACAGGCCAAATCTCAATTCCGGGCAAATACCTGGTGCTTTTTCCAAATAAACATAAAATCGCCATTTCCCGCAAGATTTACAACCAGAATGAGCGTGGCCGCATCCGCAACTTGCTCAGTTCCTTCAAGGACCAGGATTTCGGGTTGATCGTGCGCACCGAGGCCGAAGGCTGCGATGAAGAAGAGCTACGCAACGAATACAACGCCCTGGTGAAAACCTGGAAACTAACCGACAAGCAGATCAAGCACGTCAAGGCCCCCGTCTGCGTATTTGAGGAAAATGCCCTGGAAAATTACCTCATTCGCGACCTTTTCGGGCAAAACGTTGACCGTCTGGTGATCGACGACAAAGCCTTCGCGAAGAGCATCATCCGCCATCTGGAAGACTTCTCGCCCGACCTCATCCCGGCCGTGGAGATTTACAAAGAGGATTCGCCCATCTTCGACGCCTGGGGCATCGAGAAAAAAATCGAGACTGTCTTCCATTCGCGCATTTACCTGCCCAGCGGCGGAAACATCAAGATCGAGCAGACCGAGGCTTTGGTGGCCATCGACATCAACACCGGCAGCTTCACCGGAAAGACCCACTATGAGGAAACGATCAAGAAGACCAACATTGAAGCCGCTGCTGAGGCAGCCCGACAGATCAGGCTGCGTGACCTTTCCGGGGTAATCATCATCGATTTCATCGACATGGTGAACGAAGCCAACAAGCAGGAAGTGCTTGAAACACTGCGTAAAGGGCTCAAGCGCGACCGCGCCAAAAACAAGGTCTACAACTTCACCGAACTTGGTCTGGTTGAGGTTACCCGCAAGCGCATGCGCTCAACCCTCATCGCCAAGCTTTCCGATCCCTGCCCCACCTGTAACGGCAGCGGGCGCATCGTTTCCAAGGATACAATGCTGATGCGCATACATCGCTGGCTGAGACGTTCGGACTACTTCATCCGCAATAAGAAGTTCCGCGTCATGGTGCATCCGGAACTGCTGGAACACATTAAGTCCAACAGTTCCTACTTCAGCGCATACAAGGACCAGATGGACATACAGGCCGATCCTGAGATGCGCACAGACCAGTTCAAAGTGTTCAAGCTGCCCGGACTCGAGGATATCACATCCAAATTCAGTTGAGCCATGTAG
>Ga0209719_1004087_pt1 | contig 12289 bp, 8 predicted proteins | sample AD_JPNAS2_MetaG_FD_184421 | JGI IMG/M metagenome (GOLD analysis project Ga0209719, IMG submission 184421) | Active sludge microbial communities of municipal wastewater-treating anaerobic digesters from Japan - AD_JPNAS2_MetaG (SPAdes) (version 2) | ecosystem: Engineered > Bioreactor > Anaerobic >...
CCAAGGTAGACGTCGACGGTTCAAATCCGTTCGCCCGCTCCATTTTTTTTGGCGGCATAGCCAAGTGGCTAAGGCAGCGGTCTGCAAAACCGTTATTCATGAGTTCGAATCTCATTGCCGCCTCCATGAAAATCAATAGCTGCGGGATTGATCCCCGCAGCTATTTTCGTTTTCTCCGGGATTATGACACAGTCTATTTTTCATCATTCCCGCAAAGATACTATGTTGCAATTCATTTTCAAGTCGTTTCGCTCTTCTCTGGAAAGAGTGAGTCCCATGTAGTGCGTAGCTTTAGCTGCGCTTTAACGGGTCTGAAGACCCGTGCTATATTCATTTAGAATGAAAAAGGGGATGTTATTGCATGCTCTCCCGGGTGATCTTCCGGTTTCCATTCAGTTTGCTCAATTCCAGATTTTGACGGCTTCGTAAAAAGTCAATTTCGCACTCTTTTCGTCATACCGGCAAAGGCCGGTATCCAGTAATTACAATGAGTTATGGACCCCGGCTTTCGCCGGGGTGACGGTGTGGGTTGCTTTTTACGATGTCGTCAAAGTTTCCGCATTTTTTTGTCCACGGCAACCACGTATCCGGAAGAGATGGAGACGATGGAATCGGGGATTTTTTCAGCAGCGTGGAACCGGCTCGTTGGAAAAGCGGCGGAAATAAAAAGCATCAGAAGGGACAGGGCAAGAAGGGGGGCGCATTCAATCTGGAGAACATATGTTTGTAGAGAGCTTTGAAAAATGTCATTTCGAGGAGCGTGAGCGACGAGAAATCTAAAGATCCCTCATTGCATTCGGGACATGGATTTCTCCCTTCGGTCGAAATGACAAAAATGGCCGTTATTCAAAGCTCTCTTGTCTTATGCCGTATTTGTGAGGCGTTGCTTTTTAACAAAATCCGATAGGCGTTTCAAGTTCTTTCGTCGTATGCAAAGCCAAATATAAACATTTGTAATAATTATCGAAGTATTGTATAAAAAAAAGAATTTATAAAAAGTAAACTATGGTTTGGGGTAGAAGCAACATTTATTGGAGATATTTGGGTGGCGGTTTGGTGCAAAAAAGGTTGTTTTTTGGGTGAGCTCCTTGGCAAAGGCAAAAGAAATTAACTCAACGGAAAAGTTGTTAAATGTTATTCGCGGCGCGAAACCGCCTTTTCCGGCGACGCCGGGCAGCGGTCCGAATATTTCTTTCAAGAAAAAGCCTTCCTTGAAGATAACCGCCAACTTATTCCGTTTTTTCAATGGGAAGCGGCCTTTTCAGGTAGGCGTGGATATCGGGGCCAATGCCGTCACGATGGTCAAAATGAGGAAAACCTCTGACGGCAAATCCCTGCTGGTCGATCAAAAGGTTGTGAAATTCGGCGAGGGGATTTCAAAAAAATCCCCTGAATTCAATACCTTGCTCAAATCATCGCTTACGGCATTTGCCGGATCGTTGGATGATTGCGATATCTGGGCGATGATGTCCGCCGCGGAAGTGAATGTATTCCGTTTGAAGATACCGATTGTTCCCGCAAATCAAATGGAAAACGTCATCTACTGGGCGGCCAAAAAAGAAAATCCCATCGATGAAAAGGAAGCTTTTTTTGATTACGAAGTTCAGGGCAAAATCAACGACCAGGGCATTCCAAAGTACGCCGTCATGGTGTACAGCGCACCCCGGTCCGAGCCGCAGAAAGTAAAAGATTTGTTTTCTTCCATCGGCGTGAGCCTGACAGGCGTCACCATCGCGCCTTTTGCCATTCAAAATTATTTCCGGACGGAATGGATCAAGGCTGGGGAAGGGGCCTTTGCCGGCATTTTTATCGGACATGATTTTTCGAGAATCGACATCTATCGGAAAAATGACCTGGTGATGACACGGGTAATCAAGACAGGCATCAGCAGCATGATGGAGGCTATCGATGATGCCATCGCGGAAGCGTCCCCGGGCGCCAGGGAAGAAAAGGAGAGAGCCAAAGCCTTATTGAATGAAATTGCCGCCGATCCGGAAAAATGGATGAAAGAGGATGGCGGCGTCAACTGGGCCGAAACCGGAATTCTGGAGATGACGGCGCCCGCTCTGGAGCGCCTGCTGCGTCAGATCGAAAGAACGATGGAATACTTCGCCACCTCCGTCGGTTTTGAGAAGGTGGAGAAAGTTTATCTTTCGGCTGCGATCAGCGTATTTTATTACCCCCTGCTGCATTACCTCAGAGAACAAATCGGTTCCATCAGTGAATATTTTGATCCGTTTGCAGGCAAACCATTTCCGGTCAAAAGCGGGCTTTCGTCTCTGGCGGAAAGAGCCTCGCTGATTCCGGCCATCGGGCTGGCCCTGTCGGACAGCAAACACACGCCGAATGCCATCTTCACCTACGCGCAGAAAAAACAGGAGCTGATCCGCAAGAGGATCAACCGCGGCGTTTTTTCGACGTTCGCGGCCGCTTTGGCCGTCTGCCTCGTCATTATGGCTCTTCAGGTCAGCGAGGCAAGGCAGCTTGGTGTTCAAAAAGGAAAACTCGAAAAAGAACTCTTGCTCTTGGGCCCGAAGTTGTCTAAAGATAAAATTGCTGAAATGGCCAAAGAAATGAAAATTCGCAATCAGCACAACCAGCGGTATTCACAGAAATACAAAGGTCTGGCGCTGATCAGCGAATTGTCTTTCCTGACGCCGGATGATATTCGCCTGACCCAGGTGCGGATGTCCATTCCGGAGCCGGGCGCCGGAGGGCAAACAACCGGGGCAGCCGGAAAGGAAGCGGCGCCAAAAGAAAATCTTGTTCTCCAGGGCGTCGTCCTGGGTTCCCGCGGCGCGATGGACGCGCAGCTGGCGCAATATGTCATGAAACTGGAAAATTCACCCATGCTGCAGGGTGTGGTTCTGCAGAAAAGCAGCGTCGCAAAATTCAGGAACAGTGAAATTCTGCAGTTTGTGATCAACGCGAAAATAGGGTAGCGATGATAAAGAAAATAATGGAGAAAATTCCGTCCAAAAACGTGGGATACATGATCATCTGCGGTGGCATTATTCTTCTGATCATTTTGCTGGGGATTCTTCCCCTGCATCGATACAACGTCAAGCGTTCGGAGGCTGTCGCGGGCATTCAGGCGCAAATCGACGAGCAGAAGGAACTGCGGCAGATTTATCAGTTGATCAGCCAGGCTTCGTTGAAAAAAGACGACCGAATTCTGCCGAACCCGATGAAAACGAAACTGTCCCGGCAGAACATGGATGAATTTCAGGATTCTTTCCGGGCGGAAGCGGCCAAGGCCGGCATCAACATTCTCTCCCTCATTCCGGATGTAAAAACCATGGCCGGCGGTTCGCAAAACCTTCTTTACACAGCCATGCTGAAAGGAGAGTTTGCCGATTTCCGGAAATTGATGATCGGGCTGGGGTCGCTGCCGTACATCGACCGGATCGAAGGGATCAACATGGAGCAAAACAGCGACTCCATGGATTTTGAATTGAAGATATGGGTGGCCCTGGCCGGATAGACGGATGCGGAAAGAATGAAGAAGCTCAACACTAGACAAATGATCATTCTGGCGGTTACCGCTGTTGCGGTCCTGTATGCCGGCTATGAATTGCTGATTGCCGGTCCTTCCGCCAAAAAGGCCGGCAAAGCAACCGCGCCTGTTGAAGAAAAAGCTGCCCTTGCCGCATTGACCAGTGATATCATGTCGAACAAGGCAACCGCAGCCGATGTTTATGTGGCTCAAAGAGCGGAGGCCGAGTGGAGCAAAAATCCTTTTTGGGACAAGGCTTCCTACCGCGCCTTTGCCCAGAAGGAGGAAATGAAAGGCGTCAAAGAGGGGCCCAAAATCGTTTATTCCGGTTATGTCGAAACCGGGGCTAAGAAAATGGCGATTATCAACGGTTGGGAATACGAAGCCGGTCAGTCCCTTGACGTCGAAGGATACCTTTTGAAAAGAGTGACGCCATCGCGCGTTCTGATTATCAATCGCACCACGGGCGGCGAAACCTATGTGCCGATTCAGGAATAGAAACCTTTGCACAAACTGGTTTCCTGTCGTTCCCGCGAAGCCTGCCCTCGAGAAGTCGGGGGGCGGGAATCCAGTATTAAAGGAACTGGTTCCCCGCCTCCGCGGGGACGACGTCTGGATACCGGCCTTCGCCGGTATGACGGCTAGAGGGGTTGTGAAAAGCTCTCGAATAGAAAGCCCCGCGGGTTTTTGGAAAAGCGAAAAAACAGGAGGTTGAGGCCTTGACCTTACGAAAAAGACACACACAAGCATATTTAGTTGCAACAGGCATTCTTTTGCTTTCGCTCCTCGTCGGATGCGCAGGGGACCTCAAAAGCAAAAAGCCGGACCCGTTTTTTGAAAAATGGGAAACGATGGCGGAGGCTTCCCGCGGATCTTCTCCGGCAGACAGGCAAAAGACCATAACACTTCCGACGCCTTCCGACCAAAAAGCGCAACTTTCCGCTCTGATAGGGGATAAATCCCAAAAACTTCCGACCAAGCCGATCAATCTGACCATGCGGCAGGCGGATCTCAAGGCCGTGCTGCGGGCCATGGCCAAAGCCGTCAATACCAATATCTTAATTAAAAATGATTTGAAAGGCGACGTCAGCGTCGATTTCCGCTCGGTCCCCTGGGATCAGGCCTTTACCGGTCTGTTAAAGACGCACGGGTTGAGTTATGTGTGGGAAGGCAGCATCATCCGCGTCATGTCCATTGAAGACATTGACCATGAATTGAAGCAGAAAGTGCAGATGCGTGAAATTGACTGGGTGGAACCCCTGATGGACCCTGTAATCATCAAAATCGACTATGCCGATCCGAAAAAACTGGAGAAGACGCTGCAGAACTTTCTAACGAAAGACAAAGAAGGCAAGACAAGAGGCTCTGTAACGCTCGATGAACACAGCAATTCCATGATCATCTCCGCAAGCGCGCGCGATCTGGAGCGCATGGTTCCCATTATTGAAAAGCTGGACAAATCGACGCCGCAGATCCTGATCAAGGCCAATATTGTCGAAACGTCAAAAAGCGTCGCGCGCGATCTGGGGATCAAGTGGGGCGGATACAACAGCGGTAATTTGAGCGGCAACCAGCTTGTGGTTACCGGCGGCAGAGGGGTGCCATCCGGCGGAAGAACGTACACTACCGATCCTACCGACAAGCAAATATCCCTGGGGTCGGGAACAATGGGGGTTGATTTCCCGGCCGGCAGCGCGGGATCGCAATTACTGGATGCCGCAACCGGTCCCCTCGGCACGTTGGGCCTGATGTTCGGCGTCGTCGGTGGAAATTTACTGGAAATGGAATTGCAGGCTCTGCAGAGCGACAGTAAGATCAATATTGTTTCGAGTCCCTCGATCACAACGCTGGACAACCAGAAAGCCTTTACCGAGAACGGAAAGAAAGTTCCTTTTGTTACATTGCAGCCCAGCACAACGCCTGGCGTTCTCCCCACACAAACCGTGACTTTTCAGGACGCCGTGATGAGGCTGGAAATTACGCCCCATGTGATTGACGGCAAAAACCTGAAGATGCAGATCAAGGTTTCGAAAGATGAACTGGATTTCAGCCGCGCCGCCGATATGTACGGCAATCCCATCATCAACAAGAAGCTCACCGAAACCTCGCTTATTGTCCAAGACGGGGAAACCATCGTGATTTCAGGGTTGACCAAAGAAACCAATACGGCCGGCGATGCGGGCTGGCCGTGGTTGAAAGACATTCCGGTTTTGGGATGGGCCTTTAAAGCCGACAGCCGGTCCGAAGACATGGAAGAGGTTCTGATTTTTATTACGCCGCATATCCTGAAGGTCGCCGGCATCAATGAGCGGCTTTCCTCGGGGATTCAGGAAAAACCGGCTTCCGGGCAGAAGGGCATTAATTAAAGGGAGGCGCCGGAAATGGATTATTTCAATATTCTTCATTTCAAAAAGGAACCTTTTTCCAATTCTCCGGAACCGGAGTTTCTTTTCGCGGCGCCGCAGTACGACATCTGTCTTCAGATGCTAGAGATGTCCGTTCGTCTGAGGCGCGGACTCAGCGTGGTGATCGGCGATGTGGGCACCGGGAAAACAACCCTGTGCCGCAAACTGATCCAGAATTTGTCCGCCCCTTCGCCCGCGGAGTCACCGGACATCGATACCTACCTTTTGCTGGACCCCGCGGTGGAAAGCTCAATCGTCTTTGTCAAAACCGTTGCCGGGATCCTGGGGATTCGCGACATAACCCCAGAAGACAGCGAATGGCAGCTCAAGGAAAAAATCAAGAACTTCCTGTTTGAAAAAGGCGTGGATGAAAAAAGAATCATTGTCCTGATTATTGACGAGGGGCAAAAGATCCCTGACGAGTGCCTGGAAATATTGCGGGAATTTTTAAACTATGAAACCAACGATGCCAAACTGCTCCAGACGATCATTTTCGCGCAGCCGGAACTGGAGAAAAGCCTGGCCGCCCGGCCCAACTTAATGGACCGTGTTGATTATATACATCATTTCAAGCCGTTGAACTTCTTGCAGATGAAAGCGATGATTGAATACCGGGTCTCCGTCGCCCGTCAGGAAACGGTAAAATATCCCCTCTTTACTCTCAGCGGACTGCTGGCCATTTATTTCGCCACCGGCGGTTATCCCCGTAAGGTTGTTTCGCTGTGCCACCAGGCGCTGCTCAAGATGATCATTCGGGGCAAAAGACAAGCAGGCTGGTTTCTGGTTCGAAGCTGTTCGAGCAGGACAAAAGCGCAGGCGCAGACCGGCAGGCGGGTGGTATGGAGGGCGGCAAGTCTTTTGGTGATGGCCACCGTGCTTTTTTTAACTGCGCTGTATCTGATCGGACCGGAGAACCCACAAAACGGCGCATCCATGAGTCAGGCGCTGACCGGCATATTCCATAAAAAAGAATCTTCACTCCCTTCCGCGCCGATACTCCCGGCGCCTTCTGTTCCCGCCGTTCCGCCGACAGCCGCCGTTTCTCCGTTGCCGGAACAACCGGGAAAAAACATCGCTCCGGAAAAAACACCAGAGCCGCTTTTAGGCTCCATCCCCGCAAAGGGCAAGTTTACTCTGTGGAAGATCATGGATAATATTTATGGAGATGCAGGCGAAGAAATCATGCGGCAATTTATTCTGGCCAACCCGCAAATCAAAGACAGCCGCAATATTGCGGAAAACGCCGTCATTCAGGTGCCGCTGATCATGGACAAAGCGCGGCCGATTCCGCCGGGTACGATTCTGGTTTCCCTGCAAAGCGGCAAAGATCTGGCGCCCATTTACTATTCGTTTATCGAAAGAAAAGACCGGTCCGGCGCGCCCGGACGGATGTTTCTTTCTTTCTGGAGCAAGCGCGAAGGCAGAAAGTTCGCGGTGGCGCTGAACAAGCGCTTTGAGAGCTTACAGGCGGCACAGGATGCCGTCAATCGACTGCCGCTGGAAGTTGCGGCAAGCGCAAAAATACTGTCGGCATGGGACGGCGACACGGTTTGCTTTAACCGCAAGCTTGCCGGCATCTGAAGAGTGAAACTTTTGAATTTTGTCATATCGAGGACCAAAATGCACCGCCTGATGTCATTTCGAGGAGCGAAGCGACGAGAAATCTAACGATCTCTCATTGTATTCGGGACAAGGATTTCTCCCTTCGGTCGAAATGACAAAGAAGATGGTCGAAATGACAAAGAAGAGGGTCGAAATGACAAAAAAGGGGTGCGAAATGAAAATATTGGCGGTTTTTCAAAGCTCTAAATGTGATGAACTCGTAAAATGCCAATTTCGCATCCTTTTCGTCATACCGGCAAAGGCCGGTATCCAGTAATTACAATAAGTTCTGGACTCCGGCTTTCGTCGGAGTGACGGTTTGAATTACTCTTTACGAGACCGTCAAATGTGAGGAGTGTGGATGAAAGTCAAAAAACGCCTGGGTGAAATGCTGATCGACAGCGGTCTGCTCACGGAGGAGCGCCTTCAGCAGGCCCTGGTTGAACAGAAGAAAGCCGGCCTGAAGCTGGGTCAGTATCTCACCCGTCAGGGAGTGGTCAACGAACAGCAGGTCATCGACATGTTGAGCCGTCAGCTCAATATTGCCAAATATCACCCCGATCAATATCCGCTGGATCTGTCTCTGGCCCATTTCATTCCCATTGACACCGCACAGAAATACCAGGTAGCGCCTTTGCGGAAGAAAGGCAGGCTGCTCACCATTGCCATTGTCGATCCTCTGGATATCAATACGCTGGATTTCATCGAGATGCTGACCAATTCGGAAGTGGAGCCCGTGGTCTGTTCGGAAAGGGAGCTGAACCAGATCATCAGTTCGCTCTACGGGTCACAGTCCGGTCTGGGCAGCATCATGGAAAGCTTGGAGGTGGCCGCCCCTGAAGAAAGTCAGGAAGAAGCCGCGCCGGGCAAAGAGACGGAAGTTTCCATCGCTTCCCTGCAGGACATGGCGGGCGAAGCGCCGGTTGTCCGCCTGGCCAATTCCATTTTTGCGCAGGCCATCCGCGACGGCGCCAGCGACGTTCACATCAGCCCGCAGCAGAACAACGTCCAGATGCGTTTTCGGATTGACGGCAAACTGATCGAAGTTCCATCGCCGCCCAAGGCGCTTTTTCTGCCGATCGTTGCCCGGATCAAAATCCTGGCCAATATGGACATTACCATGTCCCGCGTTCCCCAGGACGGCCGTTTCACGCTGAAAATGAGCAGCAAGGAAATCAACGTCAGAGTGTCCTCGATCCCGACCATCTACGGGGAAAACCTTGTTTTGCGAATGCTGGACATGAGCGGCGGAATCTATACACTGGACCGCCTGGGCATGATTCCTTCAGACCGGGAAAAGATCGAGATGATGAGCAAGAAGCCTTACGGCCTGATCCTGAGCACCGGCCCCACCGGCAGCGGCAAAAGCACAAGCCTTTACGCGATTCTCAGCGCCATCAACAAGCCGGACATCAACATCATCACCCTGGAGGATCCCGTCGAATACCGGGTCAACAATGTCCGCCAGGTCCAGTTGAACCGGAAGGCCGGCATGACCTTCGCGAGCGGATTGCGCTCCATTCTCCGCCAGGACCCGGACGTGATCCTGGTCGGTGAAATCCGCGATTCGGAAACGGCGGCGATTGCCGTCCAGGCCGCGCAGACCGGCCACCGCGTTCTGAGCACCGTTCATACCAACGATGCCGCGGGCGCCGTGACCCGCTTCATCGACATGGGCATCGAGCCTTTTTTGATTTCTTCCGTGCTGCTGGTTTCCTTTGCCCAGCGGCTGCTGCGGACCGTCTGTCCCTACTGCAAGGAATCCTATCAGCCGCCGCAAAGCGCGCTGGATGCGCTGGGCATTACAAAAGAGCAGGGCCAAAACGCCAATTTCGCCCGGGGCAGGGGATGTCAGCAGTGCAAAAATACGGGCTACAAGGGGAGAACCGGGCTGTTTGAAGTTCTGGTCAACGACGCAATGGTTCAGGACATGATCATGAAGAGATACTCCAACCAGCAAATTACAAAAGCGGCGATTGAGGCGGGAACGTTGAGAACCTTGATTGAAGACGCGGCGGCAAAGGTTATGAACGGCATCACCACGCCGGAAGAAGCAACATCGGCGGTTATGACCTAGGGTGAAAAAAGATGGCCAATTATGTTTATTCGGCAATCAACGAAATGGGAAAGACGATAACCGACTCCATAGAAGCGGAGTCGGAAGAAATAGTCAACAGCATGCTGGCGGCGCGAAACCTGATCCCGGTCCGGATCGTGCGGCAGGACAAAAGCGGCTTCAGCCTTTCGTCGTTGTCTTCTCTGCGTTTCGGGGCTTCGGTTAAAACAAAGGATTTAATTCTGTTCACCAAGCAGTTCCGGTCCATGATGCAGGCCGGCGTTCCCATTATCCGGCTGATGCAGGTGCTCGTCAGTCAGACGCAGGACAAAACTCTCAAAAAAGTGGCAACGGAAATCAGCCAGGACATCAAAGGCGGTATGACGCTTTACGCGGCTATGAAGAAGCATCCGTCCGTCTTTTCACCACTATATCTCAGCATGATCAACGCCGGAGAGATCAGCGGCTCCGTGCCGGAAATCCTGGAGCGCCTGATCGATATCGTCGAACATGAGGCGAAAATCAAAAAGGATATCAAGTCCGCTCTGCAATACCCGATCATCGTTGTGATTGCCCTGGTCATCGCGTTTGTTGTTCTTCTGACTTTTGTCATTCCCAAGTTTGTTGCTATATTCGCCAAAGCCGGAATTGCGCTGCCGCTGCCGACGAAAATTGCCATGATTATGTATCAGGGGCTGGCCAATTACTGGCACATCCTGCTGGGAGGCATTATCGCTCTCGTTGTCTTTCTGCGGTATTACATTAAAACCCCGGCCGGGCGCTACACACTGGACACTTTTCTTCTGAAAATGCCTCTGTTCGGTTCCCTGTTTCAGAAGGCGGCCATGTCGCGCTTTGCGGCGATCTTCGCGATCATGCAGGCCAGCGGCGTTCCCGTGATGAGAACCATGGAAGTGGTGTCGGACACCATCGGCAACACGGCAATTTCCCGGGAATTCGACAATGTCCGGGATAAAATACAAGAGGGGCAGGGAATTTCCGGGCCGCTGCGCTCCGCGAAGCACTTTACCCCGATGGTCGTGGATATGGTGGCCATCGGCGAAGAATCCGGCAACATCGAAGAGATGATGCGGCAGGTGTCTCTCCATTATGACGACGAAGTGCAATATGCCGTCAAGGGATTGGCCGATTCGATCGGCCCGATTTTGATGGTCGGTCTCGCCGCGGTGGTCGGCTTCTTTGCCCTGGCGATATTCATGCCCATGTGGGATTTAACTAAAATGGTCAAGTGAGCTCCGGGTGAAAGATATCACATCGAGCATAAAAAAACTTTCCGCAGGACGTTCTTCACCGTTCCGTGTCAGCCTCTTTGTCCTGATTCCCTTTATCTTCACGGGATTCACCGTTCTGGCCTTTCTTGTTGCCTACTACGCCGGCAGAGCTTCAACGATACAGCTTTTTTTACTTGGCGGGGCGGTCATTGCCTTTACCGCTTTTTCGGCGGTTGTCGTAACGTTTGCCGTTTTGAGTCCCGTTCAAAAATTTGTCGATGAAGTCGAATCTTCTCCGTCGTTTCCAAAACCACCATCCGAGTCAGAACCGGAATCGAAACCTAAGGTTAATGATGAAATCGATCATTTTGATCACGTTTTTCGTGAAGTAGCCAATTTGATCAGCAAAGTGGATGCGAGAGATCGGTTTCCCGGAATCGTCGGCCAGAGCCGGGCCATCCGGAGTTGCCTGAGCCAGGTCATCAAAGTAGCGCCGACAGACAATACGGTCCTTTTGCTGGGTGAAAGCGGTGTGGGAAAAGAACTTTTCGCGGAAGCGATTTATCAGGAGAGCAACCGGCAGGGGAAACCGTTTGTCAAGCTCAATTGCGTGGCCATCGCGGCCGGTCTGCTGGAGAGCGAGCTCTTCGGTCATGAAAAAGGATCCTTTACCGGCGCCACGGCCAAAAAGACGGGAAAATTCGAGCTGGCCAACGAAGGAACGCTTTTTCTGGACGAAATCGGCGACATACAGTTGGAGACACAGGCCAAGCTGCTGCGCGTCCTGCAGGAGCGGGAGTTTCAGCGCGTCGGCGGTAATGAAACCATCAGGGTCAATGTGCGGTTTATCGCCGCTTCCAACAAAAACCTTCACCAGATGGTCAAAGAAGGGACTTTTCGTGAGGATCTTTTCTACCGCTTGAATGTTTTTCCGATTTATATTCCGCCGCTGCGGGATCGCGTGGAGGACATCCCGCTCATCGCCCGGCACATATTGGATCGTATGCCCGAAAAAAAGGAACTGTCCCCGGAAGCGATGCGGGAGTTGATGACATGGTCCTGGCCGGGGAACATTCGGGAATTGAAGAATGTGCTGGAGAGAGCTTCCGTTATGGCCGATCAGGGGAGAATCGTGTCAGTTGGCCTGTCACGACAAACGAATATGTCAGACCGGCAGCATCAAACGGACGCCTATCCGCTTCCCCTAGGGAAGGAAGCTGAAGTTTGGACGATTTATGATGAAGCATCAAATATTTCCGAGGGCTTTAGCCTGGATCAGCACATTGCGGTTTGTGAAAAAGAAATTATTTTAAGAGTACTGAAGCAGGCCGGCGGCGTTCAGTCGCGAGCCGCCAAGCTCCTTGGGATCAACCAGCGAAGCCTCTGGCATCGCATTAAAAAATACGAAATCGACGTTTCCTCAATTAAAAACAATGGATTATAAATATTTGTCACCTTGAGCCTGTCGAAGGATGAACCCACCCTATGTCATCCTGAT
>Ga0209719_1004096_pt1 | contig 12276 bp, 15 predicted proteins | sample AD_JPNAS2_MetaG_FD_184421 | JGI IMG/M metagenome (GOLD analysis project Ga0209719, IMG submission 184421) | Active sludge microbial communities of municipal wastewater-treating anaerobic digesters from Japan - AD_JPNAS2_MetaG (SPAdes) (version 2) | ecosystem: Engineered > Bioreactor > Anaerobic...
TTGGAGTTTGTCTTCCATATTTTTAGATTATTCGTTTTCTTCTAATTCTTCTCGGTGAGCGTCTATATCTTCTTGGGTCATATCGTCCCAGACGGTATGATGGTCGCAAGTAAAACAGCAATTATTATAGAGGACGAAGTCAATTTCGTTGGGGTCGGTAATTAAGGTTGAACATTTAGGGCATTTAATTGATTTTAGTTTCATAGTTTTTAATTAAATTATTTTACTGCTATCATTATAGCAAGCATTTTCATTTTTGTCAAGCCTTTTTATTTGATTGTTGCCCCCTGCCCTTTTTAAGTGGTTTAGCCTTTTCATTATACGAATACAAAATGCCAATCGTGTTAGCGTTGACCTTAACCTTTTGACAATTGGTTCTACTGCCACAATGGCTAATGTTAGAATAAAGAGAAAAATAAAGAATTTTGAGATTGGTGTCATATTGTTGTAAATTAAATTAAATTAGTTTTTTAAGAATTTTATAGTATCTTTTAAAGAGTTACATATAAGCTTAGATTGTGCCTTATATTCTTTGGTGAATTCGTCTAATGTCGCACAATATTGGTTTAATATGTTAGTATAATTAGCTAAGTTTTCCTCTAAGGTTTCACATTTTTTAGTGTTTTCCATATAGTTTTTGCTATGTCGCACAATGTTAAAAGCGAGATAAATAAGTATCTATATCTTCTCTAATTCTGTCGTAACAATCTATACACATACCCTCTCTTTTGAAATCAGCATAACTATATAATTCTTTATCTTCTCTAATTCTGTCGTAACAATCTATACACATACCCTCTCTTTTGAAATCAGCATAACTATCTCTGAATAATCCGCATTCTTTATCTTCTCTAATTTTGATTGGTTTTACTTTTTTCATAATAGTTTTTTAAGTTAAATTAATTAAGTTTTTTTGCTTTCCTACCCCCCCCTTAATGGTTTCATCCCCTCTTTTAAGTATAACCAGTCATTCTATCAGTCCCCCCTTAGAATTATCTACCGACGGATGACCAGTTTTTACTTTCTAATGGCAGTATAGCATACATTTTTTTTCTTGTCAAGAGGTCTCAACCTCAATAATTTTGGGGTTATTATTTTTGGGAGAAAAATCTTGAAGTTCTGGAAAATACTTTAGGTCTATTTTTACATTGGGGTCTGACTTCATAACCCACACACCATATTTTTTGATGGCAATTGTTCCATCGCTTAGTGTTCTTTCTATTTTGGACACCTGATTTTTAGAAGTTTTTAGTTTATCCGCATAGATTTTAATTTCAGATATTTTATTTTTGAAAGCCAGCGGGGTAGTAGCTACAGGGCAAAATGGACTAGATGTTTGGGTAATATACCATCTAATCATTGGAATTAGTTGGTCTAGACCGAATATATTTATTAGGTCTTGAGCGGCTTTTCTCTGAGTATTATTTCCATAGTTGAGGGTGGGGTTTATGTTGAAAAATTCATCTAGCACCATATTTATTGGGTTTTTTTGATTTTCTGGTTGTTTTTTTTCTATTATTTTTAGGTTTTTATCCGGCAAACTCTGTTTGCCATATATATTATTATTAAAATCAGTATTATTATTAAAATCAGTATTATTTATGTCAGGAACATTTCCTGACAGGAAAGTTTCCTGACAGGAAGATTTCCTGATTGGCTTATGTTGGACAAAATATTCAATTTTTCCATCTGATTTTTTCTTTCTTTTTAGTAGCCCGAAATCCTCCAACTCCCGTAGATATACCCTTATAGTATCAGGACATTCTTTACATTCTAATCGTTCTGAAGAAAATTGCCAATTATTGGGCTTAGACCTTAAATAGGCATAAAGTCCCTTAGCCGCCAGTGATAATTCCCTGTTACACAGTGGAGCGTTGGCGACCATTGTGAAGCCGGTATCTTTTTGTTTTAATTTTTCCATATATTTATTTATTATTAAAAAAACCACCGAAGGGGACACAGTTGGGATAACCAACTATGCCTTCTCCAATGGTCTTTTTGTTTGATTTTTCATAAGGTTTCGTTGATTATAGTTCCTAGTGTCCCCTGCTAAAAAATAAGCAACTAAAGTGTATCATACTCTATCTTGATTGTCAAGAGGTTGATTATTAAGGTCTTCACGGGTATTGACAGCCACCCCCCGAGTATGATATAATGTCAGCAGAACATTTTAACTGCCGACTTGGAGTAAAAACCTCTCGGTGGTAGTGTCTAATAGGAGGGGAATTTTAGCGTTTTTGTTTTCTAAAAACGAAAGGGGGAAACAACCCCCTTATGCCCGGTGTGGGTTCAACTCCCACACTGGGAGCAATGATTTATTTGTAGTAAAAAAATTATGCCTTATAAAATTAAAGGCAATGCAGTGATAAAAACCTCTACTGGCAAAGTAGTGGGACGCTCTAAAAACCCTAAAAAGTATTTAAGGGTTTTGGAAGCAATAGAGCACGGATTTAAGCCAACAGGCAAATCAAAAAAGAAAAATAAAAAATAAAATGGCAACTACTAACCCCAACAAAGCAAATCAGTGGAAATTAGACCCACGTCAAAAAATGTGCTGGGACTTATACATTGACCCCAACTCACCAACCTTCGGTAATGCTTATCGTTCCGCTCTTCAAGCTGGTTATGAAGAAAATACCGCAGCGGTCATTACCACCCTTAATTGGTTTCAAGAAAAATTAAGAAGACTGAATTTATTAGAGAAAACCGAAAAAGTTCTTAAAGAAATGATAGAAATGGAAACAAAAACTTCTACCATTAAGGGCAATAAAGTAGTTACTAATAACGACCCTCAGTTGGTAAAAATAAAGCAAGACACTGCAAAGTTTTTAGCTAAAACATTAGGTAGACACATTTATAGCGAGAGACACGAACTAACAGGTAAAGATGGAGAAGCTCTTATTATAACCCCCGAAGAAAAGTCAAAAATTAACAATATAATAGAAGAATATCTTAATGGAGAAAACTAATAATAAAATCCAGCAAATCTTAAATGGCAATGACTTAAAAGCAAAAAAAGCATTATTTTCTTTTGACCAGACCGACAGCAATGAAGCCATAGCATTCAAGTTTAATTTGTGGTCTAGATATTTTTTCCCCCAGTATTTTTCCAGTAAAGACGCACCCTATCACAAAACGATGGATGGAAATAACATCAAAGCTTATCGTGGGCAAATTAGGTCTTACACCAATATAACTTTTAGAGGAGGGGCTAAATCTGCCAGAACTAAACTATTTATTGGTTTTGCCCTTGCCAACGACCTAGACCATTTTAGGAAGTATATAAAAGTTTTATCATCGGACTTTACTAATTCAGCACAGGTTGTAACCGACCTATATAATATACTTATTGACCCGAAAATTATTAGATTATATCCCGAAATTTTTGAAAAAACTAATAAAAAAAGAGAAGAAAGAATGAGTTCTTTTACAACTTCTACTGGAATAAAAGTATTAGCTGATACAGTTGGCACTGAACAACGGGGCTCAATTCAAGAAAATGCTAGACCTGACTTAATCTGGTTTGAGGATATTGAAAACCGTAAAACATTAAGAAGTGCCGTCATAACCAAAGCTATCTGGGATAATATGGAAGAAGCTAGAACTGGTTTATCCATAAATGGCTCTTATATCGTTACTTGTAATTATATCTCCGAATTAGGAAATGTTCATCGCCTAGTTGAAAAATCTTCTGACCAAAATATAGTTGATATTATCCCCATTATTGACGAAAAAGGTGTTATAGCTTGGGCTGACAGATACACTCGAGAAGATATTGAGCAGATGAAAAAAGACGATGACGATTTTGAGGGGGAAAGGATGTGCAGACCTAGTGCAAGTAAAGATGTTATTTTTGACAGAGAAGCACTTGAAAAACAAAAAGTCAAAGAACCAATTAAAGAAATAGCGGGATTTAAGATTTTTTATGAATATAACCCTAGTCATAGATATGCTAGTGGACACGATGTTTCTGGTGGGGTAGGATTAGATAGTTCAACTTCTGTATTTATTGATTTTGATACTATTCCAGCTAGGGTAGTTGCTACTTTTGCCAATAATAATGTTAAACCAGATGTTTTTGCTGATGAGATTAAAAGAGAAGGAGAGTATTTTGGTGAACCATTGTGCGCTATTGAAAAAAATAATCACGGCTATGCTACTATTGCCCGTGCAAAACAATTAGGAGTTAAATTGTTCAAAACCCCCAAGACTGACACTAGGATAGACCAGACCGCTCAACCAACCGAATATGGTTGGAATACTAATGCCGCCACAAAACCAAAAATGATATTTGCCCTAGTAAAGGCTTGTAACGATGGCTTGTTGGAATTATCAGATTATAGTATAATAAAAGAGTGTATGAGTTACACCAGAAACGATGTAATAGACAACGAACCAGACCCAAGATTAAGCACCAGACACTTTGACTTATTGATGGCAACAGCAATAGCTTGGCAGATGAAAGACTATGCCGAAGTTAAAAAAATAAATTATTATATTCCCGAAGAAGAAAAACTATTATATCCTGAAATAGGATGTTAAAAAATATGATAAATAAACAAGTCGCTGATAAAATAGCAGCCCAAGCTCTAAACGAAATACAAGCTGCCAGAATATACAAACAAGGTAAAATTTCTCATTGGCACGCTAATGAGGATATGTATTATGGAAAAAAGATAGCCCCAGTTGAGTCTAGGTCTAATGTAGCTTTATCTAGGACGCAGGAGTTTGTTCACACTTTAATGTCAAAAATAGACACTCCCTTAATTTTTAAGTTTATAAAAAGAAAAGAAAGTCAGTTAAAGAGGGTAGAAATGCTAAATGCTTTACGACAGGTTGACTCATTAAGGGACGATTGGGACATTAAAGATTTAGCTGGCAAAAAGCAAGCTATTATATACGGGCGGGCTATTTATTTTTATTCTGCCTCTTCCGATAAGGGAACATATCAATCCAACCTAGAAAATTGTGATGTATATGACTTTTTAATTGACCCATTGTGTGGTGGTCTAGATATTGAAAAAGCTCTTAATCTCGGGAGATATAATATCCTAAAAACAGCCAGAGAACTAAAAGCCGGAGTCAAGGAAGGATTATATTATAAAACGGCAGTGAGTAATCTTCTCTTATCGGGTGGAAATGTTAATGATACCGCCCCAGAAGATACTAATAAAACATCAAGAAGTTACGGGCAAAATACAATCGGACAGAAACAAACTATTCAACCTAATGTATATAAGTTTTGGGAGTGGTTCACCACTTATGAAGGTGAAAGATATTATTTATTGATGACCGATAGTGGGGATGTAATTCGCTGCGAAAAGCTATCTGACATATTTGCTAGTAATATGTATCCAGTGTGGACTTGGGCGGCTTTTCCTGATTTAACAGAGTTTTGGACTCCGAGTTATTGTGATTATGTCCGAGAGATATTTATGGCTCAAGATGTAAGCATCAATCAAATGCTAGACAATGCCGAAGCCATAAATAAACCGATGAAAGCTGTTAATGTTGAAGCAATCTCTGATATGGCAACATTGAAATATAGGCGTGATGGTTATATTTATTTCAAGGGAGATTTTGATATAAATAAAACAATTCAGACCCTAGCTGTTCCCAGCATTAACACCCCTATTCAGGTATTTAATATCCTTGAAAGTATTCAGCAAAGAGTTTCTGGTGTTACTGACGGCTCAAAAGGTATGAGTGATGAAAATGGTAAGGTTGGTATTTATGAGGGTAATCAGGCTGCTGCTGCCGATAGGTTCAACTTACTTAGCAAATCTTATTCTTTTGGCTATAAAAGATTTGCTAAATTATATGAGTGGGGCGTCAGAGAGCACTTGAATAAGAAAATGGCAGTAGATATGATTGGTCCTAATGGGGTAGAAGTCGTAGAGGTAACTAAACGAGACATCTTCCGCAGTAAAAAAGATAATGAGTTTGGTGTGCTAGTTCAGACTTCTGATGCCGAGAATATGACCTCAATTCAAGACCAAAAAGCTAAATTATCATTTTTATCTATGCAAGCTATCAATCAACAATGTAATCCTAAAAAAGTTTTTGAAATGCAGGCTAAAATAGTTGGCTTTAACGAGGACGAAATTAAAGACTTATTAGATAAAACAGATTATGGCAATAGTGAGTTGATGAGTGAAGCAGAGAGAGATATAGAGCGAATACTTGACGGAGAAACTATTAAGCCCAATAGGATTGCCAATAATGCCTATAAGCAAAGAGTGGTTGATTATATTAACGACCACGAAGAAGATATTTCTACGGAGCAGTTTAGGGCATTAACACAATATGTTATGAGTTTAACGCCAATTATAATGAAAAATGAAGCTAGGGCATTAAATAATTTTATTATTAACCAAACGGACAACCAAACAACGGCAAATGTTCCTACTAGTAATACCAATGGTGAATTAACTGCCGAAGCTGGTCAGCCGTTACAACAACCTTATGAACTATAAGTATCAAATTATTAAAGAAGCTACCGATAATCAAAAGTCGCAAATTAGAAAGAGCGGTGTTACTATTGATTTTACTATGGAACAGGTAGCCGAACATTATAACAACTTAAAAAAGGTTCAAAAAGAGTTAAAGTCCAAATTATCTTACGAAAAAGCCAAATTATCTAATATAGTTGAACACAATCCTATTGTTAATAAAATTACTGACGAAAAAGAGAAATTAGCTATATTTATGGCAGTGGAAGCCGAAACTTTAATTAAAAAAATTCAAAAAGATTTAGAGGAATATACCCAAGCCATTAAAGAATACGATGACGAATTGTTTGAAATTGAAAAACAAACTGGTATTGCCCTAAAAGAAAAAAAATAAATATGTTAAACATTGATGAAAAAGAAATAAAAGAGGACATTAAAAAGTATGCTAGTATAGACGCCCTATCTGACTCTGATGGTGGTAAGATTTTGAAAGAAACCTTACTTAATGACATTTCTTCTGCTATTGATGTTTTATTATCAAGCTACAAAAGTGCCAGTCATATTGAGTTAATTACTACTATTGCTAGACTGGAAGCCAAGTTAAATCTGTATCGGGTAATAGATAGAGCCAAAAAGAATAAAGAATTAGCGGTTGAAGCCCTAAAAGAAAAACAGCAAGGTTTATAGCTAGGGAGGGCTTTAACTAGCTCTCAAAGCTGTAAATGTTACAGTTAACCTTCTGGGAGGAGGAATAAAACCCCGACGGGTCTAGTCGTTAAATAGATTAAACTATGGAAGAAAAAACCATTAGTGCTCCTGCGGAGGAGTTAAAAACACCGTTAGAAACCGAAGTTAAAACACCAGAGGAAAATAATAACAATGGTGAAGAAACTATCGGTGCAGCTTTGGGAACTGAAACTGTTCAGGAGAAATCAGTTCCTCTTTCAACCTACCTAGCAATGAAGCGTGAAAACAAAGAATTGACTAGGCAAATGAAAGAATTACAAAAATCTATTGAGGCTGGTTCTAGTGAACGAGAAGTCTCAGCAGATTTAAGGGAAATTGCTCAAAGGCACGATGTAGATGAATCTTTTTTAGAGGATTTTGCTAATGCCGTTAGGGCAAAGACCAAAAAAGAGGTTGAAGACGAAGTTTTATCGGCAATACAACCTATTCAGGAAGCTGAAAATGCCAAAAAGATTGATGAAGCTTTTAATGTCCATTTTGAAAAGGCAATGGAAGCTATGCCTGAATATAAGGATATTGTCAATAAAGATGTCATTAAATCTCTCTCTCTAGACCCTCGTAATGCTCACAAAACATTTACGAAGATTATAGAGGAAGCTTACGGACACCTCGCAACAGGAAAAAAGACTCTTGAAACCTCAACTCCTGGGGGAAGTAAAGACGAAATTACTGAGATTGATTATTCTAAGATAAACAACCCTGATTATTTCAAGGAAGTTATGTCTAATCCAGTTCTTAGGAAAAAGTATAACGAAAATCTACAGAATAGAATTGGTCTCTAGTAACAACTAATTGCGGGGCTTTATTCACTTAATTTAATTTAATTTTATGAGTCTAACAGATTTCAAGCCCCAGTTTGACAACGCTTATGAAGAGGTCTTCCAGAAGGTGTTGGTCGGCAAAAAAATTGCTAATCTACGCTTTGAGCCCGTGCTAAAATATGGGGAAAGTGTTGAGCGGGTTGCTTACGACATTTCTGGTGTGCGTGTTCGCTCCGTTACTCGTGGCAATGCTTCAACTATTGATAGTATTACCGATACTAGTGAACTGCTTGAAATTAACCTAGAAAAGGAAGCCGTATTCCACATTTCTGATGGTGAAGTGAAACAAGCCGGTCCATTAAATCCGGGTGAAGTTATTGGTGGTCAAATTGCCATTAAGGTTGCCGCTGACCTAGATGCTCGTATTTTATACGAAACCAAGAATGCCTACCAAACCTTTGATACTGGTGATTTAACAACCCTAGCTTCTACTGGAGTTCCTATTACCCTAAGCTCTACCACTGTTCCTCAAATGGTTACTCGTATGCCAGCCAAATTAAGAAAAGGCACTCATCAAACCTTGTCTAATATGTGTATGGTCGTTGATTCCTATGCCCTATCTGATATGGAACAATTCTTATTGGCTAAACAGTTCAACATTGTTGAGTCGGTATGGAAAAATGGTTATGCTGGAAGCATTTCTCAAGCTGAGGTTTATGTCAGTGAAAATCTAACCGGTGAAGTTACCTTAAATCTAGCTACTAACCCAACCAACAAAGATACTTTGACTATCAATGGTGTTACTATCACTTTCGTTAGCTCAATTGGCACAACTGCTGGTAATGTTTTAATCGGTACTGATGTAGATACTACTCGCGCTAACTTAGCTGGTTTAATCAACAACCCTGGCACTACTTCTGCCAAACAAGTTGCTTTAAGCACTGCGAACCAAAACTTATTTACCGATGAATATCGCTTTATTGCTACTAATGATGATACTGCTAATACTCTAAATATAGTTGGTATTGGTTCTGGTCGTATTACTGTTGCCAAAACTTTAACTGCTACTGGTGATACTTGGACTACTCCTTATATCCACGCTTACTATGGTAAGAAAGGTGGTATTGATGTTGTGGTTCAAGATATGAAAGAGGTTGATATGCGTCCTACTGCTGACCGCCGTGGAACTAATGTCTTTACTAGCTACTTGGCTGGTATTAAGACCTATGCCGATGGTGCTAAAAAGTTCCTTGACTTAAAGATTGCTGCTTAATCAGTTCTTCCCCTGCCCATCAATTCTGGTGGGCAGTGATAAGAATTAAAAATATGATTAACATTATTGGAGAAATTATACTACTGGCAGTGTTTTTATGGGCTATTAAGGTCATAATAAGCTTTGTCGTAATTATTGGCAGTTGTTTATTTCCACCGATTGCCCAGTTTTATAAGTTTATTAAAAATAAATTAAAATAATATGACTGGGCAAGAAATTATAGATAGATTTGAGCTTTATGTTGATGACGGCACTGAGCTATCCTCTTCTGAGGAGCTTGATTTATTAAACAAAATATATCGGCAAATACTTAATTCTAGGCCGTGGGAATTTCTTAAAAAAGAGTTTTCTACCATCACAACTGGATTAAATTATGTTACCCTGCCAGCTGATTTTGCTTATTTTATTGCTAATGGGAATTATACCGAAAATAATGTTGAATATCAGGGCAATCAAGCTCCTAAAATTATTTTAGTTGGTAATACCGAATACAAACTAGTTAATTGGTCTGATAGAAGAAAATATCTTAATAGTTCTGGCTATGCTTATGTTGACCTAGCCAATAACCGATTATATTTTAGTGATACTCCTGCCAGTGGACAGATGGTAAGTGCTGATTATATTTATAGACCAGCCGATATAACCACCACTACCAGCCCGATATTCCCCGAAGATTTTCACCCAGCAATTTATCACGGAATGGCTTCAGAAGATTATATTATTCAGCAGTTTGATAAAGCCAGAAGTTATTCCGCAGAAAATAAAGAAAGATTTAATAATTATCTTGCCAATATGGCTTATTGGAACGCACAATTACTTAATAATTAGAAATTATGGACAGCACAATAGAAATGTTTTTATCTGGTGTTCACAATCTATTAGACGACGAAAATATCAGTAAAGATGCCGCCCATAGTTCTTATAATTGGGTTACCCAAGACGGCAAAATTAAACTTATCGGTGGTAGAAAGATTATTGGTGTTGAAGGTGGTGTTGGAAGCTGCTCTGCTTTGTGGTATAGCTATAAGGTTAATGGAGAAGCCGTTTTATATCGCAAAATAACTAACAAAATACAATATCTAGCTGGTGATACTTGGACAGATGTTTTAACTGGATTAAATGATGTTGATGTTTCTTTTGCTAATTATTCATCTTTGGCTGGAACTTTTACCTTTATCAACAGCACTGACGGCTTTTGGAAAATAAACAATGCTAATCCCGCTAGTCCAATTAACATTTATAATTCAGCCAAAAATTTTCACGGAAAAATACTTATTGATAGAGGGAGAATGCTTTTATGGGATAGAGACGATGGTAACAAAAAAGACCCTACTGGATTATATGGCAGTTGGATAGATAGACAGGATAGCACTGTTTATACTTCTGTTGCTAATGAAAATCTAGGTGCTAGCGGTTCACAAACCTATACAGGAACTTTGGCTTTTAAGGCTGGCGGTTCTACCAGAAATTGTTTTGGTATTTCTATTACAGGAACAACTACCACAACCGAGACTTTTACTGATAATTACGATGGAACTCTAACATCTAATAAGGGGGGAACGGGAACAATTAACTATGCTACTGGAGCTTATTCTGTTACATTCAGTGCGGTTACTACCAGTGGTAATGTTTTAGCTAATTATCAATGGGAAGACTCAACCAACAAGGGGGTGGCTGATTTTTCTAAATCTGCTACACGAGTTCCCGGTGAGGGTTTTCAGTTCCCCCAAGATGAGGGCGGTGATAAAATAATGATTGTTGTAGTGGGACAGGACGGAGCTTATTATTCTATGAAGAAAAACTCTGTTTATAGGTTATCTATTGATGCCGATGACAAAAATGCCACTAATGAAGTTTATCGCAAAAACATCGGAGTTTCTTCTAAAAATGGGGCTATTTCTACTGGCACTGGTATAATTTTTATAAATACAGTTAATCCCGATAAGCCCGAATTAACTATATTACAAAAAAATCCTCTTGGAGACTCTATTGAACCCTATGTTATTATGCCCCAATTTAGATTTTCTGATTATGACTACACCAATGCTTATTTTGAAATATACGAAAGATATGTTTTACTTTATTGTCGCTTGAAGGATAGTCAAAAAAATGATACAATACTAATGTTGAATATAACTGGCAAAACGGTAGATGTTGTTAAGTATAATGCCCTATGTTCAGCCAAACACGAAGGTAATCTTTATGTTGGTAGTCCATTAACAGATAGCGTTTATCAGATATTTAATGGTTTTGATGATGAAGGATTATCTATTGATAATGAATGGATTGGTAGAGGAGAAATGTTTGGTACTGAAAGATTAAAGAAAGAGAAAAAACTACGGATTATGGGCTTAATTGACCCAGACCAAGCTATTCAAGTATGGATGGATACAGATGATAGTGGATTTTCTCTGGTCGGAACAATAGTCGGCTCTGGTTCGTATGTTGATTATTCTACATCACAGGCTATTGGGGTTAATTTCATTGGTCAATCACAATTAGGCGGAGATGATGTAGCACCAGCTTATAAATACTTTTGTGAGATTAAACTAAAGACACCAAAGTTCCGCAAGAGAATGATTAGATTTGTAGCAACTGGCATTGGATATTGTGATATAAATACCTTAATGGATAGAGATGTATTGATATTTGAAGATAGAATACCTAAGAAATACAGAAACAAGCAGAATGTATCATTAAATGGTTTAACAAATAATTTAGATAACCCTCAATTTTAACAATATGGCAAAGATTATAGCCGATTTCAGAACATCATTAGCTACTAAGTTAGCTGTTGGTGGAACAAGTTTCACGCTACAAAGTGCTACCGATGATGACGGAGTAGCATTACCAGCTGGTAAGTATTATTTTACCTGTGATGGTGAAAATTCTCAGAAAGAACATTTCTACTGCGATTTAGCTGGTGCTAACGCTACCAATGTTCAAAGTGTATCAAGACAAGGAGTAAAGACTAGCGGAGCAGTAAGAGAGCATCGTGTTGGTGCTACTATAACGATTACTGATTTTGCTCACATTAAAGACA
>Ga0209719_1004102_pt1 | contig 12266 bp, 11 predicted proteins | sample AD_JPNAS2_MetaG_FD_184421 | JGI IMG/M metagenome (GOLD analysis project Ga0209719, IMG submission 184421) | Active sludge microbial communities of municipal wastewater-treating anaerobic digesters from Japan - AD_JPNAS2_MetaG (SPAdes) (version 2) | ecosystem: Engineered > Bioreactor > Anaerobic...
ATTTTGCACTCACAATTTTCGGAAAGAAAAAAGGCAATGTAGCTCAGTAGGCAGAGCACATCCCTTTTAAGGATGGGGTCCCGGGTTCGAGCCCCGGCATTGTCACTACATCATTTTGTATCTTTTTAAAAAAGATATCCTTCTTAAAAAAATAATTTACTTTACCACAAAAATTTTTATCAAATAGATACTTGGTATAAATAGTCGTTCCTTAAAAAGTCAATAAGCAGTGGTTTATTAATAAGTTATAGAAGATTTTTTACTTAAAATAATGCAATATTTTGTAATTTTGTACCAAGAAAGTTGCAAATTTTTAAAAATGATACCTAAGGAAAAGAATCAAAATCAAGGGAGTTTATTTTTTTCATTTAGTGACACATTAGATCACAGACATCCGCTGTATATTTTAGCCAATAAGATACAATGGGAAGTATTTGAAAAGGCTTTTTCGCCCTTGTACAGTGCTGGGATGGGACGACCTGGGAAACCAATACGATTAATGGTAGGTTTGTTAATGTTAAAACATATTCGCAATTTATCAGATGAGATGGTAGTGGAACAATGGAGCGAGAACACTTATTTTCAATACTTTACAGGAGAGAATTCATTTGTATGTGGTTTGCCATGCGAAGCATCAGAATTGGTACATTTTAGGAAAAGGATAGGCGAAAGCGGAGCAGAGTTAATATTGAAAGAGAGCATTAGTATTAATGGCAAAGATGCAGAGGACACCAATGTAAACATAGACACTACTGTACAGGAAAAGAACATAACTTTTCCGACAGATGCTAAGTTACACAAAAAGATTATACAAAAATGTAAAAAGATAGCTGATAGAGAAGACATTGAATTGCGACAAAGTTATAGTCGGATATTAAAACAATTAAGCAGGGATCAACGATTTAGGAATCATCCCACCAATAAAGCGAAAGCCAAAAAAGCTGACAAGAAGGTAAAGACTATTGCAGGGCGCTTAGTGAGGGAGTTAGAGAGGAAACTTAAACCTAATAGTCAATATCAAGGGGAATTAGCATTATATTTACAAATTTTAACACAACAAAAAGACAGTAAAAAGAAAATTTATTCTATTCATGAACCAGAAGTAGTGTGTATCTCAAAAGGTAAAGAACACAAGAAGTATGAATTTGGCAACAAAGCTTCGATTGCTAAGACTGATAGTGGAGTAATAGTTGCAGCCCTTGGTTTTAGAGATGAATACGACGGACATACATTAAAACCAACATTAGAACAAATAGAACGATTAACTGGCAAAACACCCAAAAGAGTAAAAGTGGACAGAGGATACAGAGGAAATAAAAAAATAGGAGAAACAGAGATACTAATTCCATCAACACCAAATAAATCAATGAGTTACTATCAGCGGAAAAAATTAAGTGAAAGTCATAAAAAACGAGCAGGTATAGAACCAGTTATTGGGCATTTAAAGACGGATCATAGACTAAATCGTAACTTTTACAAAGGAATAGTGGGCGATAATATAAATATCATGTTAGCTGCTGCTGCTTTCAACTTCAAAAGGATGATGAACAAGTGGAAAAAATATTTTTGTCAAATTTTTGAAAGGCTATTTTTATCTTTTTTTAAAAATTTCCCTACCAATTATTCATTTTTTTTAAATAAAATATTCAAATTGACTTTTTAAGGGACGACTAAATAATATTTTTAATAATAAATATGAGGAAATAGTCTTGAAAAGAGATTGAATATAACCTGTTGGAAACAGGTTATATTCAATAAAGAAAAATATTTTTATGAAATATATATGATATATTATAAATTTAATTATATATTTGCAAAAATTTTAATTATGGAAAAAATATTTGAAGAACAAACAGATGTCTTTGCTCTGACTAAAGAAGAGTCACGCAAATACTACGACAATTTGTATAATAAATTGATCAATGAAGGCAAAGATATAGTCGATTATCAAGAGCTCAAAGCAATGTCTACAGGTGTACTTTGTCCAGATTGTAATAGTAGTCATGTGATAAAAAATGGTCTGCAGCATGGTGTACAAAATTATCTGTGTAAAAATTGTGGCAGGCAATTTAGAGTAACCACTGGCACTTTTATGTATGGCATTCATCACAGAGGTAAAATGCTTGAATACATCAAATGTATGTCTGCAGGAATGACATTGAGAGAATGTGCTAAAAATGTAGGCATATGCTTGCAAACAAGTTTCTTTTGGCGTCACAGAATATTATGTGCTATGCAATCATTTGAAGATAATGTAAATTTCTTTGGAATAGTAGAACTAGAAGAGCTTCTAATGAATTACTCGGAGAAAGGCAAAAAGAAACAAGACAAAAAAGAGGTAAAAAAGTTAAAGAAAAAGAAGCCAACAAAAGTTGCAGTATTAGCTGCCACAGATAGAAGTGGAAATATACTTTTTAAAAAATTAGAAGATAAACGAGTGCAAGCCGAGCATATATCTAATTTTCTAAAATCAAGGATATCAAATGATTCGGTGGTATGCGGTAGCAATAAAAAAGCTTTTAAGACAGTAAATGCAGAGCACATCAAACACAAAGAAATAACTAACAAAAACAGGATGAAGCAAGGTATATATAGTGTATCAACTGTTCATAAGAAGATAACCAATTTTGTAAGTTGGATATATTATAAGTTTCGTGGAGTTGCTACGAAATATTTGACAAACTATATTATGTGGTTTGTAGTGAGAGGAAAGTATCTGGCTGAGAAGATAATAGAAGATACAGGGAGGATACTGAATTTAGCGGCGTCGGATAGGCGGGCGTGGGAGCGGTACAGGGCTCTGATGTCTATAACATATTTAATTCATAACATTTAAATATTTTTTTCACAATCCTTTTTGAAAATTTTCAAAGAATTTTTATCCCATTAATTCCAATTGTTATTTTTTTTAATAATCCTATACATCTCCTATTTATTGCTTATAACATATTTAAAATATGTTGACCTTTTTTAAATTAAACGCATATAAGTCTAACTCTAAAAGACAAATTTTATAAATTCATCAAAATCAATCTTAAATTTTAATTTTTGAATTTTCTTCTTATCCTCTTTATTTCCTCCAAAGATTAACATTATGAAACCAAAATGGTTTGTAATCAAGGCTTCTAAAAAGTTTCCATGTGAATATATTATTTGAAATTTTTGTACGATAAAAATAATAACTTTTAGAATACATTTCATCTCTTGAACCATATAGCCATACTTCTGTGTTATAAGTTCTATAAATATAATTGGGCTGTCCCTGCACTATGTAAACTAATCCTCTATCTGTTTGCCAGCCAGGTTGTATATCTGTAAAATATCTATTTGCATTTATCACTCTCAAATAATATTTTTTTATTATTTCAGTGGCTCTTTGTATATCTCCTATTTGAGCTAACCAGAATGAATCTACTGCTTTTTTGGGATTATTTGAATTTTTTAATTTATTAAATTCCGCCTCAGATGTTATATATCTCATTGGTGGTATTAATTCTTCTTGGTATTTAATTTCTGGAAAATATTCTGGAACTATTATAAAATAAATGCCAGTAGGAGTAGTATCTATATTAATGCTTACCAAGGTATTTATTAAATCGATGTTTGCTACTAATGGTTTAGTAGCTGATATTTGTAACTCTTTTATTTTGGATAATTCAATATTTTTATTGTTTAATTCTACTGCAAATGGTGGCGCTGCTATAGGAGGAAATTTATATACAATACATTTAAAGCTATCTATATTTTTTATTAGATGTTTTATCTCTAATGTATCTCCACTGAATAGTAAATGATTATTTTTTAAATTTGTCTGAAACCATTCATTACTATATAGGTTAGATTTATCAATATCTATAAATTTAGCAAATGAATTATTATTAGATCTCAGATAAACTTTGCAATAACCTTTAAAATCATTATTAATTTTTAATTTTATCAGAGTATCCCAACTATTAATAGTATCTATAATTTCAAAATTAAAATTTTTATACGTTAATATCTTATCTAGGGTGTCAAAAATTTCAATTTTACATTCAATATTCGCATATTCATTAATTGTATTTAAAGATGTATTTGTATTAGTAAAATGTAAGTTTGTCGTATCTAATTGTAAATAAAAAAAGCTAGTAGAATCATTAACATGAGAGAATGAAACATTGGCATTTATGCTATTAGAGCCAGATTGATAAATTTCTTTAAATGCAAAACTACTAGAAATATTTGAAGTTTTGCAACTATACAATAATAATAAACATATAAAAAATAAAATAAGGTTTTTTTTCATTTTTTAATAGCATTTGAGAAATCTATACGATTTTTTATGGCTTTGCCTAATGTGAGTTCATCTATATATTCCAGATTACCACCTATTGATATACCTCGTGCTATTGCAGAGAAAGACAATGCGTCAAAATCTTTTAACATATTAAAAATATAGTAAGCGGTAGTATCTCCTTCTACTGTAGCAGGTAGAGCAAAAATAATTTCATTTATTTTATTATTTTGAAGTCGTTGAGGTATATCATTAATGTAAATTTTATCTGGCGTTATGCCATCAAGTGGTGAAATTAGTCCATTCAGCACATGATAATATCCATTATAAACTCTCGAACGCTCTATAGCTATCAGATCTTGTATATTCTGCACTATACATAGCATGGAATAATCTCTAGTATCATCTGAACAAATATTACATATCTCTGTATCAGATACATTATGGCATTGATAACACAAAAATAAATTTGTGCTAAGTTGATCTATACTTTCACTTAATTTTTTTAAATATTGTTTGTCTTGTCTAATGAGATACATGACTAGACGTGTAGCTGTTCGCTCACCAATGCCTGGCAACTTTGCTAATTCGTTTATAGCATTAGACATAGTTTTAGATAAATTCTCTATTTCCACTTTTTTATCAAAATTAAAAAATTATTTTTAATAAATAAAAACAGATTATAAAATTAGATAAAAAATCATTGGTTCTATAACGTTTATTGCAGGTAATTTATTTTATCACAAAGTGCCATTTAAAACTTTTTTACATTGTCAAGGATCTCGTGTTTACTTAAAAATAACTCGGCACAAGCTTTTGCATCTGAAAGGGCATTATGGTGATTTAGTTCAATACCTTCAATGATACAACACTCATTTAATTACGCAGACGGATATTTGCTAATTGACTTACAATACTTCATCGTACACTCCCAAGTTTCGGAAATATTCAATTCGCTATAATCCAAACCATTATCAATCATTGATTTTTGCAAAACACTCCTGTCAAAAGATTCATTATTCGGTGGTTTTATTAAAGAATAGAATTCATCAAAAATTTTGCTGTTTTCTACAGTTACAATGCCGACAGCAAAAATGTGATGCTTTATAGCGGTTTCAAAATTAATGGCTAAGAAAGATAACATTAGTTTTGGTTTTCTAAATATTCTTTCAAGTTATCTAAAGTTTTATCTTTTATCACTTCCCATTCTCCATTATCTTTTTGTTTTCTTAAACAGTTCCACCTATCCCATTGATATTTGTTACCATTAAGATTTGATGTAAAATAGATGTCCCAACCCCAAAAATAGTCTAAATTATCTAATTTTTGTTCACTTGTTATTGTTCCTCTGCACAGTGATGATAATATTTCATTTCGTTTATTACCAATAACATATATTTTCCAGTTCGCATGAGCTCGTTGTGGGTAGAGCACATATAGCTCATTTCTCCAATTCAATTTACATCCAGCTGGCAAAACTTCCAATAACAGACTTTTAACCAAATCTTCATGCACAAGTTTTATAACTTCATACTCAAGTTTTTGATTATCATTTGGTTTTGGAAGTTGAGAAGTCCAATTATTTAAATTAGGCAAATCATTATCGAACAAACAATTTATAGGGTTAATCCACCTCACATTAGTCAGTAGGTTTTTCCAAGAATCAATGGAGTTGTCATAAACCATATCCCAAAACATGCCCCACTCATTAAAATACGAAATTAAACTTCTTAAAAGAATAGCTTTCTTTTCTACTTTAACTCCATTTTTATCAAAATACTCTTTTGCTTTATTAAATCGAGCATCAAATTTACCCCAATCGTATTGTCTTTCTCTTTCTCTGAACAAAAAGCGAATAGCACCTTTAAAAAATGCATATTTCTCAGCTTCAATAATTTTTTCTTCCCATGTTTTACCATTATTGTCTTTGAATTCCATGTTGTCAATTATCTGTCGGGCTTTTTCTTTTTCTTCTTCCATTTGCTCTTTGGCAAAGTCATTTGAAATATTGCGGCCTTTTAGATGATTGTATATATCGTGAGAATATTCTGCCAAATCATTAATAAGCCGCATTGCTCCAATCATTGCTGGAATAGTCTCAATATTAGCATTTTCAATAATATTCCAAACAACTCTCATCCACCGTTTGAAATTCGATTCATCATAATTATTCTTTTCAAAATAACGACAAATAGCATAAAAAACAACTCGTTGAGGTTGAGTTAGAGTTGTTGGAATATATGGAATATCCCTGTTGTCATTTGCTTTATATTCAGGAATAAAGCAAAAACCTGAATTATCTTCCCAATTTGGTTGAAATAATTTGTTAATATTATCTTTATCTTTTAGTGTTTCTATCCTATTAAGAACAGTTTTTAGTTTAGTTATTCCTGTTTTAATGACAGATTCTTCCATCTTGTAGATATCAAAACCATAATATTTAACATTTATATCATTGCCTTTATCACCGTACAGATATTTGAAAAGTTTATTTTCTTCTACTAATTTCTCATCATATAAATATTTATCTTTCTCTTCATATGTTATCAAACAATTCAATAGAAAACGATTTATAAAGGCGTAATAGATTTCATCTATCTTATTGTTTGGTGATTTATTTTTCCAAAATATATCTGTCCAAGAAGTATCTAATTTATGGGCAATACTTTCTTTTATATTGTTTTCATGTTCAATATTCTCATTTTTAATGTAACCCACAAGGTCAGCTTTGAAGTTTTCAAAATCGGTTAACTGCTTTCCTCGGGCATTCATTTTTATGTAGAGGTCGTCAGATAATTTCAGATCCAATAAATCAAGATAGTAGAATACAATTGGACATTTGTTTTCATCAGTTAATATTTCCCAATATTTCTCAAACTTATCTTTTTCTTTATCTGTATCTGTATCTTTAAATACTTCTTCAAAACCATCATAAATATCTTTTGATTTATTATCCTTTATCGAAGTGCCGCCAAGCATTGTCAGCATAGATTGAATAGTTGGGTCTTGTTTCCATTCAGAAAAAAACCATGTTTGATTTTCTATTAAATTAACAATCTTTAAATTATCATCATTTTTATTTAAGTTTTGCACTGAAAATTCACAAAGTTTATTACAAAATTCTCTCGATGAAGTTCTTGTTTCGTAAGTAAAATTCTTAAATGTTGCTTCATTATCTTTTAATGTACCGGCTTTAAAAGCAATATACCAGTGTAAAAGCCAAAGGGTTGTAAACCGTTGCTGTCCGTCAAGAGGATTAAAGCAGTTATTTTCAATGTTTCCATAGACAAAATCAAGTTTTAAAATTTCATTATCATCTAAAGCTTTTTTAAGGTCTTTTAAAAATTTTTCTCGCAATTTCTCTTTTCCGATTCTGCCTTGGGCATAATCACGCTGAATAATTGGAATTACTATTTTGCGATTTTGCAAAAATTTCCAAAATGTAGTTTGTTGGATCTTATTGTTTTTCATTGTTCTCTGTTTTTAATAAAAATTCATTTAACACATCATTAATATTTGCTTTGTATGCTTGAGCATCTTCTTTGCTCCATATTAGTAAATTATTTGTCGATGCATTATAGTATTTCAAAAAAATATTTTTAGTACAAGGTGGGATAAAAGCTATTTCACCAGAAACTTCTTTAATGTTTAGCTCGTCATCAATCAATATTTTCTTGCCTTGGTCTTTGCCAATAATGGCTCTGCGCTTTGCTGAAAATATTGAATTGCCATAACTTCTATTTGTTGATGCATCAAGCAAGCAAAAATTCCATATCTTGTTTTTATCTTCATCATTTAGCTTTGAATCTTTAATTGAATCAATAATCTTTTTTTGTAAATCTTCAAATTTAGATTTGTCTTCATCATTTAGTTTTGAACCTTCATTTGAATTGGTAGTTTGTTCTTTTAAATCTTCGGATTCATGTTCTTTGCCTTCTTTCTCCTTATTATTCGAGCATGAATTCAAATAATTAATAAAGCTTTTTATTTCCCCTTTTAACTCTTCATCCGAAACATCGAAATAAGCTGCTTTTAGCCATTCTTTCTGATCTTTTTTGTCATCCAGCGAATTCTCAGTATACGAGTCGATATGTTCAATATCCCAAACTTCTTTTTTAAAAAGATAAAATGGGAATTTATAAAAAACAGGGAGTTTATATTTCTCATTTTTTATTAGTTCCTTTCCTTGGTTTATCACTGTTTGGATATTATGCAATAAGAGAAGTGGTCGGCATTGAGTTTTTTTAGATTTCGCATCTAAATCATACTCTTTTTCTAAATTAGAACAATTATATATTTCTTTTTTTATCTTTTCTTTGATGTATCCATCTATAAACTGTTGTTTAGTTTCATTTTTTATCCAATTATCATGTATTTCTGTTGTTTTTACCCCTTGCTCAACTAAAAAACCAATGTAATGGTACAACTCTAAATCGTTAAACCACTCATTAAAAGTTTGAAAAATTGTTTTTATTTTACTCCAGCATTCTAAAATATCCGGGGTTTCTTCCTTTTTAAACCATGTATAGAAATACCTGAAAGTTCTGTATTCATCTTTCCCAAAAGCATCATTATTATTATTATTATCTCTCACTTTGAGTAAATCTTTTTCACAAATCAAATCTAAAATAAAATCAATTCGAGTAGGTTTATCATATCCCTTTTCGTTCAAGAAAAGCCAAAATTCATCACTCTGCAAAGTGTATTCTATCTTATCCCATTCACTGGCAATTTCTTGTTGTTGCAATCTAATTTTATCAGAGTCGGAAGTTTTGAAATTTGATTTATTCAGAAACAAAGCTTTAACGAGTTCTGCATTTGTAAGCGAAATTTTCCCAATATTCAATCGAGTAAATACTTTAATCGGATCTTCATTTACCGTTTCATACCAAATAAATTTTACTTTATATAGTAAAGTTTCTACAAATTCCTTTTTGTAGTTCTCTTTTCCCTTATCTCCCTCAAAAAACTTTGATATTTTTACATAAGCTTCATACATGTAATAAAAATCAATATTTTCTTTATATTTTGGGGTTTTATCATTATTTTCATCGTTGTTGTTTTCATCATTATTTTCATCTTTTTTTGTTTCAACAATATTTTTTAAAAAATCGCTACTCCCTTTTCTTGTTTCATACTCAATAGAATAATAGTTTTCTTTACCGGAACAAAGATATTTCAATAAAATAAATATTGTTGTCAAACGCTGTTGTCCGTCAATAATTTCCCATTGGGAGTAAGCATCAATAAGTTTTTCAGTTCTATCAATCAGATTATTATCTTTTTGACACAGTTCTCTTAGTTTTTTACAGAATTCCTCACTTTTAATAATATTCTTTTTTACTACAAGAGGTTGAATGCAATAAAAATCACTACGCTTTTCCTTGATAAACTCATCAATATCCTCAAGCAAATCATTAACAAGCTCCTCTGTCCAGCGGTAGCCTCTCTGATAATCAGGAATAAAAAACTTCATACCTGACAATTCACTTATTGATTTTAGTTCTATTTTATTACTCATATGTTTTTATTTCAAAAATTATTATTCTGTTCGCTCACCAATGCCTGGCAACTTTGCTAATTCGTTTATAGCATTAGACATAATTTTAGATAAATTCTCTATTTCCACTTTTTTATCAAAATTAAAAAATTATTTTTAATAAATAAAAACAGGGTTCTATAACGTTTATTGTTGGTAAATTATTTAACCACAAAGGGCACAAAAGTATTACACCAAGTTCACAAAGTGCCATTTTTAAGCCTTTTAATTCTATCATTCTCTGTGTTCTTTGTGCCTTCTTTGAGAACTTTGTGGTTAATATTTAAATGTCCAGTAATAATAAAATTCATTTTTATAAAATTAGTCTTTTTTAATATTTACCCATATTAAACGTTATAGAACCCCAAAATATGATAATTATCAATATTCTTCATTTTAATTATGATATTTAAAAATTATTACATAAATTTGCATTAACATAAAAAACAAAAAATTATGATTACATTACCAACATTACCATTCGAAAAGAATGCACTAGAGCCTTACATCAGTGCTACCACATTAGAATTCCATTATGGGAAACATCATCAAGCATATGTAGATAATTTTAACAAATTATCTGCAGGTACAGAATATGAAAATATGCCATTAGAAGAAGTTATCAAAAAAGCTACGGGAGGAATTTTTAATAATGGAGCACAAGTGTGGAATCATTCATTCTACTGGAATTGTTTAAATAAACCAGACACTACTAAACCGTCTGATAAATTATTAAAAGCTATAGAAGCTCAATTTGGTAGTTTAGATAATTTCAAAGAACAATTTTCTAATGCAGCAGTTACACTTTTCGGCTCTGGATGGGCATGGCTTTGCAAAGATGAATTTGGCAAGCTATACATCAATCAGACATCTAATGCAGAAAATCCTATAAAAAATGGATTAACACCAATTTTAACCATCGATGTATGGGAGCATGCTTATTATTTAGACAAACAAAATAGACGACCAGACTATGTGAAAGATTTCTGGCATATATTAAATTGGGATTTTGTAAATAAATTATTTTAATTGTCTCTTTTTCTTAATATCGAGGAGAGGTACTTAACGAGGTGCCTCTCCTTTTTTTTAATTTTCATAACAAAAAAATCAATATAGAAAACTAAATCTATAATAATTAATAAATTGATATCGTTATATTAAATAAATTGCTATGCTAAAACATTTAATTTCAATTATTTTAATAACATTTACATTATTTATTAGTTGTAGCAAAGATGATTGTTATGACAGGAGATTAGAAAAAAGGCATTCTGGTATTTGTCCACAAAATTATGATCCCGTTTGCGGTTGTGATGGGATTACATATTCTAATGAGTGCGTTGCTGCAAGCCAAGGTATTACTCATTACACTAAAGGACCATGTAAATAAATAAAAAATTTACTTATCTTTTTTCAATAAATCTCTAATTTCTGACAATAATTTTTCTTCATTGGTTGGTTCTGGTGTCTTTGCAGGTGCTTCTTCTTTTTTATGACTCAGCTGATTCATAGCTTTGATTACAAAAAAGACTGCAGTGCCTACTATTATAAAATCTATAATAGTTTGAATAAAATTACCATAATTCCAAGTAATAGCAGGTGATATCACTGTAGATCCTTCTATCACAGCTTGTTTTAGCACAATATTAAGATCCGAAAAATTAGTATTACCTATTAATATAGATATAGGTGGCATGAGAACATCATTTACAAATGAAGATACTACTTTGCCAAAAGCAGCTCCTATTATTATACCTACTGCCATATCTACCACATTACCTCTCATTAAGAAAAGTTTTAATTCAGCCAAAAATTTTTTCATATTTTTTTTTACAAAAGAAAATAAAAAAATTAAAATAGGCTTTTATATAATAAAGTCTTTTACGGCTTTTTATATTAAAAAAATACCTTTATAATAATTAATAAACTCTAGCAATACCGCATTGGGAAATGATTTGCAATAAAACAAGCAAGCCGTGTTGGATAGAAGGGTTTACACTGTTTGAGCAAGCTAAAGCTTGCGAGTTTGTAAACCCCAAGAGGTGATTGCGTAGTTTTATCAAATCATTTCCCCTGCGGAGACTTTTCTTTTGTTACTTTTCTTTGTGTGGTTGACAAAGAAAAGTAAATTAAAAAAATTCATTTCATTATTTTCTTATTTTTTTTGAAAAATATTTTTTATCTTTGCCAGAATAAAACCATTTTTCAATGAAAAAAATATTAATTTCAATACTATTTGTTTGCTTTGTCATATTGCTTTCTGCTCAATCTAAAAGAAATCTTAGCAATAATGAACAATATCATTATATGAATTTCAGAGATGCTATGATATTTTGGGAAAGCTTCGAAGGAGCAGATTTCCCTCCAGTTGATTGGACACAAATAATAAATGACAGCTCATATACTTGGGAAAAAGCTAGTAGCTTCCCTCTTGATGGTCAATATTTTGTTCAT
>Ga0209719_1004115_pt1 | contig 12244 bp, 9 predicted proteins | sample AD_JPNAS2_MetaG_FD_184421 | JGI IMG/M metagenome (GOLD analysis project Ga0209719, IMG submission 184421) | Active sludge microbial communities of municipal wastewater-treating anaerobic digesters from Japan - AD_JPNAS2_MetaG (SPAdes) (version 2) | ecosystem: Engineered > Bioreactor > Anaerobic >...
AATAGCCCCAGGCGTTGAAATAAAACACAACGGGCTGAACATCACGGCGGGCGGAAGCGTAAAGAACGGGAAGGCCTATTATTTGCACGGCGAATTAAACAAAGCCCCGATAATTCCCGCCCCGTTATTGCTTAAACTATCAAAAGTATTAAGCAAGGACTTAAGCAAAGAACAAGCAAAAACAACGGCCAAGCCTTACCAGGCAAAAGAAAAAAGGGGCTTCACAAGCGACCAGCTTTTAGACTTTGCCCGCCAGGATTCCAGGGGCGGAAACCACGATATAATTTTACAAATGGCTGGAAGGTTGAAGCGTGCGGGCTATTCCGAAGCCGACACCATAGCAATAATTGAAGCAACGCCCGAACACCAGGGGCGAAAAGATAAACAAGATACAATCACTTGTATTAAAAGCGTATACAGATAGGGGGACGAAATGGGAACATATAACGACGAAATGGAACAAGCCCGAAAAGATTTTATTTCAAGCTACCAGGAACAATTTAAAAACTACCTGGCCGAACATCAACAAGCTTTTAGCTTTTATGAATTGCAAGAGTTTAGCAAGAACGTAATTTATATTGATTATGCACACGACCCAAAAGACCAGGCCAATATTAAAGCATTTTTGAAAACCTACGAAAGCCAAATAGCGACCGAATACAACGGGGACAAAGCCCAAGCAAAAGAAGCATTGAAGAAGCTTTTTAGACGCTTCCCAAATACTCACGTTAAGCCCTGGGATAGTTATATTGATTCCGTTGTAAACTTTGACGATTCAAAAGACTACAAAAGCGGGATTTTTGAACGCCGATTCCCTACGGGGACAATCTCATATATAGGGGCACGCCCTGGCCGTGGTAAAACAACAATTCTTGTTAATATTGCCCTGGACGCTTTGAACCAGGGAAAGCCCGTTATTTTCGTAACGGCCGAAGAAACCACAAAGCAAATATTGACCCGCTTTATTCTTGCTGACACTTGCACAAAGCACGAAACCGACGGGCGGACAGTATACGAAAGCTTTAAGCCCCGCCCGTTCTTATACAATTACTTGAAAGACGCTTCTAAGACTTTGCCAGGAATTGAAATAAACAACGGGGATTTTTACGGGGATTCCGTGGAAGCAATTAAAAGTTATATTGATTCAAAAAAGCTAACAATCTTTGAAGCTTACGGGGCAACCTGGGACGAATTGACCGACTTCTTAAACACCCAGGAAGCGGGAAGCGTAATTCTTATTGATTATATACAACACTTGAAAAGCCCCGAAAGATTGATAACACAAACAAGACAGATTCAAATACAAGAAATAAGCCACCAGCTGGCCGACCTGGCGGGGCTTCACGGCCTTATTCTTATTTGCGGGGCACAATTCACAAGACCAAAGACCGACGCCCAAAAAGCCGACATTGAAGCCGAATTAAAGAAGCCCGATTCATTCAATGAAAATAGCTTCCGTGAAGCTGGCGACATTGAACAAGACGGCCATATACTTATAGGAATAGGCAAGAACCCAGGCACGGAAGAATTATTTTATACTTGTATGAAAGACCGAGAACAAAGCCCCGATAATGGCAAATGCTGGAAGCTTAAAAAGAATATGGCTTATTCCTTCTTGCAAGGTGATAAGGACGCCCAGGGAAACAAGATTGAATATCACCCGCCGAAGCCGCCAAAGAAAACAAGCAAAGAAGAAGGCCAGGGCGTAAACAATGCCGATAATAAAGTGCTTTATAAATCAGATTTTTAAGGGGCTGAACAATGGGAAAGAACAATAACGAAAATAGCAATCAACTTTCACTTTTTGACTTTATGAACCTTGACGGGGACGGCTTCTTATCAAAGCCGATTCAAGAACCAACGCAACCGAAAGTTACAAAGCAACAAGCAAAGATTGACGACGGCTTCCGAAATATGAAGAAGCAAATAATTAAAGATTCTTTGCAAACAAATAGCGACGGAAAGAAGGCGGGATATATAGGAATTATGCCCGCTTATTCAACCGCAAGTTATCAACCTATCACCATTTCCCAGGAAGTAAGCAAAGCCCCTATTGTAAAAGCTTATTTAAACGACGGCTCCCAGGCAATAATGAAACATTTATCAGACCCCGAAAAGAAAGCCACCGTTGAAATAATACGCCGATTCAACCTAACAAAGAATAACGTAATTATTGCCGATTTTTGCAACGGGCTTTATAAATACATCACCGACAGAAACAACGACGCCAAAATAGAACGCCTATTGAATGAACAAACAAAGCAAGTTGAATATTTTAAAATCGTTTTACCTTATTCCACGGTTAGAAAATTTACATACGGGGAAGCCTTAGTAAACGAACAAGGCCAATTCAAACACGGGGCGGGAACTATTCTTAATAAACACGTTGAACCCGCTTTAATTGATATGATAACCCATAAGACGGGCACGCCTACGCTATTGACGTTTAAGAAGGGAAGCAACGAACCTTCACTATATTTCAAAAGCCCGATTCTTTTTAATTCAATCGACCAGCACGGCAATATAGAAATACTTGCCGACCCGACATTCTTTTTAATCAAAGAAGAAGCCCAGGGGGGATATATTGCAAGCGATAGATATATCCCTACTTTGCTGGGGGAATATTCCTTGACAGTCTTAGGGCACGCCCTGGAATTGCAAGGAACAAACGGAAAGGGCCGAACCGCAAAGCCAAGCCCAACAACGGCTTATAGATATTTGACGGCCTTAAATTGTGCTTTTAATGGCCAATCAATAATGGGGATTCAAGCCGAAGTTGATAGAAGCCTAACCGTGAACCGTACAAATATAAGATTGAATAGGCAAGTATTAGCCCAGCTTTTCAAAGTTGAAACAGACTGGAAGCCCGACCGCAACGGGATATTACAACCTTATACACCCTATAAAACCGCTATTGAATATACGGACGCTTGCGGGGCTTATTTATGGCACGCCCTGGAATATATGGGGGCTTTGCCCGAATTAAGACAACAAACGGACGCCGACCGCATTATATTACCAGCTAGGGAACATTCCGCCCAATTCAACAACGAAATAACAAAAACGGGATTCTTTGTTAAGTGCGATAACATCTTACACGTCCAATAAAAGCCCCGAAAATATACTCATATTCCCCCGAAAACATACTCAAAAAGACCAGGCAAGGGGGAAGCCTGGCCACAATTCCCCAAAGATTTTCGGGTATAAAAGTGAACTTGTTCGGGTATAAAAGTGAACTTGTTCGGGTATAAAAGTGAACTTTATATATAATTTTCGGGTATAAAAGTGAACTTCCTAAAATCTTAGAATATTTAAAATATTCAAAAGGCGACCAGGGGCGACGCCCTGGGGGGCTTGCCCCGTCGCTTTAATGGGAAATAGAATAACGGGGAACTATTCTTTTTTGCCAGGTAATTAAACAAGACAGATTCCCGCCCGCTGACCCATAGGGGGGATATTTTCACAGTCTAAAAAACAAGACACCACGCCCCCAAGTTTAGCCGAGAGAATGTCAAAATTATTTCCGATATTTCCGAAGGGGTAGACCTGGCAAAAGCAAAGCCCGCCACGCTTCCGAGCGTGAAAAAGCGTGTTTTTTAGTGAAGTTTTAGAGAATTGCTTTTATCCTGGCCGAAGCTGAACCCCACTAAAAAGCCCACAAAAATATTATTGATTCCTTATTCTATGGCCGAATTGTTCCCAGCTTCTTTATACATCTTTAATACGTTTTTAATAATTTTTGTTATCACATAAGGGGATAAGGCAAGCAAGGCCACCAGGAAGCAACCCCAGCGGGGGACATAGCGACAAATTAGCGTAGAATTAGCACGATAATAACACGGAAGCCCCAGGCGTGAAGCTGGAAAAATTGCAAAAAATGCGAAGGGGTATATATATTTTCTACGGCAATTTCAACGGCAATATATACGGCCTGGCCACTAGGAAAAATCGGACTGTATAACGGCAATTATAACGGGAAAATAACGGCTTTTAGCGTGAAATAGCGTGAAGGAAAAATCCGAAAATCCGAAGGGGATAGGGGAAAAAGGTAGTACTTAGGTAGTAATTAGGTAATAAAAACGGGCGTTTTTTTTTACTTGTTCACACGGCTATAATTCAAAAAGTGAGAAAATGAGAAGCCCCCAGGCCTTAAAAATCTACTTGAATTATATATAAATTGCATAAAACAAGCCCCGTAAACTTCCCAGGATTTACACTACTTTTCAATACGTTTTCAATATTTCCCAATTATTCCCAACGGCTGAACCTTCCTTCTTTGCCAGGTTACGGGAAACAATTAGCAAGGAATTAGCAAGCGACATTTTCCGAAAATCCGAAACAGTACGGGGGAAAAATCAAAAAAATCAGAAACAGTAAAGGGGCGGAAAAATCCGCAAAAATGCGAAACAGTAAGACCAATAGCACGAATTAGCACGGCGATAACGTGAACGGGGAAAGCTGATTCAATAAACTTGCATTATTCTATATTGTGTGATAACCTTATCTTATCACACACTTAAAAGAAGGGGGATTTTAGCAAATGGCTAAGGGATTCACTACCGAGCAAATTATAAAGGCTATGGAAGGCACAAACGGCAATATAAGTTTGATAGCCGTAAATTTAAATTGTTCCTGGGCGACCGCCCGCAAGTACATAAGCGACAACGTGCAATTAAGAACGATTTACAAAGGCGAAAATGAAAGAATGTTAGATAAAGCCGAAAACATTATTAGCCAGGCCTTAGAGAATGACGACGACAAGAAAACCCAGCTTGAAACGGCAAAATGGCTTCTTGCTACTAAGGGCTATTCACGGGGCTATAACGCAAAAGATAAACGCTTTGAATATCGCAACGCCCTAGCCCCTTATACTGAATTTAAAATCGGCGACGACGACCCCGACGAATAAACGGGGAAACAATCAACGGAAACAACGGGGGCAATTATGAAGGATATTATTAAAGCTGATTCACAAACACCAAATATTAAAGACCTGGCAAAAAGCATAGTTATTGAAGCCCCGCAATTATCGGACTTGAACGCCGACCAGCTGGAAGCAATAGCAAAGCTTGTTATAACTGACAGATTAAAAGACCAAATGAAGAAGGCCGTAAACCTTGCGGGGATAGACTACGAAGCCGAAAAAGCCCGCTTCCTTGAAACCAATAGCAAGACCGCAAGCAAGCAAACGGCCAGGGCTTACAAGAACGCATTAAAGAAGCTGGAAGCATACGCCGAAGCCCGCAATATTAGCCCGCTGGAATTGACACCAGCAACGGCCGACGACTTTATAAATGACTTAAAGAAGCAAGATTTTAGCCCCGCAACAATCCGCCAGGCCATAGCAACGGCAAGTAGTTTTTTCACTTATCTTGAAAGGCGGGTAAACAATAACGGCCTTATTATTTCAAATCCGTTTAGGGGAACAAAGGCACGACCAGCAAAAAAGCTTGTAAGGGCTTGCCAATATCCGACCGCAACCGAAACACAAATAATTATTGATTCCTTGCCCGCTGAACTATCCGCCATAGTTTTTATAATGGCTTTTCGGGGCTTGCGTGCGGGGGCGTTTCCTGGCTTAAAGATTCACGGAAAGACCTTTGAAACAACCAGCAAGGGAAAGGACATAACGGGCGAATTATCCGAAGCGTGTATAAATAAAATTAAAGCCCTGGGCGTAAATATGGCCGAGCCGTTCACACGCTGGACGGCGGGGGCAATCCAGCAAGAAGCCCGCTATTACATCACAAAGCTTTTTAAGGCTGGCAAGATTTCCGCTATATATTCCGTTCACGATTTCCGCCACTTCTACGCCACCCAGGAATACAACAAAGACAAAGACATATATAGAGTGTCTAAGCTACTAGGCCACGCTTCTATACAAGTTACTGAAAACTATTTGCGGGGCTTAAAAGTCATTTTATAAATCCGCCAATCGGCGGAAAGGCCAGGCCGTGAAGCTTCCTTCTTGCCAGGCGTAAAAATAAAACTATGGACGAATTGAAGAAGAAATATTCCGACAAGCTGGAACAAGAAATATCATTCAACCCAAGAACGGGCGTTGTATATTGTTCGGACGGCGTGCAATATACGCCCCAGGAAATGGCCATTATAAAAGCCCACGGGGGCGACTATCCGAAGGAAGTACACTTAATAAAAAAAATCTTTGACGGCGTTATAATAAGCTGAACCCCCGCCACTTCATAACCCCATATGAATTGACGCAAAACATCAATTCACGGGGAAGCTAGACCCCGCAAGATAAAGAAAAGTTTACAACGCCCCGCAAGTAACGACCAGGCAAGAAGAAACGTGTATACAATCGGCCTTAGTGTATACGGCCACGCCTGGAAGCCTTCCCCCGTAAAATATGACTATCCGCCAATCGGCGGACGCCCTGGGCTTATTGCATACTTTTTGCACACGGCCAGGGGCTTAAAAAAACCACAGAAAAACCCACAGAAAACCCAAAATGATATAAAACAAAAATATAACTTGTTATACTTTATACTAGCATTATGTAACACATAGTGATATAATGTTTTATATATTGATATAAGGGGGATATAGTGAAAACTATTACTTTCGGGATTCAAAAAGGGGGCACGGGAAAGACTTCTATTTCAATTTCCGTTGCTTCACAATTAGCCATAGACGGCAAGAAAACTTTATTTATTGACGCTGACCCGCAAGGCAACGGCACGGGCTGGATAATTAAAGAATTAAAAAAAGAACTTGCGGACGTACTTTTCAATTCTTGCCAGGTTGAAGAAGCAATCCAAACAACAAGCATTGAAAATCTTTTCATTATGCCAACGGCTGGACTAGGCGGGGACTTGCGACTATACGGGGAAACAAAAGCAAGTCAAAAGCCCTACGCTATTAAACAGTTATTGCCGAAGCTGGAAGCCCTGGGCTTTGAATATGTCATTATAGACACTTCCCCAGCGTTTAGCCCGCTGGAAAAATCTTGCTTCCTGGCAAGTGATGAAGTTATCCCCGTTATGCAAATAGATATATTTTCCGCTGACGGCCTGGGCGTATTTTCCCAGCTTATAGGGGACTTGCGAAAAGACTTTGAAACAGAAAAGCCCGCTATGACCCGCATAGTATTAAACGCCAGGGACGACCGACTACCACAACAAAAAACACTTTTAGAAGCCTACGAAAAGAATTTTAATAACCTGGGCTTGTTTATTGTTCCCGTAGACCAGGGATTCAAGAAAAGCCAGGGGGCGGGATTCTTTATTCAAGAGTACGCAAAAACAAAGCGGGAAACGCTGGAAGCAATCGAAGCTTTGACAAATGCAATAAAATAAAAGGGGGGCAAATATGCCAGTAGTAAAAAAGACAACAGAAAATAACGGCGTAAATATGGCCGTGATTGAAGAAAGAAAACGGGGGCTTGATTCCGTTATTGACGGCAACCCACAGACCGCAAAAGCAAAGAATGACAAATTATTTTCAATCCGAACAAGCGAAACAAAGCAACGGGAATATAAAGCCTTCTTTGCAAGTAAAGGCCTAAGCGTTTCAAAGGGCGTGCAAATTGCTATTGATTATTTAATCGACCAGGCAAGAAAGGGAAATATTGAACTTAAAGACACGGGAATATTTACCCGTTAAGGCCAGGGGGAACAAATGAAAATTGAACTTGAATTGACCGACCAGGAAGCAAGCTTAATTCATACATTCATACGCCGAACTATTTTTGAAGATTATATCCGACCAATGGCCGAAGCTTGCGACACCAAGGAACAAACGACCGACCGAGTATATAACACAATTCACGCTATGGAAAAAATAAGAAATGCCATAGTGGAAGCCCGCAATAATAACTAGGTAAAATCGGGCAATTTACGGGGCTTTTATGAACGCTGACAAGCTGGAAGAAGCGGAAGAAAGATTTTTTATAATGGATTCTCAAAGCGACGTAGACCAGGAATATATATTTAATTACCTGGCCAAACGTTACGGGCAAGATATAGCCGATTCCATAAAATCAAAGTACACCGCCCCGCAAACAAGCCCACAGATTGAAAAAATAGGGGGTATTTTGCAACAATCGACCTTGAACCCGACCGACGCCCAAAAAGCCCCACAGAAGGCCGTTATAAGCGTTTCCACGCTTGAAAAGTACATCAAAGCGGGAATAAAGCTTATTCCGACAAAGCCGAACCAGGAAGGGAACTTCTACCAGCTGAAAAAAGACGGGGAACTCATAAAGATTGATTCTTTGCCAGGCCTTCAATATTGGATTGACCACGGGATAGAACGATTTATTTTTATTCCCAAAGAAGCGGGCTTCCTTTGCTTTGACCTAGATAGAAACCACAACGACGGGGCGGACGGCGTAAACAATTTTTATTCCTGGCTTAAAGATAACGGGCTTGAACAAATCCCGCTATTTAAGAACCTGGACGGCGGAAGCTTCCCAACATACACCACAACGGCAAGCGGGGGGCTTCACTTGTATTTTAAATGCACGGGGGAATTAAAGACCTTTGCAACAATAGCCCCAGGCGTTGAAATAAAATACAACGGGCTGAACATCACGGCGGGCGGAAGCGTAAAGAACGGGAAGGCCTATTATTTGCACGGCGAATTAAACAAAGCCCCGATAATTCCCGCCCCGTTATTGCTTAAACTATCAAAAGTATTAAGCAAGGACTTAAGCAAAGAACAAGCAAAAACAACGGCCAAGCCTTACCAGGCAAAAGAAAAAAGGGGCTTCACAAGCGACCAGCTTTTAGACTTTGCCCGCCAGGATTCCAGGGGCGGAAACCACGATATAATTTTACAAATGGCTGGAAGGTTGAAGCGTGCGGGCTATTCCGAAGCCGACACCATAGCAATAATTGAAGCAACGCCCGAACACCAGGGGCGAAAAGATAAACAAGATACAATCACTTGTATTAAAAGCGTATACAGATAGGGGGACGAAATGGGAACATATAACGACGAAATGGAACAAGCCCGAAAAGATTTTATTTCAAGCTACCAGGAACAATTTAAAAACTACCTGGCCGAACATCAACAAGCTTTTAGCTTTTATGAATTGCAAGAGTTTAGCAAGAACGTAATTTATATTGATTATGCACACGACCCAAAAGACCAGGCCAATATTAAAGCATTTTTGAAAACCTACGAAAGCCAAATAGCGACCGAATACAACGGGGACAAAGCCCAAGCAAAAGAAGCATTGAAGAAGCTTTTTAGACGCTTCCCAAATACTCACGTTAAGCCCTGGGATAGTTATATTGATTCCGTTGTAAACTTTGACGATTCAAAAGACTACAAAAGCGGGATTTTTGAACGCCGATTCCCTACGGGGACAATCTCATATATAGGGGCACGCCCTGGCCGTGGTAAAACAACAATTCTTGTTAATATTGCCCTGGACGCTTTGAACCAGGGAAAGCCCGTTATTTTCGTAACGGCCGAAGAAACCACAAAGCAAATATTGACCCGCTTTATTCTTGCTGACACTTGCACAAAGCACGAAACCGACGGGCGGACAGTATACGAAAGCTTTAAGCCCCGCCCGTTCTTATACAATTACTTGAAAGACGCTTCTAAGACTTTGCCAGGAATTGAAATAAACAACGGGGATTTTTACGGGGATTCCGTGGAAGCAATTAAAAGTTATATTGATTCAAAAAAGCTAACAATCTTTGAAGCTTACGGGGCAACCTGGGACGAATTGACCGACTTCTTAAACACCCAGGAAGCGGGAAGCGTAATTCTTATTGATTATATACAACACTTGAAAAGCCCCGAAAGATTGATAACACAAACAAGACAGATTCAAATACAAGAAATAAGCCACCAGCTGGCCGACCTGGCGGGGCTTCACGGCCTTATTCTTATTTGCGGGGCACAATTCACAAGACCAAAGACCGACGCCCAAAAAGCCGACATTGAAGCCGAATTAAAGAAGCCCGATTCATTCAATGAAAATAGCTTCCGTGAAGCTGGCGACATTGAACAAGACGGCCATATACTTATAGGAATAGGCAAGAACCCAGGCACGGAAGAATTATTTTATACTTGTATGAAAGACCGAGAACAAAGCCCCGATAATGGCAAATGCTGGAAGCTTAAAAAGAATATGGCTTATTCCTTCTTGCAAGGTGATAAGGACGCCCAGGGAAACAAGATTGAATATCACCCGCCGAAGCCACCAAAGAAACCAGGCAAAGAAGAAGGCCAGGACACGGGGAAACAAAGCCAGGAAGCAAAAACCGAAGCTTTGAAAAACTTCAAATATGGGGGCAATAAATAAATGACAGATAACAACGAATTACAAGATTTATATAACGACCCAAACGCAACGTTATTTTATACGCCATTCACAAACGCAACGCCACCAGCTGGAACACTTCCCCAGGCCACAAGCAAGCCGAAAGCTTCAACAAAGCCGAAAGCAAGCACAACGCCCCAGAAACAAAACCCGCTTAATAACTTGAAAAATAAAAGCGATATAACGCCATTTTTCACAAATCAAACCGACGAAGAAAACACACAAAATAGAGTTATTCCAATCGGCACAATGAACAGTTATTTTTATTCCGCAAATATGCAACCGAAGGCAACGGCCGACTACCACACAAAATATATAGACTTCTTGCGGGAAGAATACAAGAAAAACGGAACAAGCGGGATTCCCGCCGAAATACGCAAAGAACGGGGAATAGTTGAAATATTCCAAAAATGGCGACTTGCTGAAAACGCCTTATTATTTGCTGACGGGGCAAGCGGGATTTTTAAGGCTTTGACTTGTTATGATAATTATTTTGAAAGCTTTGAACCCCTGGAAAATAAAAGAACGGGAGAGATTGAAAAATACTTAGTATATGCAACCTTTGACCAGCTGAAAAAATGTTTTTTCGGGCTTTGTGTAAATGAATACGGAAACTTAAAACGGGGCACAAAAGAAATATTGCAAAAATCGGGAATATTAAAAGAATTCACCGACGCTATTTTTGGAAGCTTTGACGGCAAAAGCACGGGAAAAGAACCCGTATTGTATATGTACAACAAAGCTAATAACTTCCTGGGCTATTACAAGCCGATTATTTTTGAAGGCTACGACTCAAAGCGAAAGGCTTTTAGAGTTATTCTTGACCCAAAGTTTTTTAGATTACAAGTTGATTCAAGCACGGGAAAATTAAAAGCCGACGTGCGATATATTCCGACAATCGGCGGGCTTACGGCCTTAAACATAATCGGCCGTGCATACCTGGCAAGAGATAACCAGGGCTTAACAATGCCAAACGCAAAAACCGCAACAAGGCTTGTTCACACGTTACAAGCTTCTTCGAATTTACAAAGTCTTTTAGGAATTGAACTATTTCCAAATATGACCGAACAATCAAAGCAAAAAATAAGAATAAACAAAAACGGCTTAATTGAAATGTTTCCAAGTTGCTATAATTCTACTACGGGCTATTTGAATTATAAAAAAGCTTCCGAACAAGTGGAATTGACCAGCGATATTTTATATAGGGGGCTGAAAGCAATAGACGGCCTAGGCGACTTAATAAACACGCCAGGAAGCGACAAAATATTTTTGCCAAGTATTGATAAGTCTTGTTATTTTGATAATCAATATTCAAAGGCCGTTTTTATAAATTGCGAAACACCACGCCAGGCAATAGAGAACACGGGCAAATTAAGCTATACAGAATTAAAAAGACAAATTGAAGCTTCAAAGTATAAATAAAAATGAGTATATTTTCGGGGCTTTTTGAGTATGTTTTCGGGGGAATATGAGTATATTTTCGGGGCTTTTTGAGTATGTTTTCGGGGCTTTGCTATAAGATTTAAAAGCCTTTAAAAGGCTTTAATAGGCGACTAAGGGCGACGCCCTAGGGGGCTTGCCCCCGTCGCTTTAATGGGAAATAGAATAACGGGGAACTATTCTTTTTTGCATTGAGCAAACGATAAACACACATATTAAAGAATTAAAGGGGTAAGAATAATGGACGAAATAACCTGTCCACTCTGCGAAGCACGGCACAAGAAAGAAGCGTACATCATCGCTTACACAAGGACGCTTGACGGGCGGTTGCTGAAAAGCATGATATGCCCGGTATGTCACATATCACGCGGGTACGTTGTGGAGAATGAGGGGGAATGAAAGGCGCTTGCCAACACGCATAAATCATGATATACTTAGGGCATGAGCCTTGAACCTTCGCTCATATCATTCTTTCCTCCGCTCCCGGTGTCTTACCCCTTG
>Ga0209719_1004138_pt1 | contig 12208 bp, 10 predicted proteins | sample AD_JPNAS2_MetaG_FD_184421 | JGI IMG/M metagenome (GOLD analysis project Ga0209719, IMG submission 184421) | Active sludge microbial communities of municipal wastewater-treating anaerobic digesters from Japan - AD_JPNAS2_MetaG (SPAdes) (version 2) | ecosystem: Engineered > Bioreactor > Anaerobic...
TGAATAGACGGGCCCAACGCCGTAAAACCACGTACCCCACGCGTCGGTACTCTTCTCAATCTCAACACTTCCCTTTTCCGCTCTCTTGTAAATTCCTTCGGGGTCATTAAGATAACTGAAAGGATGAAATGCGGTTATTCCGTCATTCAAAAACATCATCGAAGAAATATTACCGTTTTTAATCCCATGCAGAGCAAAGTAAAAACCGTAATTCCATGAATCAGAATTATTGTTCAAAGCGGAATGAAGATTCTGCCTGATTGACTTATAGCCGTTATTCATATAATCAGATACTGAATTTATTTTTTCAATATCATCAGGATTAATTGAACGTGCCATCTGCTGAACCATAAAAGCAATTTTGCTTTTTAGCAGTTCTTCGTGACGTGAAGACATGTTTCGGTAAATGAAAAACGAAGCCACCGCAATTGAAAACACAATAAGAGGAACAAATATCAGCTGTTTGACTATCAGTGATATTTTTCGCTTCATAATGTTTATGTAAAAATAGATTATTGATGATAAAAAAATCAAAACGGATATAACAAGAATTATCTGAAGTAATAATAAAGTAAATATTGAAGAAAAACTTTTTGATCCTGCTTCTCTGTTATAAGCCACCTTCCCGTCAATCAAACCTATTACGCTGTTGTCGCGGCATGTAAAGATTTCACCTTTTGAGCTTATTGAAAAACGGTAATATGGAACACCAGCAGATTTATTATCAAAAGTTATAATATCTTCAGAGGAGAATATATTTTCCGTTTTTTCACCGTCAAAAACATATATTCCGGCATTTGCGATATCCGTGAAATATATTTTGCTATTTAATACGGAAATATCCCATGGAACAAATGTTTTGTCCGTTTCACCCGAATAAGAATAAACGGTTTCTTTTCTGCCGGAATTTATTTTATAAATCTCGCCGCGCTTCGTCGAACAAAATAATGAAGAATTATCACCGCTGACAAAAGAAATGTATGCCGCGGCTGATTTCATTGAAAAGATTCTATTTGATGATATCTGTGAAGTTCCCGATGAATAATATTCAATGATTCCTTCTTCATCAACTTCGTACCAGCGTATTGCATTGCTGTCGCCAGAGAGTTTCTGAAGCGAACCTCTTTGAACAAGATATGATTTCTTTTCGCCTGAAGAATACTCTCTTCTGAAAACCGTTTTCTGAAATTTTCCATCCGCTGAATATTTCTGAATTTCCTCGGATTCTGTAAAAAAACCACCGGAATCAGGAATCACATTTATAATATAAAATGATCCGTCGGACAGAGGACATAACTCTGATGCGTTATAGAATGAATTCTTTTCTTTTTTTCCTCCTTCGACGAGAAGAAGTATTTTGCCGTCCATTGATGTTTTTAATATTCTGCGCTGTGAACTGTCGATAATATAAACATATCCGTTTCCGTCTGATGCAGAAAATAGAGGATATTCAAAAGGAAGCTCTGCGCTGAACGAATTTGAAAAAACATCACTTCTCCATAACGCAATACCGACTGCACTTAATGCGGAAAAAATCATAATAAAAAGAATAATGATTGTTTTAGAAAATTTAGACATCAAGCACGTCCTTTTCTTTTTGTGATAGATGATTCACGGCTTGACAGCATAAAAACAATTGTCATAAATATTACGCCTACGGCGAAAAGAGCGATACCGCTCCGTGCGCCTATTGTCAGAACATAAGCAAAAATAACGGGAGCACACATTTCGGCACCGCGGCTCGCCAGTTCCATGTAGGAAACTGATCTGTCCGAACCGATTTTTTTTACGATAGGTAGATTCATAAAATAATCATTCTGCGCGGAAACGCAAAATCCTTCAACAATTCCCATAAGAACGAGTGCGGCAACTACGCCTCCAATGCTTCCTGTTGCAGCATAAATAACAAGTGAAACAGCCCATCCGAACGAACCGAGAATCAATGCATTTCTGTCGCTCATTCTCCGCTTAAAAAAACGCGTGAGAAGAGGTCCGAGATAAATTATAAAAAGACCGTTCAATATAATAAGTCTTCCCGTATCTGTAACGGAAAGTCCGTGAGATTCGCTGAATAGAGGAACATAGTATGAAAGAAACATTCCCGCTGCATAAGTCGGAAGAACGGCAAGAATCAGATAAAACATTACTTTTCTGTTTGAAATAAATCTCACAACTGAACGAAGTAAATGTTCTTCCGAAGACGGCAAAGAAACGATCTTCATATTCTTAAAAATATTATACGAGATCAGCAAAGTAATTAAAAGAATTGATACAGCAAGATAAAATGCAAAAGAAAAACCGAACTGGTCTGCAAAAAATGCTCCGAAAACAGCTCCTGCGTTAACTCCGGCAATACCGCCCGAATAAAAATGAGAATACGCAACCGAACGCTTTTCTCCGTCAGATTCTGAATTTATAAAGCTTCTGCACGCAATGAGTATGAGACCGCTGCCGGCGCCGACGATGCCGCGGGCAGTCAGAAAAATAAACATATCTGAAGTAAAACCGCAAATGAAAAGGCCAGTCATTGAAAGAGCGATACCGATATATTTCAGATTGCGCCAATTTATCTTTTCTACAATAATTCCGCCGGCAAAAAGAAAGATTGCGAAAAACAAGGCTTCAACACTGAATGCAAGAGCGATAACAACGTCCTGCGGCATACCTAAAAACGGCTGATATATTTTTTTCATTAAAAGAGGAATGAAAGCAAAAGACATGGATATGCCGAAAGAATACATAAAGAAAACAGGCCGCGAAAAAAAAGCATCCGAATAGTTTTTGTCAGATTTCTTCAGAAGACTTCTTTTGGCGGAAAGCTGACCGAGATAAGTGAACTCAATCAATAGAAGAATGAAAACAACAAGCAGAGTTACAACATCGATGACAACTTTCTTTACAAGCATCATATTTTCGCGGTCAAAACTGTAAAGGTCGGTTCCTACTTCAAGAATCGCAACAACCTCACCCTTTGAATTCTTTATCGGACCAAGAGCATATATCCAGCTTCCCCAGGAATCTGTATCTGTCTCTGAAATAATTTCTCCGGAATACGCTTTTCTGTATGAGCTTTCCGGATCGGTAAAATAATCAAATGGATGAAAAGTACTGATACCGTCATTGAGATACATGAATCCGTATAAAGAATCATTCATAACACGGTAGACCGCGTAATAATAGCGGTCATTCCACGGGTCTTTATTATTATTAAAAAGAGATACCAGAGAAGAACGTATCTTCCGGTAATCTTCATTCATGAATTTTTCCTGGGTATCAATTTTCGAGATAAGATCTCCGTCAATAGCCTTCGGAATGAGCTGAACCATCTGTGAACTGCGTTCTGTAATTGTACGAGTATAACGTTCCGAAAAATTTTTTAGAATGAACATGGTGACGAGAAAAGTTGAAACACCTATCGCGAAAATCAGAACAATACTTCTCGAAACCATCGAAGGAATCTTGGAATGAAAAACTTCTCTATACAAAAATGACAAAATATTAAAAACAGAGATTAAAAATACTATTAAAACCGCATATAGAACAAACCGGAAAACAAGTGATTTGAATGAATATCTAACAGAATCAATCGAATGTATTTTAAAATCTTCTGCAGAGTAAACATATATTGAAGATCCTGAAGAAAGAATAAGCTTATCTGCTGATTTGTTTATCCTGTAAAAAACAAGACCATCTGAATCAATATTATTCTTTTCAAGGATGGAAGCATTTAATATTTCTGAAACAGAACTGTTATTAACTTTGAGAATCCGGGGTTTAGCGAGATCCGAAACGAAGACACTTCCGTCCTCATCCGATGAAATTGACCATGGAACAGAAAGCTCTTTGCTTTTCTCCGGAGAATAAAGAACAGTAGAAATATTCTTATAAAGTTTTCCGTTTTTACTTGTAAAATAAATATTTCCGCCGCGCATCGAAATATCAGCAATGTATGTAGCGGCTAGAGGATAATCAAAAGATTTTTCAACATGCGGATTCCCATTTTTTTCATATACATAGTAGTCAATTTTATTTTCGGAAATATCAAACCACGAAAGCTTGCCCGATTTGAATTCAAGCCGCGAAAGCTGTCCTTTCTGAACTAAAATCTGTTTCTTTTCCGCGTGAGTCTTTGAAAAAATAACGCTGTGAAATTTACCTGACGGGTCATAACACAGAACTTCTTCTTTCTCAGTAAAAAAACCGCCGTTATCAGTTACACGGTTTAGAATAAAAACAAATCCCTCATCATCCACAGCAATATCTTCAGCATAAAAAAAATGATCAGGTTCCTTCAATCCGCCTTGCACGGAAAAATGTAGAATACCGTCTTCAGAACACTTAAAAAAACGCCTCTGAGAATTATCGATGATGTAAAGGTTATTGAAAGAATCTGCGACCGCCACAGACGGATTTACTTGGGAAAATTCGGTTTTCAACGGATTAAGATAAAACGAATCAATATTTCTGTAAAAAAACAGAAATGATAAAATTGAAAGAAATAACGAAATAATAACACGGCGGGATTTGCTCATAAAACCTCAGCTAACGAACAATTATATAATGATTAACCCAAGAAGTCAAATAAAATTTTACTTTCCGCACGGAGGCGGAAACTTGCGAGACGCTTTTATTGCGACGTCGTGTCGCATATCGAAGCGTCTCGTTTGTCGGGATCGTTCCGACTATCCGCGAGATGTTCGTAGACCATAGCGGGACAACGCAAGGGTTACCTCGGAGGTAATTGCGATAATAATATTGATAACATTTATCGAAGCGAATAGGATGTTCGCTGAGATAAAGAAATAATTTATTGATACCAAAATTAAATTCGCACGGAGGCGGAAACTTGCGAGACGCTTTTATTGCGACGTCGTGTCGCATATCGAAGCGTCTCGTTTGTCGGGATCGTTCCGACTATCCGCGAGGAAGACAAAGTCTTCAGCGGGATAACGCAAAAGTTACCTCAGAGATGTGTGCGAATAATTACATTGGTGTTAAAATCGAAACAGACACGAAGTCTGTTGAGCCGAGGAAACTGGTTACTGAAATCATGAGTATATTCGCATGGATGCGGAAACTGGCAAGACGATTTTATGCAAACCTCCTGTTTGCGCGGGAAGCGTCCCGTTTGTCGGGATCGTTTCGACTATCCGCGAGGTGGTCGAAGACCACAGCGGGAGAACTCAAGCATTGCACAATAGTTTGAGGCGTGAAGTCAATTCCAAATTGCATTCGGAGCTGTCAGGTGGACAAAGGTCTTCTATCTTTTCTTTTTTGATTAAATAGAGAGCTCCTTTTATTCTATCCCGTTACCGTATTCAAATACACATCGGCTTGATGATGATTTGGTTCTGGCAGTGCAACTAATTCTTTTTAACAAATTGTTGATAATTCCAAAATCGAACTGTTCCATCTCGTGACACTGAATAAAATTCTTTCTTTTTATCATTTACTAATACAGCTGTAACTGGCAACACGTGACCTTTGAAAGTGTAAAGCAAAACCTCTTTTTTAAAATCCCATAATTGAATATTTTGATCTTCACCATATAATAGAACATATTCATTATAGCCAAGATGTTTTACTGCACCAACAAGACAAGTCGTAATACTTTTAATTTTTTTAAAATCTCGAACCACAGCAACTTTTCCGCCATAGCAACCAATAAACACTATATTATTTATGACATCAATTGAATTTGAACCTTTTATATCAATTTCTTTTATTTGATTACCCCTTCCAACATTTATAACGACAAGATGAAGATTATCAACATAATATATAAATCCATCAACAACTTTCATTCCAACAATTGGATGTTGATTTTTATGAATTATCTTTATAGAATATGATTCTAAATCAACTTTATAAATTGATCCATCAGCACAACCAAGAAAAGCTATATTATCAACTACTTGTATTGAATAAACTAAAGATTGTATTTCTTCTGTTAAATATAATACTTCCTCGTCCTTAAGATTATAGAAAATAATACGTCTATTGGCTGTAGCAATCAGAGCATTTGAGTTTTTACCATAGAATTTTACACACAGTATTTTATCTTTGTCATAATGAAATATGTGAGAACTTCTCTTTTCAACACAATCCCATAAGCGTAAATAAGCACCTCCAGTTAATATATAATCATCATTACAATTTATGTCTGCACTCTCGATAGCATTTTGTGTATCGTTAAATATATTAACATTTTCTTGAGCAATTATTCTTAAAAAAAAACACAAACTTATTAAAAACATAATAATTATTTTTTTCATTTTTTCTACCTCACATTTTTACCTTTAGGCTGACCTGGTTGATTATATATTATACCACTATCACTACTATCTTTTTTTACATTTGGATATTTTTTTTCGAATTTCATAGATCCTCTATAACATTCCCTCAGTTTAATGGACAGAACGAATCCCCCATGTGATTCTTTTTTAGCCGCGATTCACATCATCTCCAAAGGAGGAACATATCCGTTTTTGGAATGCTGTCTTACTCGATTATAAAACAATTCTATATATTCAAAAACAGCCTTCTTCGCTTCATCGCGCGTGTCATAATCATACGTCAAACTCTGTATCGTACGGCCGCCTTTCGTCGTCTCTATCGTCTTCAGTCTCAGATTCTCGTCATCGTAGGCGTACTTCGTCACCACATTGTTTCCGTAGTCTATCTCCGTTCTCTGCCCGTGTTCATTGTACAATATGTTTTTAACGTAAGCTTCCGTTCCGCTCGCGGATATCACGTTTCCGCCTCCGTCATATCCGTACGTTACCGTTTCTCCGTCAGGATACGTCACAGAAAGCAGTCTTCCGTACCAGTCGTATCTTGAATACGTCTTGTATGTCTTCTCCGCTCCCGTAGATATCTTCTTTATCTTCCTCGTGGATATTACCACATTGCCGAGCCAGTCGTATTCGTATTCGTCCGTCGCGTATCCGTTCTGCACTTTAGCCACTCTGCCCGCGGTGTTCGCGCTGCTCTTCTTCCCGTATGTATAAATGACATCCGGCATCGTTTTCCTTATCACCCGCTCCAGTCTGTTATAGCTGTATCTGTACTGCGTCGTAGCGCCCGCCGCCCTCTGTTCCGGCGTGCTCTTTCCGGTTAGATTATTCGCCGAATCGTACATGTACAGCACTTTTCCCGTGTCCGGATTATCCGTGCTTATCCTTCTTCCGCCTATGTCGTATTCGCAGAGTGTGACATTTCCTTCAGCGTCCGTTATACGTTTCAGCTGGTTCAGCGAATCGTATTCATAGCTTGTAGTCACCGTTCCGCCTTCCACCACCTTCACTATGTTTCCGCTTGCGTCCGTATATTTCGTCTTCGTTCTGCCTTCCGCGTCCGTCACCGTTTCGACGTATTCGCTTCCGCTCATCCCGTAATTTATTTCCGTCTCCGTTCCGTCAGGCGCCGTCACTCTGACCGCCCTTCCTCTTGAGTCGTATTCCGTCTCCGTCTTCTTTGAGCTTCCGGTCTCATAGCTTCCGTTTCCGCTTCCCGTAAAGCTCATTCCCTGTTCCACGGCTCTGCCCATTTCATCGTATTTGACATTTCCGCTCACGACAAATGTAATGTTTACGGGCGTTCCCCTTTCCCAAGTTTGTAATAATTTCAAAGAGCTATTATTCTCAAACATCAAATTAAATTCTTCTGACCATGTCGGGTCGGGCTTTTACTTCAAGGCGTTCCGCCTTTCCGCGCAATCCCTAACGCGCGAAGCTGTCATTCAATTCATCTCCGCTTCCGGATGGGTTTTCAAAGAACTAAATAATTCAGATTTCATAAAGAAAACTCCAAAATCTCTTCAAAATCCATTCTTGGCGGTCTTCATCACCACTATTATATCAAGGAGTCTGCATGATTTTAATTTATCACCCATAAGCGAGCATCCATACTATTCATCATACATATAAGTATTGGTCAATCCATCCTCTTTAACTTCTATCTCTGTTTTGTATAAATTTGCAACAGTATCAATCTTACCGTTTTTAAAATATTCTCTAACAAGAACAATCATCCCTTCTTTATCCCAAGCATAATCAACGACATCAATTATTCCATTCTTAAAATATTCTATTTTATAAATACTGAAATCATCCGCTCTGAATATTCCGAAAAATTCTATATTTTTCACCTTAGAGCTATTTTTTTTTAGACAATCTCGGATTATCTTTTTTAATGCGTCTTTTCCTGCAAAGTCACTCGTAATTGAATACAATAGATTCCCACGGCGATCATACTTAGAACTTACAAGTTTATGGGTAAAATAATTTTCTTCATAGTGCCGAGAAATCATATCTGTGCCGGAGAAATAATCTATTGACATTGTAGAAAAATTCTTCCCCGACAACACGACCTCTTCAGAATAAAATGTCATTTTACCGCAAGCAATTCTCACAATAACTCTTTTGATTTTCTCATCAGACTCCTTTACATCAAAGGAAACCCGACATTCCCCATCGCTAGGATCTGTTTTTACTTTTAAAACTTCATTCATGTTACAGTTTTCACTCGCCCAGGCACTACTGGCACTCGCAAAGAGCAACAAAAGAAAAAAAATACCGATCTTTCTAATTTGATTATTTCCGTTTGTCATTTTCGTTCATCATCTCCTTATAAGACTTCCCAACAGCATTATTGATTTCATGCCCTACATATTTATTCACTGTTTTTCCGTCTTCACCTATAACTTGCTCAAAAACATTAGCATCCAAAACTCCACCAGCCATATCGGTTCCAGAAGTTTCTTCGTTAGGATCAATATAAATATACATAAACAATCTGCTATCTTTTCTGATACCATTCTTACGCATTTGCTTCACCGAATCAGCCAGTCCCTTGCCTTTAGGGTTTAAAAAGTATGTTACCGCACCTATCCCTTTATTCTGCATCGCAGATCCGATTGCATCAGCGAAATCAACATCTTTATCCAAGTTCGCTTCAACCAGAAAGAATCGACCACCACTATCCGTCGTATCATCGGGACCTTCGTCAACGCAAGATTTATACACTGCGACATCTCCCGTTCTTTGTTTAATTGCTAATCCTTTTCCCTGCCCACTATCATATTTCGAAGAACCGGTATTCGGATCATACAGAAAGTTGAAAAATCCGGTGATATTATTGGCTTTATCAACAATTGGCACCCGTACGGTTCCATTAAAATCTCCATTTGCCTGCATTTGATTTATTTCATCAATAGTTGCAAAACCATATCTTATTCTATTATTTCCAGTTGGATCAATAAATACAATAGGATTATTCCCAACATAAGAATACAAATCCAAATTAGAAGGATCATACACTCCACCTGCAGGCTTTCCTGTTAAATACTTTTCCAATATCGGATCCGTACTTATCCATCTGCATAACTTCGCGTCATAATATCTTGCTCCATGGTAATACAACCCAGTCTCCGCGTCCTGTTCCTTCGAGGTATACTTGAACGGAAGATTCGCATTCCCCGTCACTTTCTCATTCACCCAGCTCTCTCCGCTCGAGGTGTATTCCGTGTGCTCGTAGAACTCACCTTTCTTGTCCGTCACATAGCCTGAACTGCCGAGATGGTCGGTGTGGTAATACAATGTATTTTCGCGCTTCATGGTTGTACTGGTTTCGCATGTCCGGCTCATCACCTGACTCGCGACTCTCGTCGAACCAATGTAGATATGTTTGGATATTTTCTTTCCGTCGGTCTCGGTATAGTATCCGCTAGCGTAGATTGTTTCACCGAGGTCACTATATTTGCATATCCTTTCACCGTTTGCGTCATATCTGTAATCCGTCGTGTGTTTGTTATCGACGGATACGGGCGTTGCGCTCGTCCTAATTTCAGAAAGGTTACTCAACACGGATGATCTCAAGTCTCCATTCATTCAAAGATTTCATGCTTGCGCCGCGCTCTCCGCTTGTATCTTTTGCTTCGCAAAAGGATACCGCTTCGATCCCTAACGCTCAAAGCTGTCACTCAATTCATCTCCGTTTCGCGGTTGGTTTTCAAAGTGCTAAATAATTCAGATTCAATATGGTAAAGTCCGGCAATGCCGGACTTGTTTTGTTTTTCGAACTTATCATTCAAAATATCTATCGTAACGACTCCTCGTGTACAAATATTTAGGCACCTCAAGTCTTTCCACTATCTAAGAATTTCAAGTGTTACTTTTAACACTTGAAATCCCCCCACTCACTTCAACTCTCTTCATTGCTTCTTTGACTCTCTTTTTCTCCGCTCTCTTTACCTCAAAATCATATTCTTCTTCGGCCTTCTTCTTCGCCTTGTCCGCTTCTTCCATCACTATCGCTCTCAGTTCTTCGTCTTCGGGCTCTACTTCCATAAATTCAAGGTCTTCTATCTTTTCTTTTTTTATTAACATAGAGAGCTCCTTTAATCTATCCCGTTACTGTGTTCAAATATTTGTATCCGTCAAGTTAACAGCATCTTCACAAAAGCGCAAGAATGAAATAAGCTGAATCCAAAAGGAGGCAGTTTATGGAAAACTACGCGAGGCTTACGAAGGAAGAAAAATTATTATATTGGAAGAATCATTTTGATCTGTGGAAAGAAAGCGGTTTATCGCAGAAAAAATACTGTAAGAATAATTCTGTTTCATATTGGAATTTTAAGTCATGGTATGAGAAAACAAAAACCCGAACTGATATGGAATCAAAAAATTTCATCAGACTTGAAGCAGATAAGATGTCAAATGAAAGTTCCGGCAAATTCGAAGTCGTATTTCCGTGCGGCACCAGAATCAACATCGATGTAAATATTTCAGAATTAAATTTCAGAAAAATATTATCCGCGGCAGGATGCGTCAATGGTTAAAGATTTCACGCGCCATTCGATATACATAATGCCGGGAGCCACAGACATGAGAAAACAAATCAATGCTCTATCGGCGACGGCAGAAAATGGAATGAAGAAAGATATATTTTCTGAAAGCCTGTTTCTGTTTTGTTCGCGCAGCAGAAGACAAATCAAAATACTGTACTGGGATAGAAACGGTTTCTGTCTGTGGACAAAGCGGCTTGAGAAGCACCGTTTTCCGTGGCCTTCTAATGGATATGATAGAACAAACATTAATTACGGCGAACTCAAAATGCTTTTGAAAGGAATAGATTTCTTCAATGCGCATGAAACATTAAAAAATATTCACGCTTCATAAAAAAGTAGTATTAATAAAAAGCGCGTGCTGTTATCAGGTAAGTATGAATTACGAAAATGACATGCTTCCAGATGACAGCGCCGAGCTTAAAAAAATAATTTCATTTCTTCAAATCAAAAATACAAACCTTGAATCAGACAACGAAAATCTTCTAACGAAAAACATAAACCTTGAATCCGAAAACACAAAACTTGTAAATGAAAACAAATCGCTCAAAGATAAATTGAAAGCGGCTCTCGCGAAATTTTTCAGCCCGAAAAAAGACAAAGCATCTTTCGAACAGTCGGATCAGCTTTCGCTTTTCGATGAGGCTGAAACTCATGCCGAAAAAGAAAGCGAAGACGAAGAAACCTGTTCATCCGATGAAACAATCGTAAAAAGCCACGCCCGCAAAAAAGGCGGAAAGAGACGCATTCCTGATTTCATTCCGTCTGAAGAAATAATTCACGAACTAAGCGATAAAGAAAGGGCCTGCAATTGCTGCGGAAAAACACGTCCTGTTATCGGTGAAGACAGAAGCGAAGAGCTGGACATCATTCCGGCTCAATTCAAAAAGACCATTCATGTTGTTAAAAAATACGGACCTTGCAATTGCAGCGGTTTTCTGAATTCCGGAGAAGCCGAAATCAAAAGAGCATCGAAACCGAAAAGACTGATTCCTTACGGAATCGCTTCAGCCGGACTTGCGGCTTACTGCATGGATTACAAATACAATTATGCGATGCCGTATTACCGCTTAAGCAAAAAGTTTGAAGCGGCTGAAATGGATATTTCAAGAGCGACTCTGTGCAACTGGACGATGATAGCTGCTGAGAAATGCCGTGTTGTTTACGGCATGATGCTTGATAAAATCCGTTCATCGGAAGTGATCAACATGGATGAAACAAGAGTTCAGGTTTTAAAAGAAGACGGAAAGACTGCAGAATCACTTTCTTACATGTGGGTGATGAAAGCCGGAAAGGAAAACAAAAAGCTGACGGTGTTTCATTACGATCCCAGACGCAATTCAGAAACAGCAGAGAAATTAC
>Ga0209719_1004145_pt1 | contig 12183 bp, 8 predicted proteins | sample AD_JPNAS2_MetaG_FD_184421 | JGI IMG/M metagenome (GOLD analysis project Ga0209719, IMG submission 184421) | Active sludge microbial communities of municipal wastewater-treating anaerobic digesters from Japan - AD_JPNAS2_MetaG (SPAdes) (version 2) | ecosystem: Engineered > Bioreactor > Anaerobic >...
CACACCGCATCGCCATCGGTAATGTAAAATATCAAGGCGCGGCAACCGGCAAAACGTAAATCTGCGCCAATCTGCCGAAAAAAGCGTCCAGGATTTTAGGATTGTTTTCCACACAGTAACCCGGTATAACGTGGGAACTTTTCGGGGAGAGGTGACCGAGCGGCCGAAGGTGCAGCACTGGAAATGCTGTGTGCTCTTACGGGTACCGAGGGTTCGAATCCCTCCCTCTCCGCCAATCCCGGTGCGGTGAATCCATGAATCCCGTTTTCTATAACGCCATGGTGCTGCGCGAACCGTATTCCGGCGTCGAAGTTACCACCCATCAGCTGGCTTGCGCGCTGACCCGCTTTGGTTCGCTGCCGCTCTGTATTTGCGCACCCCGGGGGCACCGTCCGATCCCGATCACCTCGCACACGCGCATGATTCGGCCATACGGCACGGACCGATCACGCCTGTTGCGCATCCTCTGGGAGCAGACGGTCCTGCCCGTGTTGCTGAAGCGCGCGCGCGCGCCGCTGCTGCATGCGCCGGCGTATGTCGCGCCGCGGCTCGCGCCTTGTCCAGTGGTGCTCACCATTCATGATCTGCATGTCCTGACACACCCGCAGTTCTGCCGTGCCGACAACCGGCTCCACTATCGCCTCCTGCTTCCGCCCTCGATCCGCCGGGCGGCCGCAGTCATCGTTTTTTCGAACTACACGCGGCGCGTCATTCTCGACCGGTTTCCGGAAGTCCGGGACCGGCTTGTCCTCATTCCGCCCGGACTCACGCCAAACCTGGCCCGGTGTACCGACCACGCGCGGCTCCAGTCCGCGCGCCAGCGTTACGCGCTGCCCACATCGTTCCTGCTGTTTGTGGGCGATCTCACGCAGCGCAAAAACATCCTCAACCTGATCCGGGCTTTTGCGATCGTTCAGGGCGAACGGCCCGACCTGCATCTGGTTTTGGCGGGCGCGGCCGACCCCGCCACCGCAGCCGTGATTGACAACGCGATCCGGCAAAACGCCATCCGCCATCGCGTCAGCCGAATCGGGTATGTGAGCGAAGAGGATCTGCCCGTGCTCTATTCGCTCGCGCGGGCCTTCGTTTTCCCCTCCCATGACGAAGGGTTCGGGTTGCCGCCGCTCGAAGCCATGGCCTGCGGGTGCCCGGTCGTCTGCTCCGGAGGCGCAGCCGTCGAGAACTGCGGGGATGCGGCGGTCAATTGCGACCCGCGTGACCGCGCGTCGATCGCCAGTGCCGTCAGCCTGTTGTTGGATCATCCGGCGTTCCGTAAAGAGAAGATCGAGGCCGGCTACCGGAAAGCCGCCGGGTTTTCCTGGGAAAAGGCCGCACGCGCCACCGACGCGCTGTACCGATCCGTGCTGAGCGCGCACGGGAAACACGAAAGGCCCGCCGACGAAGCCGACGGGCCTTGAATCCGTTCCGCGCCGCGGGCGCGAACCTTAGTTGGCTCCGCGCCCTTTGACGCCGACAGCCTTCGCCGCGTTGGCCTTGGCCTTCTCACGTGGCCGCAACGCGCGCACCGCCGCGCCAGCCTGCCACATCTCGGAATCCCGCATCACCTTCAGCTCCGCGTCGAGCTTCTGCTTGTAATCCGCGGTGCCGCACACCTTGATCACGTGACGCGCTTCCTTCTGGCTCTTCACCGCCTCGTACAACGCCTTGAACACCGGCAGGGTGGCCTTCTTGAACTTCGGCTTCCAGTCCAGCGCGCCGCGCTGGGCAGTGGCCGAACAGTTCGAATACATCCAATCCATCCCGTTCTCATCGACCAGACGGATCAGGCTTTGGGTCAGCTCCTCGACCGTCTCATTGAACGCCTCCGAAGGACTGTGCCCGTTCTTGCGGAGCACATCATACTGCGCCTCCATGATGCCGGCCAGGGCACCCATCAGCACACCGCGCTCGCCGACGAGATCCGAGGTCACCTCATGCTCGAAGGTCGTGGGGAACAGATAACCCGAACCCACGCCGATACCGATCGACAACGTGCGGTCCAACGCCTTGCCGGTGGCATCCTGCGCCACCGCAAAACTGGAGTTGATGCCCACGCCAGCCAAGAAATTGCGGCGCACGGAGGTGCCCGACCCCTTGGGCGCGACCATGATCACGTCCACATCCGGACCTGCTTTGACGCGGGTGAGCGACCGGTAGACCCAGCCGAACCCGTGGGAGAAATAGAGCGCCTTGCCAGCGGTCAGATGCGGCGCGATGCGCGGCCAAACCTGCCGAATCGCCGCATCATTCACGAGGACCATGATGATCGTGGCCCGGGCGCAGGCCTCTTCAATATCAAAAAGGGTCTTGCCCGGTTTGAACCCGTCCTTGACGGCCCGCTTCCAATCGTTCGCGAAACGCTTGTCCTGCCCGACAATAACCTGAATCCCGTTGTCGCGCATATTCAGTGACTGGGCCGGCCCCTGAACGCCATAGCCGATGACGGCGATGACTTCATCCTTGAGCACCTTCTGGGCTTTCTTCAAGGGATACTCTTTACGGGTCACGACGGTTTCCACAACACCGCCAAAATTGATCTTGGCCATTACCTTTACTCCTCGGTTAACTTCAGTCCGCCCCAACAACCCGGCGCACATGGCCAGAAGGTCGGGCGAAAAAAGAAACGTAATCATACCACCTTGCGGCGCACGCGCAAGCGCATTTATCAGCTTAAACGACGGGACGACGGGATCAGCCGAAAGGCGATTGGACCCCCAGATCAGGAAAAACAAGGTCGCCTTTTTCAGTCGACCATCCAGCACGGGCATCTTGCCCGTGTTCACAGGCGGGACGCCCGTGCGTCTTCGTCTATCTTCTCATCCCCCAAAGGAGGCCAGCAGTTTTTCCAGCCGAGCGATCGTCTCTGTCAGCTCTTTCTGCTTGGCGCGTTGCTGCTCGACCACGGCCGCAGGCGCCTTGGCCACGAACCCCTCGTTGCCGAGCTTGGCTTCGACGCCTTTGAGGAACCCGCGCGTTTTCTCCAACTCGGTCTTCACACGCGCGGCTTCGGCTTTGACGTCCACCACCCCTTCGAGCGGCAGATAAACGGTGCCGAGCTTGCAGAGCGTACCGGGCATAGCCTTCTCGCCGCCGCCCGCGACGACTTCCAGATTGTCCGAGCGCAACTGTTGCTTGAGCGTTTCGGCGTCGGCCTTCAGGCGGCCGGCCGTCTCTTCGTCCATCGCCTGAATGACGTAGTGCAGGAACTTGGAGGGCGCGAGGTTGTAGTCGGCGCGCAATGCGCGTCCGGCGGTGACCAGTTCGCGCCGGGCGTTGACGTAGGCGGTGACCGCGTCGCTCAGTCCCCATGCAGTGCGCTGCGCATCGGTGTAGGGTGCGGGCCACGGCGCGCGCATGATGCTTTCGGTCTCCGCACCGTACCCCATCTGGTGCCACAGCTCTTCGGTGATGAACGGCATGTAGGGATGCAGCAGCTTGAGCGCCTTGGCGAAGACATCGGTCATCACGGACAGCACTTGACGGCGGCGCGACTCGTCCGCGCCGTTCAGGTCCTGCTTGGCGTATTCGAGATACCAGTCGCAGAACTGGCTCCAGATCACGTCGTAGATCGCGAGCGCGCCGTCTTGCAGGCGGAACGCCTCCAGATGTCCGGTCACGTTGCGCACAGCGCTCTCGCAGGTGGCGAGCATGTGACGGTCGTCATCGCGCAACAGTGCCGGATCGAGCGACAACTCGCCGCTGGCCAGCGCGCGCCAATCCGTGCCGGGCAGTTTCTCCATGTGCATCTTCATGAAGCGCGCGGCATTCCAGATCTTGGTCGCGAAGTTGCGGCCGATCTCGAACTTCTCCATGTTGACGTAGACGTCCATGCCCGTGGAGGTGATCAGCATCAGGCTGAAGCGCAACGCATCGGCACTGTAGGTCTCGATGATGTCGAGCGGATCGATGGAGTTGCCCAGACTCTTGCTCATCTTGCGGCCTTTGTCGTCGCGCACCGTACCGTGCAGATAGACCGTGCGGAAGGGCACCTCGCCCATGAACTTGCAACCGGCCATGATCATGCGCGCGACCCAGAAGAAGAGGATCTCCGGCGCGGTGGCCAGATCGTTGGTCGGATAGTAGAACTTCAGGTCAGGATGGTCTGCAGGCCAGCCAAAGGTGCTGAAAGGCCAGAGCCACGAGGAGAACCAGGTGTCGAGCACATCCTCGTCCTGCGTGATTTGATCCGCCGCGGCACCGCATTTCGGACAGGTATCCGGCGCGGCCTTGGCCGCCCACTCGTGTCCGCACGGCGTGCAGGTGTAGACCGGGATGCGGTGGCCCCACCAGATTTGGCGCGAGATGCACCAATCGCGGATGTTCTCCATCCACTCGAAATAAGTTTTCTCCCAGCGCTGCGGCACGAAGACGATCTTGCCGGTGCGCACAGCCTCGATGGCCGGCTCGGCAAGCGGCTTCATGCGCACAAACCACTGTTTGGAGAGGCGCGGCTCGACCACCGTGTCGCAGCGGTAGCAGTGCCCGACCGCGTGCTGATGCGGATCGACCTTGACCAGCAGTCCCTGCGCTTCGAGGTCGGCGACCACCTGCTTGCGGCAGGCGAAGCGGTCCATGCCGGCATACGGCCCGGCCTCTTCGTTCATCGTGCCGTCGCCGTTCATGACGTTCAGCACCGGCAGATCGTGGCGCTGCGCCACTTGAAAATCGTTCGGATCGTGCGCGGGCGTGATCTTCACGACGCCCGTGCCGAAAGCGCGGTCCACGTAGTCGTCCGCGACAACCGGTATCTCGCGGTTCATGAGCGGCAGCGTCACGCGCTTGCCGATCAGCGCCTGATAACGCTCGTCCGCCGGATTGACGGCCACGGCGGTGTCGCCCAGCATGGTCTCGGGACGCGTGGTCGCGACCACAACTTCGCCGCCGTCCGGAATCGGGTAACGGATGTGCCAGAGATGTCCTTGGGTGTCCTGATGCTCGCTCTCCTCATCGGACAGCGCAGTGTGGCAGCGCGGGCACCAGTTGACGATATAGTTGCCGCGGTAGATGAGTCCCTCGTCGTAGAGTCGGCAGAACACCTCGGACACGGCCTCGCTCAGTCCTTCGTCCATGGTGAAGCGCTCACGCGACCAGTCGCAACTCGCCCCGAGTTTGCGAAGCTGGCGCACGATCGTGCCGCCGTACTCCTCGCGCCACTCCCACACGCGCGCCAGAAACGCCTCGCGCCCGAGGTCGCGCCGCGAGAGGCCCTCCTTGCGCAATGTCTTCTCCACCACGTTCTGGGTGGCGATGCCCGCGTGGTCCGTACCCGGCATCCAGACCGTGTTGCGTCCCTGCATGCGGCGCCAGCGCACCAGCACGTCCTGGATCGTATTGTTGAGCGCATGGCCCATGTGCAGGATGCCAGTCACATTCGGCGGCGGGATGACGACACTGTAGGGTTCGCCGCCCTGCGCGGCCTCCGCGTGAAACCGGCCGGTCTCCTCCCACCACGCATACCACTTGTTCTCAACGGTCTTGGGATCGTAATGCTTGTCCATAAAAAAGTTCGGGTTAATCGTTACGGTTACAGGTCACGGGTCGTAAAAAGGGGATATTAAACCAGAAACCGCGGGCGCTGACAAACAATCGCGGCGCAGAATAGTCCTTCCGCACCCTTTTTTCGGGGTTGTCCGGTGCGGTTGTTTCTGCGACACTTAAGCGGATATGAATCTGACAGAACGGACACTGGGCGTGAAACGGGTTTTCGAGGGACGGGCGCTGACGATCGACGTGGCGGAGATTGAACTGCCGAACGGGCGGCGCTCAACGCGCGAGATCGTGCGGCACCGCGGGGCTGCGGTGATTCTCGGCCAGCGGCCGGACGGCCGGTTCGTGTTGATCCGCCAATACCGGCGCGCGGTGGAGGGCGTTCTCCTGGAGATGGTGGCCGGAGGGCTGGAAGAGGGGGAGTCTCCGGAAACGTGCGCGCGCCGTGAAATGGAGGAGGAGAGCGGATATCCGGTGGAGACGCTGGAAAAGATCGGCGTGATCGTGCCGTGCCCCGGCTATTCAGAGGAGCGCCTGCATCTCTTCTACGCGCGTCTGTCGCAGGAGCCCCGGCCGCTGCGTCCGGATTTCGACGAGAACCTCGCGCCCGTGGTGATGACGGCGGAGGAGATCGACGCGGCCCTCGACTCTGGCGAGTTGATCGACGGCAAGAGCATCGCCCTCTGGCTGATGTGGCGACGAAGCACAAGGCGGCACAGTTAGCCCTACTCATGCGGAATTGCTTGGATTCCGCACCGCGTTCGTCCGTAGAAGCTGAGAAACCGATATGAAATGCATGATAAAGCAGATGATGACGGTGTCGGTCGCCATGTTGTCGGCGACGGTCGTGGCCATGCCGACACTACAACCGTGCGTGAAAGAATACAGGGCGCTCGAAAGCGCGGCGTTCAACACGGCGGAACTGCCGGTTTTTCATCAGGATCAGCGGCAGTGCGTGATCGGCGCGGCTGAAACGTTCGTTAAAGGCGAACGGAAAATCTGGGACGGAAAAAGCGCTGCGGCAAACGGCGTCTACCTCGCGATCGCGGACAGTGCCTGCGGCAAAAAACTGATCGAGGCGTTTTCGCTCGACGTCCCGGCGAAACCGCAGGGGTACGCGATCAAGGCGGAAGGCAGGCGTGTCGCGATTGTCGGGCATGACGATGTCGGCGCGCTTTACGGCGCGGTGACGTTCGCGCAGATGTCCCGGAACGGCCGGGTGGAGGCGGCATACGTGCGGGACTGGCCGGATGTGCTGTACCGCGGCTCGATTTCCTTTGGGCGCGGACTCTGGAAGTTCCGCTACGGCGAGAAGGACGAAAAGGGATATTCCGACGCGATCAAGGCGGGCCTCGACATGATGCTCCGCGCGAAGATGAACCTGTTCAGCGACCTCTTCTGGCTTGAGGAAGGCATGCCCGACAGCACCTTCCCGTTCTTCCGCGAACTCGGACGTTACGCCGCCGAACGCGGCATCTGGTGCAATTACTACGCAACAACCGGGGTGTACATCCGCCGTACCGCGCCGAAGGGGATGAAGTTCGATGACTGGAAATGCGTGAAGCTCCATTGCCCGTGGAATGACTCCTATTACTGCTGGGCGGACGACGCGCTTACCGAGGCCGCGGCGAACCGGACGGTCGATTTCCTCGTCAAGGCCGGCATGGAAAAAGCGGTCGTCAACATCCATCCCGTAGACGGCGGCAGCTGGCAGGACCCGGAGGAGTGGAGCAAACGCTGTGAAAAATGTCGTGCGAAATGGAACGACCACGAGCGCTGGAAGGCGAGCATAAACCAGTTCAACATCTGGATAAGGGTTTTCCGCAAGCGACTTCCTGGCGCGGTCGTCGGCTCGTGCATCTACCCGTACCAGTTCAACGCGCTGATGAAGCCGGAGAGCGAACGTACCGCGAAGTGGAAGGAGTCCATGCCGGAATACTGGGACAAGCTCGACAAGGGGCTTGCCGACAAGGAGTTCTACTTCTCAAGTTGGATCACCACACCGGACGTGATCAAAACGGTACGGGAACTCGTGCCAGAGCGTCCGTTCCATCTAAGCGATACCTATCCGCTCACCGCAGGCATCTTCGCGTCCTACCCGCGCAAGATCGGGTCGAGTTGCGAGGGGGGGCGGAATTTCGCGACCACGCAGGGAACCGAGTGTTACCTGCAAATCGAAACGCTGCTGCTCGTGAACGAGCACCTCTGGGATCTCCATGCGCCGGGCACCGAAAACTACGACGGCCTCACCTATTACGATGGCCTGAAGGATCATGTCGCACCCGATGTGATCATGAAAGACAGCCTTGGCCGCATCTGCCGCACGTTCTGGGGCGACGTGCTCGCGCCGTACATGCAGACGGTTTTGTCATCCGGCGTGATGCCGGAGTACCTGCGCGATCCGGCGGCGAAGGTGAAATACTGGAACAAGGTCCGGCGCGATCCCGATTTCGACCCCACGCAACCGGAGAAGTCGAAGAACTCCGGCTCGCTCAAGTATCCGCCGATCATCGACACCCCCGAGTTGATGCTCGCGCAGGTCGAAGCGGCCGAAAGATGTGTCCATACGCTTCTGGAGGCGGAAAAGCGTCTCGACGGACTCGACCGCTACAAACGCAAGCACTTCATGCGCTTTTTGAAATATGCGCCGTATTGGCTCGCGACCGCACGCACGCATCATGTGGTCCGTCTCGCCGGCGCCGCGCTTTATGACGGCGACAACGCGAAGGCGTTGGGAATCCTCAAGGAAGGCCGTGTTCGGATCGAAAAGGACTTCGACCTCGCTGAAACGACATTCAAACGGCTCGAGGAGGAAGCGGACACGCTCACTGATCCGCGGCGGCCGAGAGATGCCTCCCAAACCTGGAAGTTCGACCGGAAGGCCGCGACGACGGTGCTCGACCAGACCGAGGCCTCGGCACGCATAACACTCGAACCGCGTAAAATCGGCGCTGTCGTGAAACTTGGTGTCCACCGGGGTGGCGGCGATGTCTGCATAAAGGAATATTTCGACCAGTTCGAAAACGTAAAGGCGGAGTATTTCGACTCCATTTCGCTTGCGGAACTCAATCGGTTCGACTGCGTGTTCCTCACGCAAAAGCAGTATGAGAAGGATGCGTTCTTCACGAACGTGAAGACTTATGTGGAGAAGGGCGGTGGCGGCGTGTTTCTCGAGGGCGAACTTTGCGGCAACGTCCGATTCGACGTTAAGACGCCGTTCCCGGAGATCGTGAAGACCTCACCGGCGCGTGTGGAGAATTTCAAGCGGAAAATGAAGTTCGCGGACGGTCGCGAAGGGGAAACGATGTACGTGGACTACTTCCGCCTGACGCCTGGCGCGAAAGGCGAGGTGCTCGCGTACGGCCCGAACAGCGGGGACGTCCTCGCCGTCCGCGGCGTCGCCGGTCTCGGCAAGGTATTCTTTTCCGGTACGCTCAACATCGGTTCCGTCGCCGACAGCTACGCGACGCGCGCGTGTCCGCTCTTCGGAGCCAACGCCGAGTTCGCCCGCGAAGCGGTGGAGTATTTCACGAACGTGCGCCTAAAGGAAAAGGACGAATGACGGCCAAAAAACGGATTGCCGACAACGGTGACAACAAGTGTGAGCGTTCATGAAAAGAATACTGATCCTGATTTTCCTGTCTGTGTCTGTCTTGCCGGGTATGGCATCGGAGGAGGTGTGGTCCGGGACGAAAGTCATATCCGAGCCGGTGAAGATCGTCGGGGCACGCGTCCGCGTGTTGCCGGGCGCGAAGATCATCTTTGCGGGCGAAGGACGGATCCACATGCGGGACGGTTCGTTCACGGCTTCGCGGGCGGAATTTTTGTCTGAAAGCGTGCTCACGAACGATTTCCGAATGCGTTTCACCGAGTGCGGTTTCGAGGCGCGCCATTGCAGGTTCACGGGGCTCAGAACCGAGAAACCGGACAAGCGCAGCTTCATCTACGGTTTCGCATTCGCGATTTCGAACGGGAAGATGACGCTTGATCACAACACGTTCGTGGACTGTTCGGCCTTCATGTCCGCGGCGGTTTCGCACGGCATGTTCACGCGGAACCTGTTCGTGCGGTGCGCGGGCGGACTCGCGCTTCTGAACGCCACCCAGTGCCGTGTGGAGGGCAATGAGTTTTTCGATTCCCCGCACGAGGCGATGAAACTCAACACAACGCGCCTTTCGGAGATTTTCCGAAACCGCTTCACACGTTGCCATATCGGCATGGCATTCTATGCGGCGAAGGAAAACCGGATCACGGGCAACGCGTTCTTCGCGTCGCCCATCGCCTTTAATCTGATGCATTCGGGGCCTGACAACGTGTTCTCCGGCAACCGGTATGAGAACGTCCGCCAAAAGTATTTCAATCAGGGGAAATCAGACGGCAACCGTTTCTTCGACGACACGCCGCAGCCGCCCACGCTCAAGTAAGAAATGGGCTCGTCCGGGCAAGCAGACGTTTGCCCTCCCGGCCTGATGGCATCGGGATCGTTTCCCCCGTCCCCGTCCTCGTCCTCGATTTCGGCGGTCCGGCCCCGCGCCGATGGCGCATAGCGGCGGACGGGGACACCCGCGTTCCCGAATGAAACCTCCCCCCCCAACGATCAACGCCCCGGGGATGCGTCTTCGATCACGGCGGCAGGGGTCACTTGGCAAAGTAAATGCGACCAAAACTGGGTCTTTATGACGCACGGTCGCATTCAGTTGCTCCGAATATGCATTTAGTTGTTCCGAAAACGGCGCGGAACGCGCTCCGCGCAGCGCGGCGGCCTTCGCCGGGGTTGTTTTTGGGCACAGTCCACCCTTCCCGGACGCACCATGTTTTTTCGGAACAGGTCGATGCGACCGGGTTTTCAGGGGCACGTGTGCGACTGGCTATCGCAACTCTTAAGGTTTTGGAGGCGACCTCGCATTCGTGCGGCAAACAGGTAAGATTGAAGCGTCTTACACACACATTGCGGATAGAGGGTAGCCAGATTTACACTCTGAGACAAGCCGGAAAAGGCAATCGGTTAGTGACAGGGGGAAGAGTTGTCGCGTACGAGTACGTGAACGGGGTATGGCCAACGTTCACGTTCACAGCGCAGCGGTGTACGTTCACGTTCTCCAGATCGGTGTCGGTATCGCTATCGCTATCGGGTTCGAAACCGACTGTTGCGCCCACGCAGTGGCTCGTAGCGACTGGTCGCATCAACCCCGTTCGGAAGAAGTGAATGCGACCACCCCAGTCGCATTTACTTTGCCAAGTGAGGACCGCGCCCGTTTTACATCTCCATTTTTTTGGCTATACATCACCCCCCGATTAGCGATATAATCAAACGGCATATTGTTATTTTCATCACAGAGGAGTTTTTAGATGGCCATTCTGTTACAAGGTTTAGTCCTGCTGGTCGCAGGCATGGGCATCGTCTACCTGTTTCTTACCCTGCTAGTCTGGGTCATGAACCGCTCTGCCGCAATTGTGCCGCGTTTCAATCACATCCTGCCGGATGACGAGCCCAAGAAGCGGGCGCGTCCTGCCGCAAGGGCTGATGATGACGCCGTGCTGATCGCGGTTGCGATCGCAGCGGCCCGGGCACGCGCGGCCTAGACCGAACCACCAACCCTTTTTTAAAACAACCCAATACCAACACCCCATCCTGCAAGGAGCATCCCGTGGCTAAGAAAAAAGTAAATTTCATGTGCACCGCTTTCCGTGACGGTTTCCAATCCGTTTACGGCGCACGCGTCCTCACCGAAGACTTCATGCCCGCCGTGGCTGCGGCCCGCGAGGCCGGCATCACCTATTTCGAGGCTGGCGGCGGCGCGATGTTCCAGTCGCTCTATTTCTACTGCAACGAGGATTCGTTCCGCATGATGGACCGCTTCCGCGAAGTGGCCGGACCGGACGCGAACCTCCAGACGCTCTCCCGCGGCGTGAACATCGTCTGCCTTGACTCCGCTTCGTCGGATGTCATCCGCCTGCATGCGCAGCTCTTCAAGAAGCACGGCATCACCACGATCCGCAACTTCGACGCGCTGAATGATGTCAATAACCTGATCTACTCTGGCCGCTGTATCCACGAGGCCGGCCTCAAGCATCAGGTCGTGGTCACCATGATGGCGCTGCCTCCGGGCTGCACGGGTGCGCATGATCCGGATTTCTACGAAAAGACGCTGCGCAAGATCCTCGATGCGGACATCCCGTTTGATTCGGTCTGCTTCAAAGACGCCTCCGGCACCTCGGTGCCGGTTTACGTCTACGAAACAATCAAGCGCGCCCGCAAGATGCTGCCGGAAGGCACGCAGCTCCAGTACCACACGCATGAGACCGCCGGCTGCGGCGTCACCGCCTACAAAGCCGCGCTTGAGGCTGGCGCGGACGCGATCGACCTCTCGCTTTCGCCGGTCTCGGGCGGTACCTGCCAGTCCGACGTGATCGTCATGTGGCACGCGCTGCGCGGCAGCGAATACGATCTGGGCGTCGATATCGACAAGGTGCGCGAGGCTGAGAAGGTTTTCAACGAGTGCATGAAGGATTACTTCCTGCCGCCAGAGGCGACCAAGGTCGAGCCGATGATCCCCTGGTCCCCCATGCCCGGCGGCGCGCTTACGGCCAACACCCAGATGCTGCGTGACAACAACCTGATGAGCCGCTATAACGAGATCATCGCCGCGATGTCCGAGGTCGTGCGTCGTGGTGGTTTCGGCACCTCAGTCACGC
>Ga0209719_1004146_pt1 | contig 12178 bp, 7 predicted proteins | sample AD_JPNAS2_MetaG_FD_184421 | JGI IMG/M metagenome (GOLD analysis project Ga0209719, IMG submission 184421) | Active sludge microbial communities of municipal wastewater-treating anaerobic digesters from Japan - AD_JPNAS2_MetaG (SPAdes) (version 2) | ecosystem: Engineered > Bioreactor > Anaerobic >...
TCCCGAATAAGCGTACTTCACAAACCGTTAAATCCGCTGATCCTGCATTGGCAACCCTGCACCGCCACTGATATGTCGGAACTGCTACTGCGGTAATTGCGGCGGCTGTTCCTGCGGTAAGCGTTTGAGCTGTTGCAGACACGGTATTACCGGCACTACTATATCTAAATTGCTGCGTAACGGTAGTATTTGCCCCCACAACATAACCAGTCCCAGTTATGTAAGAATAGAAGTGGGCATCTTCCCATGCCGTATAATATACTTGATTAAGAGTTACGCCTGCTTTGTTATTCTCGCCTGTTCCTATCGCCTCTGACACGATAATATAACTATCATCACTTGCAATTTCCGTGATTGTTTTTTCACCGTTAGAAGCGGATTCTGCCATACCAGCAACAAGAACTATGTCGCCAACCGTAAGTCCCGCACCAATATTGGCACATGCGTATTTCTTACTTGCCTCTGTTGTAGTTACCGTTCCAGTAAAATACTGGAGTAACTCTGATACACTTTTTAATTCTACAATGTTTTGCATTTATTTATCTCCTCTGATTGCCTTTAAATTTTCTCTATTATTGTCTATACATTTTAGTAAAGTTTCTAGTTCTAATACTTTACCTTGTCCCTTAATTGCCAATTCCCCTGTTAAGTGTGCATTGGCGATAGCTTGTTCATATAGAGAATCCCTAAACCACTGCACAAGTATTTTCCAAAACTGGTTTTCGCTTAAAGCACTAATGCTTCTTATAATGTCATCGTCTGGTTTTTTCATTTATTATCCTCAAATAATTCTTCCATTATGGCTTGGTTTTGTTTTTTCCGTTTTATAATTTCTTCTGCGGTTAATCTCGCTGTCCCTGTTCCTAGAATTTTCGGGTCAATCGGTGTGACCACTGTTTCACCATTTACATTAGAAACAACTTCGGGAGCTTCTTCACCAACTATCGCAACTTCACCTTTCTTTAGCTTGCCACCGTATTTCATCATCTGCACAGGTGCTTCCTGATTAAACTGCCTATTATCCACGCCTTGCGCCGGATTACCTGCGGCATCAAGCGTCTGCTGATTTTCTGGCGGTGGTGCGCCCTGTGGAAGTTGTTGCATCGGCGGGGGTAGTTCTTTCTCATCAAGTTCTATTCCCAAAGTCTTTGCTACTTCAAATAACATTTTCCGTCTGTTTTCCTGACCGATAATACCGACATCAATCGGGTTTGCGGTATTAGCCATAAACTCAATCTTACGGCTTGCGAGTTGTTCTTTAGCGAGAACAGCGGCAGTTCCCCTAGCAACCAAGTTATAATCGCCTACCAATCCAAACACCTGTTGGTTATCAAGCAAATAATCGTAGTGTCTTTCAAGCGATGGAATGATAATATCAAGGTCTATGTTTCTAACAACAGATTTTATTCCACGAGAAGCCATCATTATTAACTGCTGAAGCCCGCTGGATGTTGAACCTGCCCCACCGACTTGTGAGTCACCATGAGCATAAGCCGGAACACCAGAGTGCTCGTCTGCTATCTTTGAGAACAGACCATAGGTGTTCATTAACTTCTCTGTCACCATAACGGGCTGAAAGAAATTAACCGCCTTGCTACCGCTTGCCATTTGGTCTTCAGTTGCTTCCCAAATCTTCCCCGGCCATATTGTTTTAGAAGCACCGGGCGGGATTCTGTCTATATTTAATTCTACCTGCGGTAACGCACCCATTCCAATATTGGCAAGAATACTCCTCGCACAAGCATTGCAAACCTGTTGGCAATCTTCAATTTTTTCCGGAACACACTCGCCCCAAAAAGAATCATTTACATTCTGAAAAGAAGTCTTGCTAAAAGGCTTCCGCCCACGCACATCATAATTCAGCATAGCTCTTATAACGTGGTTTCCTATTTTCCAGACTACCGCACTATATTCCTCGTCGTCATCTTCTATTTCCTTTAGTCCCCATTCACGCAATAACTCACCGGGAATATCGTCCCATAATTCAATAGCGTAAATAAATTCATCAGGATAACCGGAGCTTTCATCTGGAGGCGTGTAAGAAGTCCCTAGCTTAAATTCTTCTGATAGTCCCAACCAATCATTTTTTAAGCCACCTTCACGAAATTCTCTTAAAACGTTTCTTATCGCTTTAGCGTCATAACCGTCAACGCCGATGAGGTTATATAACTGTTTCGGTCTTAGGGGGATAACATCAATCAAGTATCCATTATCAACTTCGGTTGCTCTCGGAGAAGGGAAAATAAACCACGGTGAACGTCTCTCCCATTGAGGGATAACCTTTTCATCTACCTGTTTTGTCATTACACCTTCGGGAGAAAGCACGTTTTTAAAGACACGCTCCTTTCTGAAGACAATACCCTTCATTATCCCTGCCTTCAGGTTAATAATGTCGTCTATAACGCCCTCAAGGGCTTTGTAGAATCCACCCTGCTGCCAGTCATCGTGTATCTTGTCGCCAAGTTCTTCAGCGAGTTTATCAGCAATCCGATTAATTTCTTTTTTAACAGTCTCTTTTATTTCATCGGATTTTTGAACCATCAGGTTACGCATAGAATTTACGTCAACCATTTGTCCGGTTTGCTGAACTTCCATTACCGCGTTTTGGATGTAGTCCTGCACAACGCTTTGCTGAATCTTGTTTACTATTTCAGGCGGCAAATCGGGAAGTTCGGTGGGGTCAACGGCAAATATTCTTTCGCCCTGCTGTAAGAGAATGTCCTTTACCCAAGCAATCGCATTACGGCATTTCGTGTCCGTAATGTTCATAAATATTTCGGGCTGATTAGCGTCTCTGATTTGAGCAAGCTTAGTCGGTTCATACTCACCTTTGCGTTGGCGGGTAGCTCTCATCATGGCTTCTTCTATCGGTTTTTTAGCCTCACGAGCGTTCTGCCACTGCTTATCAACGTGCCTTGATAACGAAGAAATCATTTCCTCAAGAACCGGGTTGCGTTCAGCTTCCAATTCCCTTTCTTTTTGTTCTTCTATCGCCTGAACCGTAGCAGGGCTTTGATATTTTAACAATCCCGAACCGTCCATTATTTTATCTCCTGTTTAATAGTATTCATGGAAATGGCTTATCCTTAGTTGTTCTTCCAAACGGTTTTTGCTTTCCTTTACCGTAACTGTATGTATTTGCCCCAATACCGAACACATCAGCTAGTGCCGCGAGAAATTCCGCTGCCTCATCTTTGTTTCCTTCTTCCCAATACATATCAACAAAGTTCTGGATAGCGATTGGTGTGGCTATGTTATACGCTAATGTTCCGGCGGTGGGCTTTTTACCCTTAAAGGTTTTACCTTTCATTTTATCTATTGCCGCCCTTGAAACAGGGTGGGTTTTATTCACAAGAAAATCAGTTCCAACATCAAAAAGGTTTCTTGCTTTGTAACCTTCTTCAGCCAAGTATATATATTTTCCTGTAGCGGATTTAATCGGTTGTCCGACGAATGTCGCTATAAATCTAGCTCCTAGCGTTGCATAAGAACCTAATCCACCAGTTAAATCAAACCTAGTATCGCCTTTCCTATAACGCATGAAATCAGTGGACGTAGGATTTATTTCAACGCTTCCGGGGTCAAGAGCGTTAATAATTGCGGCGATTGCTGCGGTTTCGCCCACTATCTTAGCAAGGTTTATTTTAGCTTGTCTTGCCGCAAAGGGGTCTTTTAATCCCGCCCCGCCCATGTGCGCTGTAAGAACGTCAATATGCCCTTTCATCATTTTCGGAGCCCACAACACAAGCTTTAAGACTGGTGCGGCATGTTCGTATTTTCCAAAACTACCCCTTGCCGTTGCTGAATTAACTAACTTCCCAACAGAGTCTATAAATTCCGGTGCTAAAACATCTCTACCGTTTCGTTTAGCGGTTTCGGATAGTAAATCAAATAAGTCTGTTCTCATTCTGATAGCAGAATTTGAAAACGCTACTTCAGAAGCCTTAAATGGTCTGCCTAATCCCGGAACTCTGCCGGGAATAGAAGTCGGAAATTGTTCTTCGTGTTTAGGTATTAACTTAGCCCTATCATAGCTTCCGTTCAAATAATTAGGTCTTGAATACACATCTGCCATACAAGCGTCTATCGCCATTTCACGTCCGTTCTTTTTAGTAAGAACGGTGAAAATATCAGTAAATGATTTTCTGGCGGCAGTTGCCCAAGCTGACGGGTGTGTCTGAAGCGTTACAAGCCCCTGTCTTCCGAGAAAACTATTATCCACTGACGCAACCATAGATATTGAGGTATCAACAACTTCTTTTATAAAATCACTAACAACGTCTGTAACTGCCTTCGGTTTGTTTTCTTTCCATGTTCCCTTAAATTCACTGTATCTCTTTCTAAGCATTTCCGGTATGGTTAATTCCTCGCTTTGTAACGCATTAAAATACTTTTCTTCTAAAACTTTAGCCGCACCATATTCTAGCCGTTCTTTATCGGAACGCCACTCTTCTTTTATATCATCAAACCCTTTTCGCAGATTTTCTGACCTCTTGGTAAGGTCAAAAAGCTGTTTGGCTTCTTCCCTAGTGATATGAGTTCCCATTTTTGAATCAGCCAAGTCATTTAAAAATGCTTCGTTTTCTTTTGGGTTAAATATTCTTTCGTTCTGCGCCTCTTTATATTCGGCTAGTTTCTTTTCAAAAGCCGCTTTCCCCTTCGGGCTGTATCTGCCCATTTCACCGACTTTTCTAGCCCAATTCTTTATTCCCCTGATTCTGTTTTTAAGAACTAATTTCTTCTCAAATAACAGGTTCACTTCAGGTGCAAGATTACCTGCGTATTTTCGCAATATTTCTGTCCGTGTAGCTGAATCGGCATTAATCAAATCAGCAATCTTAATTTCTTCGTTTTTCAACGCCTTTTTAAATTCCATTACTTTGGCAGGCGGTAAGCAAAATGGTTTCATATATCATTATACCTTTAACATCAACAAACTATATCTTTTAGGAATTTGTTCCATGATAATTCCTCTACGTTTAATAATACTTTTTTGGTTTCCTCGTGTATTTGTCGCTTTGCCTTGGTTACTTTTTCAGGGTCAGCTTTAATCTGCTTCTCCCTTTCGCGTCTTATAGTTTTGAGTTTTTCAACAAATGAGCCTCTTAATTTATTCCAAGCACTTGCGCCTAATCCCTGTGCCATAAGGCTTCGCTGCGTAGCGACAGGGCTTTTTTCAAGTGCCAACAATAAGTCAATATCCCCCCTGCTATTGGCTAGTTTTTCAACAGTATTAAATGCTACCTGTGGGTGGACATCTTCTGGAAAAGGTCGCTTACCGAGAGATGCGTCAATAATTGCTTTTTCGTCCGTAGTTAAAGCATCAACTACTTTTTGAACAATATCATTTTGTTTTATTGTCGGATATTGTGCTAATTCTTCCGGCGGTAATTGTTCTAACCCTTTTTCGGCAAGTTTCTTGTTAATATCAAGTGCAGCCTTGGCCGGTTTAGTTTGTGGGGATTTAGGTGTTTCTGGTGTCCCGCCTTTTGGTGTTCCACTACCGCCTTCCTGTGCCTTGTTCCAGATGTCGGTGAGTTCGGATTTAGTTTTGATTAAACTTTTATCCAATATAGCAACAGCAGGAGTATAGTGTGGTGCGCCAACGCCAAGTGGGTCAACCGTTCCTTTCATGCCATAAACGATTGCTTGGTCATAACCATTCTTTGTCAGAACGTCTTTTATAACATCTAGTTTCGCTTGTTGCCCTCGTTTCCAAAAAATTGACATAGGGTCAATGGCAACCTTGCCTTTATATTCAATAATGTACTTACTATCTTTAATTTTACTTTTTTCAGCAATTTCTTTTAAAATGGCAAACTCTTTTGTTCCTTCGTAAAATAAACCTTTATCTATGTTAAGGGGGTTTTTCGGCATTATGCTTTCATAAATAGTTCCTTCATTCCCAGTTGGCTTAACTTTTGTCGTCCCATCAGCAAATCTTTTTGCAACGGGGATATGTTCTTGAAAATGAACTCCAAAAGGCAGTTGGTTTCCTATTGGCTGTTCTCCAAAGTTTAGTTCTTTACTTGGTGTGCCGTGATAAACGGTTTTCCCCTGCGCCTCAATAAACTCCTCTGCCGTCTTATACTTCCGGGCTTCGGCGATAAGGGGGTCTTCGGGTGTAGAAGGTTTAATCTCTTTTGTTTTATCAACTTCACTCTCAACGCCACTTGGTTCTTGCGATAGTTTGCTTTCTGTAACTTTTTCCTGTGTTTTTAATTCAGGAGATTTAGTCTTTGTTTCTTCCGGTATAACAGCACTTGTTTTGGCTTCCGGCACTTGTTCAACTGCCGTGCGTTTGGTTAATCCGAGTGGTTCTTCAAACTGTGCTTTAAACTTATTAACCTTTGTCTTTATTCCTTTCACGCCCTTGCCTACGCCTACGGGAATTAAAAACGGTGATGCCTCGCCAGCAAATTCCGTAACTCCACCTAAAGCCCAATACATTTTCGCTGTTTTTGTGTCGCCATTCTCGTATGCTTCGTCACCTAACTTTCTGAAATGTTCCGCTTTTTCTTTGCCTTTTTCGGGAAGATAGGTTATCGGTTTAGTTATTATTTCAACGGCTCTTTGCGCCGCTTTATCTTTGGGTTGATAGGTAAGTTTTTCCTGAATATCTAGCGCACGTTTAGATCGTTTCTCAAGTTCTTCCATTGACCTAGGAATAAACGATATTCCGTGTTTTTCTATTGTGGGTAATCCCATAGACAGCCCTGCTGGAATCCATGATGTTCCACCTGTAACGAGTGCGGCTACTGTTTCAGCGGTTTGTTTGGCAGGTGTAATAAAATCACGCTTCTTATTAGGCGTATAGGATTTAAAAATATCAACAAGCTCCTGCTCGGTAGGAGCAGAATCACCCGTAAGCTTCAGTGTTTTTCCCGTAACGCTATCTGTTACCCTATAAGTAGGCACTATTCTTCCTCTATCGTAAATCTACTTTTTTGTTTCTGTAATGAGGATTTATGCACTAACCGCCCCTCTTCATTTACTTCCGTTGGAAATTTAATCATGTCAGGGCTTATTTCACCGTTTCTTAACTTAGATATAAGAGCCTCAACTTTTAATATTTCTTCACGGTGTTGTTCAGGGTCATAGTTTCTATTAGCGAAATCCTTTAATCGTTTTACGGTTTTTTCAACATTATCCACACCACTGTTAGGACTAAAGGTTTTAGGATTTTTGACAAGCTGTCCATCAACCATCATAGCCCCACCCGCAGGAATAACTTTTGAGCGTTGTTCAAGCATTTTTAACAAAGCTTGACTAACTGCTGGGATACCACCTGTTTTTGCGATTAGTTCTAAATCGCGCTTCTGTGCCGGATTCATGTTTTGAAGGATATTGGCTATCTCCGCACTTTTTTTCAGTCCGTCTATTTTTTCCGCCATAGTCTGTGTTTTTGCTAATTGTGCCTGAAGATTAGCCTGTGCTTCTCGCATTGCCATTGCGTCACCGCTTACACGAGCCTGTTCAAATTGATTTTGTGCGTTAATAACACCTAGCTGAGCTTGCCGTATAGTTGCTTTTTCAAATGAGTCAAGCATTGCAGTATCAGACACAAGGTTTTTTAAAACCATCGTAGCTCCGCCCTGCGTTCCCTGCCATTCTTTTGGAAGACTCGAAAAGGCTTTATCAACCCTCGCTCTTCCTACGTCATCAAGTTCGGTGTATAGGGGAAGCGAAGTATGGTCAAAGGGCTGTTTAAGCCGTTGCATTTCCATATCACGAAGTTTTGTCTGGTCTTGCCTAGCCCACATATCCTGAATATTAGATACTGTGTCTATCCCTCTATCAACACCATGTGCGATACCGCCTACTATATTACCTATCGCCATCTGTTTCCTCCTTCACCTCAAAATCAGGCATATACTTAGCACACAATAACTTAACTACTAAAAAGTAAATCTGAAATGCCTGTTCAGGATTGTCTTTAAATACACTTACTACTGGTTTGACTAAAATCTCACGGACATTATCATAAAACTCTTTAAGGTTTTCTTCCCGTTCTTCGATTGCGTTTGTGAGCTTTTGTCCATGTATTAAATATGCCATCATCCAACCTTTATGGTTAGCATGAGCATAATTAGCAAGTTCTTCCATCACAGCTTCTTCTTCGGCATAAAGTTCAGAGTGTTTTTTAGTCGCTGTGCAAATCCAAGTACCGAGAAAATCTAAAACCACACCTACAGGATTAAAAATATAGTTTAAAATTCGTTCATCATTTTTACTTATCACTCCCATCTCTCTCAATCCCGCAAAAAGAAGTCCTTCAGCGTTTTTAGCTCCGGTTTGGTAATCAATTACATTACCCAGTTTGTATAGTTCATTACTAGGGTTATTTCCGCCAAGTGCCTTTAAGCCCATCCCTAAAGCTGTTTGACCGAGAACCCTTATTCCATGTTGAAGTGCTGCCTGTTGTGCATAAGGTAGTGCTGCTCCAACTACAGTATTTGTAAGCACCTGTGGTGCTATTTGGCTTAAGGCTGTTGTGGCAGCTAATCCAGTTTGTAAACCACTGCCAATACCCTTACCTATATCACCAGAAGCAAAGTTTTCATAGGTAGTGTAAGCTTGAGGTAAAACATTTACGGCAGCTAATGCACCGCCGACCCCTTGTCCCAACGTGGATGTTGGGTCAATAGCTCCAGCTTTACCCAATAGGTCATATCCTAAATTTGCACCGCTTACCGTTGTTCCTAAAATCGACTGAGGTGAGGTGTCCCCCTGTCGTATAATTTTATCTAACCCTTGCAAAAATCCAACTGCTTTTGTGCCAGTTCCACCCCATCCTGAACTAACACCACCATCACCCCCACTCATTATTTCATCTTCTGTTTTTGCTGTGAACTGTGGTGCTAAACCCGTACTATAAGGACCTGTCGGATTAAGTGATATATTACCGGAAGCGTCATAAATATAGGGATTACTCATCATTGAATTATAATAGCCCTTTGTCAGATTAGCTTCTCTGCTAGGAAGTGCTTCCAGTCCTTCTTGGAATTGTTTCATGTACGCCATTGCGCATCCTTCGTTCCCCTCCTCGCCGTGATATTTTGCTAGTTCAGCGGCTTTTTGTGTTTTTAGCATTATATCTTTATATCTTAATGCTTCATTGGAAACTTGTTCTGGTGTCATTGGTTGAGAGCCGGGAAGGTTTACTGCCGCTTCGGGCGCAGTCATTTCTCCTTCGATTGGCGTTGCAGATTGTGCAGCTACTTCCTGCGAAACCCCCGGAGCTATTTCTTCAGTTCCACCGGAAGGTGCGCTAGGCATTGGCTCTGATTCCATTAACGGTGTTTGTTCCATCATTGGTGTCGGTTGCATCATGGGTTCTGATTCCATACCTAAAGCGTTGCGAACCATTCCACCTGCTTGCCCTACTGCTTCAGGAATTGCCCCGATTATTCTAGGAGCGTTTTCCATTATATACCCACCGGCTCCAGTATCTTTAAGCAACTGCATACCCGCCATACCAGCTTTGGTAAGATTTTGCGCTACTTGCGCTTCTTCCATATCTTCTATCTGTCTCTGGCGTTCAAGTTCTTCAGCCATACGCATTTCTTCTTCAAGCCTTAACTGTGCCGCTTTTGGAAGATATTCAGCTCTAGACTGTAGCTGACTCTGAATAAGCATATCCATAAAATCTTCAGTAGCTGAAGGTAGTGCCATAGCTGAAGGATTTGCCGCTGTGTACATTTTCATATATGACATATCCTGCGGTGCTTGATACCTTGGATATAGATTTACCCCTGTATTTACACTTGGACTTTTTTGTACGTTTGTTTTAGTTCCAGCCATAGTCTTACTCCAATCCTAAATCTCTTTTTGCCAAATATCTGGCACTTGGCTCTGACATTCCGCGTGAAAGGTATTGATTGAAAAGAGCATTATATTTTTTAGATAACTCAATACCTTGATAACCTTTAGTAGCGTTTATTGCCTGATTTCTAGCCTCGGTCATAAGCCCTTCACGTGGATTAGCGTTTAAGCCACTAACCCATGTTTGTAAACTTGGTAACATTCCTGACTTTTCTGCCTGTAGTGTTTCATAATCATACCAAGAAATATCCTTCGGTTTCGGCGCAGGATTAAACTGTATTGCACTTCTTACTGGCGGTGTAGCTATTTCCCCCATTGTTGGATTATTATAGAAATCATTTAAACGTTGTTCGGTAATGGCGGCATGGTCTACCGGAGTTCCAAACCCCAAAGCACCTTTCACGTAATCAGCACCTTGCCCGACTTTTTCAGAACCCCAATCCCATATCTTTCCAAGCCCTTCTTTGCCTAGTGCTCCGATAGCCGCAGTTCCTAATTGCCCAAGACCACCCCATAGCATTTGTTCCTGCCTATCCTCACGAGCATCTTTCCATGCTTTTTTCTGCGCTTCAAACAGCTCACGCTGGAAAGCAAGTGCCTGCTGGCGCATCCTGTCCTGATATGCCTGAGCAAGTTCAGCTTGAATTATTTCATTCAAGGCGTTCTCACTTGGAACATTACCGGACGTGGCATAGTATTGGTTCAGCCAAGGCGTTGCTCTATTCCTTTTATTCCGATATTGAATCATTCCTTCCATAGCTTCCTCCTATCGTGTATGGGCACGTTTCTTTTGGTAGTAGAATGTCAACGCCAATGGCTCAAAGCCCTTTGTTTCAGCGTTAGACACATGCACTAACTTTATTCCATAGAATATAGCCGGTGCAGAAAATATATCTTTCATAACATTTGCATAAGCATGAGTTGAATCAGATATAGTAAATGTATAGTCAGTCCCTGATGTGAGTCCGTCAAGATACACGGTCATGGTTACGGTAGAATTTGTGGCTTTCTTGATACAGATTAGATTAGCCATTTCAAGCATGGTATAGGCCATGAGGTTTCCTTCTATCGGAATCATTTCACCGAATTGAAGCGTGCTTGTAATATCAGAGCCGTCTAGTGTAGTACCGTACTCAAGCCTTTCAATATACCCAGTGTCAATAAATCCATAAGTGTATTTAGTTCCGTAAGTGTCGGCAACCTTTACGCCACACTGTAAATATTTTCCAGAGCCACGGTCTATTGTAAACCACTGCCATGTATTAAGGTCGAGAACATATTCCTTATCTAAGGTCGTACTAGAACCGGAAGCCCAACACCAATGATATTCAAGACGGTGTTCATCTATAAAAGAGTATTCGTTGGCAACCATAGATGTGTTCACTTTGGTAGTCGAATTAGGGTCAAATACGTCTTTTATATCTTCAGAAACCTTTAATGGTGACTGACCGTTTGATATATAAATCCCGTCATGCGCTCTCCAAATAGCCACTGACTTCGCTTGCATCAGATTCTTCTCAAAGATAACCGATGCTGTGCATAGCGTTCTAGGCGCAGGGCAACCGATATTCGGAGAAATACAGAACCTGCTCCACGAAACCCCAGACGAAGATTGATTCCATTGTAATATCCACGTTTCCTTAGCCTTAAACATTAAAACAATATTATAGATATTGGACGAATACTGTGCAAATACATGCGCCCCACACATCAACGCATCATCTTGTCCAAATGTAATCGCCTGTGTGTCAGTTCCGTTAAAAACCTCCGGTCTATCCTGTGCGGAAATAATCAAAGAGTTCTTGGAATAGGAATTGTTACATCCGAGCATTAATCTGTCGGCAGCCATTATCCCAAAACTGTAATTTGTAATATCGTTTGAAGTTGGTATTCCACCGATATAATAAATTCGCACAGCAACGTCAAGTGCCGCTGACCACTGAATTTTATAAAAATATAATGGGAAGCTTCCAGCAACTGTTTTCTTTTGCTCTGCGTCTATGTCGGCATTAGTCCACGCTATAACTCCAGAACGTGCAAGGGACTTTCCGTTTGATAAAGTTCCGTCTGAAACACTAGAAACACTTTTGTAACTGAATCCGTCCCACGCGTATACTGAAACTGTTGCGGGATTAGAATTAGTATATCTATCTGGGACAGCTACATATAAAGCAGTTTGTTTGGAAGTGAATCCGACTTCAAGATAGCTCGTACTTGCGAGTGAATTTAGGTTAGCATACGACCCTGTGTCGCTTTCTATATAACTACTGTAATTACTTACATTTAAAGTAATATCTGTTACCGCCTCACCAACAACTTTATAAGCAGCAGCTATATCCCTGAAATTTCCGTC
>Ga0209719_1004157_pt1 | contig 12151 bp, 8 predicted proteins | sample AD_JPNAS2_MetaG_FD_184421 | JGI IMG/M metagenome (GOLD analysis project Ga0209719, IMG submission 184421) | Active sludge microbial communities of municipal wastewater-treating anaerobic digesters from Japan - AD_JPNAS2_MetaG (SPAdes) (version 2) | ecosystem: Engineered > Bioreactor > Anaerobic >...
TTGCAATCCGTATCGTTTATATGTAACTTGCTGCCACCAAGAAAATAAAGGATGTAAATCAAAATGGAAAATGGACATGACTTACAAAGGCTATTTTATCCTCGGCGGGTAACTATCGTAGGGGCCGGTGACAACCCCCTCTTAATCAATGGACGCAGTCTGATGTTCATGCTACGCCACAAAAGCACCGCTCGCATATACCCTGTTAATCCCAACCGCGACACCGTACAGGGAATCCCCTGTTACCGGCGGATAGCCGATCTTCCGGAAGTTCCCGACGTTGCCGTCATCGTCGTGGGGAAAAAGTTAGTACCCGCCGCCATTGAAGAATTGGGGCAACTGGGCTGTTCGTTTGCCATCATCAATACATCCGGTTATGCCGAGACGGGACCGGAAGGACTTGCGGAACAGGAGGAACTGCTGCGCAGATCCCGCCGGTACGGCATGCGACTGATCGGGCCGAATTGCCTCGGTCTCATCAATCTTATCTCTCCCGTAATACTGAGCTGGTGCGCAACCCTCGAGAGAGAACAGGGAGATCTTTTGCCGGGAGATGTGGCACTGATCTCACAGAGCGGCGCCATGTTGGGATCCATATGGGACCGCGCGATGGGATTGGGATTGGGCTACTCCTATCTTTTATCATCCGGCAATGAGGCTGATCTCGGAATGGCTGATTTTATGGAGTATTTTGCTCAGGATAAAAACACAAAAGTGATAACGGGATTCGTTGAGGCACTGCGTAATCCGGAAAAATTCCTGCAAGGCGTAGATCAAGCCCATTCCAACGGTAAAGCCGTTGTCCTTTATAAGGTGGGAAGAACCGCGGAAGGAAGGCGGGCGGCCGTTTCTCACACCGGGTCATTGACGGGATCGGATGAAACTTTTGATGCCCTCTGTCGCGCCCACGGAATCGTTCGTGTTGATCGTTTGGATGCTTTGATTACATCGGCGCTTGCGTTGCGCGCCCTGCCTCCGGCCCGGGGAGGCCGCCTGGGAATTTTCTGCTGCTCCGGGGGCGCCGCCGGTTTGGCTGCGGATCAGATGCGCGGAACCGGACTGTCCATTGCACCGGTGGGCCCGGCCTTTGAGCAGGACATAACCAACATCACGAATTTTCATCCCCCCCATAATCCCTTGGACATCATCAAAGGGCCGCTAAAATCTTTCGATGTCATTACGGAGGCCATGAAAAGGTTCGTCCGTGAGGATAATTTTGATCAGATCATTATCTTGATGACCACCATGTATCTGCAAAAGATCGCACCGAAGTTGATGCTCACGGGTTTGAAAGACGGGCCCGAAAAACCCGTACTCGCATGTTGGCTGGGGAATAAAGTGGTAGCGAAGCCGAGCGAGGAAATGAGAAATGGCGGCGTCATCACCTATCACGACGTTGAGTCTTGCCTCGAAGCTGCACGGGCATTGGCTGTTATCGGTAAACATCGCCGGCGCCTGGCGATGGAATTATCATATAAGCAGCCCCCGCGAGATGCGAAAAGTGGCGCGTTAAAAATCATTGAACAATGCGAGGGGCGATTGGATGAGGCATCTTCAAAAGCCATCCTGGCGCTTTACGGCTTTTCCACTCCAAGAGGAAAGCTCGTACGAAATCTTGACGATGCCATAGCTACAGCGCTGGCACTGGGATTTCCGGTAGTTGCGAAAGGCATCTCCCCGGATGTCCTTCACAAGACGGAAGCAAAAGCCGTCTGTTTAGGCATCAGCAGTGAAAAAGCGCTTAAGAAGGCCTTTGAGACGGTGGCAACGGCAATCGAGTCGAGAGGAACTCTGCGCGGCGTCTTGATCGAAGAGATGCTTTCGGAACCGGTTGCCGAAGTTATCGTCGGATGTTCCTTGGACGAGCCATGTTTTCATAAAATTATTTTCGGTCTGGGGGGAATCTGGGTGGAAGCCATGAAAGACATCAGTGTGAGAATGGCTCCGATTCTGGAAGAAGATGCGGAAGAGATGGTCGCAGAGATTCGCGGCGCAAATATCCTTGACGGCTTGCGCGGCAAGCCATCCGCCGATAAAGGAGCCCTCGTCAGCGCCTTGGTCTCTCTCTCGGCACTGATCACGGACCTGCGAGAAGAAATCGGGGAGATCGATGTTAATCCCCTTATGGTTTATCAAGAAGGCGCGGTTGTGGCAGATGCCCTCCTGTCCTGCCGCCGGAGCTGAAACCACCGCATATAGAGTTCAACGTGCTGCTTGCGTCTCATTCAGTTCCTTCAGGAATTCTTCCAGCGTCATGATTTTGAAGAGGGGATAAAGTGGATTGCTCCGATACATGTTCATCGCCGCCCGGTGAATTTCCTCACTGTAACTGGCGCTGCAATCCTCGAGAATATAGGTTCGAAAGTCGTTGGACAGGGCATCAAAAGCGGAGCTCAACACGCACCAGTGCGAGTTGATGCCGGTAAGAACAACGGTATCCACACCGAACAGGCGCAGGGTCTGATCGACGTCCGTTTTGAAAAATGTGCTGAATCGGCGCTTGTAGCTGTAAATATCTTCCTCAGTATGGGACAGACCATGGTATAGCTCGGCGCCTTTGGTTCCCCGAATGGAGTGTTCTCTCATCTTTCCTTTGAAGATAAAATCCCCACGCATAAAACTATCCATAGAAAAAATAACGGGAATGTTCTTGCTCCGGGCGATATCCGTCAGGCGATTGATATTGGGGACTATCGCTTTCGCAAAAGGCGTCACGGGATTACGATGCCCTTCCGAAAAACTGTCTTCGAGCATGTCAATAACAATAATGCATGGATTCATTTTATTCCTCCCGATTTTCTTATTTTATCAATGAACGTGTCCCCCTCTTCTCCACGCAAGGCCCGTATCACATGAACGGTATGGGCATGGGCGACCTTTCTCCCCGCCTCATCGAATATATCGGCTTCGAGAACGGCCGAGTGGCGCCCTTTATGTACGACCCATCCTTTTGCTTTCAACATCCCACCTTCCACCTGCGCAAGATAATACACCTCGAGGCTCTGGGTGGCGAAGGTTTCGTTCTCTTTGATGACCGTCACGAGCGACAGACTGCAGGCCGAATCAGCCAGGGAAGCAATCGCCCCCCCGTGCGCTCGCCCGTAAACGCTTTTGAGACTCTCCCGTATCTCCATGGCCACCTCACTGCCCCTTGCGGATAATTCGACCAGTTTGATTCCCAGATGCCGATAGAAGGGAGATTCATTAATGATATCTCTTATCTTTTCAAACGCCAACTCAAGTGTTTTCAATGTCACCCCCGATCACTCATACCGATACCGATCCCATGATCTTTGATTATTCCTCAATGGCCGCCAGATCCACGAAGCCTCGGGAATGAAGAATATAGGGCTGAGCAGACCGGGGGATTTTCAGAAGCGACTTATCATCCGTATAGCGACAAAACGGTGCTTAAGGCATCGCCCGCCATACCCATCGATCAACGGCATCCGGTAACGAACTGACCACTCCACCCGGAAGTGCCCCCTTATCCCGCAGAGTAAGATCACCATCACTCGCTCGCAATGGCGCTTTCAACCAGCGCTCCACGTTAAACAGCACCCAGTCGATCGTGCAGTTATGTCTCAGAGCCCGCTATTTGCTCGACAGTTTGGCCATCATTTTATTTACTGCCTCGTGATGATCTTTCAACGTGCGAATAACCCCCACATGAGATGATATCAGGTCTAAGGCAGTGCGAAGTTCAACGCGGCTGCTCTGATAGGTTGCCCTCTTGGTGGTCCGGATAGCGAGTTCGGGACTGTCGGCTATCTTGCGGGCAAAATCATAGGTCTCTTCCATTAATTTATCCGCCGGATACACCCTATTGACCATACCGATGCGTAAAGCTTCCCGGGCGTCAATGAAATCGCCCGTCCAGAACAATTCGAGAGCTTTTGCAACCCCAACGAGTCTGGGCAGGAAATAGCACCCCCCATCACCGGGAACAACTCCAATGCGTATATACCCCTCGGAAAAACGAGCGGTATCGGCAACAAATCGCAAATCGCACATCAGGGCCATGTCCATGCCGGCTCCTACGGCGATCCCATTTACCGCGGCAATGATGGGTTTATCGATATCCTCCATAATGAGGGCCACTCTGTGGATCTGCTCCCAAAGCATGTTCTTGTGATCGATTGCACAATTCTCGGCATCCCGCAGTCCGGCTAGGTCAGCGCCGCTGCAAAAAGAATCACCGGTTCCCGTCACGACGATAACCTTGACGTCAGCATCTTTTCTTGATTTCTCTAAGGCTTCGACCCATTGATCAATCATGTCCATCGTAAAAGAGTTCTTTTTCCCGGGGCGATTCAAACGAATCGTGGCAATCCCATCACTCTTCAGAAATAATAAATCCTTATTCCCTTTTTTTGATGCATTATTTTTTACATTCCTTGTTTCCACTTTATCAGACATCGTATATTTCTCCTTGAACTCTATTCACTCCCTAAAAATTCCGTATCGCTGCCGCACACAAAAGCCGTTCCATGAAAAGATGCTTAATCTCTGCTCATCCTTCCGGTAAAACATGGCGGCATGATATGTTTACTCCCTACAACAGAAAATGATCGTTGTGCAACAAATAATTGCTCGGCGTTAAGACATTATAGATGAGGATTATCCCTTGACTTGAGAAAATTACGCCTCTATATATCACCCCGTCGGAAGCGGCTTCTTATTAATTTGTCAAGGTCGGCGGTAAGGTTCGGCAAAGCAGGATCAAGGCCGATCGGTTATTGATGGTTCCGGCGTGCCCGGATGAAAGGAGTTTGTGTTGATATGATTGACTGGGACTTGTCGATAAAAACGGCGGTGGGTGGATTCGGCTTGGTGTTTGGCATCCTGATTCTGCTCATGATAACGGTAGAGTTGACACGAGTAATCACCGAGAAATTTTTCGGTGGCAAAAAGTAGTTACTGTTAAATTTTTAAGGAGGAACGGACGTGCTTTTTGGATTAATGGAGACAGGGTTCCCGCTGTTTTACTGGGGAAACGCGCTGATGATTGTAATAGCACTGATACTAATATATCTGGCAATCGCCAAGGATATGGAACCCCTGTTGCTGGTTCCCATCGGATTCGGGATGATTCTGGTCAACCTGCCCCTCGGGGGAATGATGGACTACGAAATGAGGCTGAAGGCTCCTCAGGCTGGCACGGTAATGGAGATATCAACACAGGAGGGGAAAGGATTCGATAAGGGTAGCGTCATATGCAAGCTTGATTCGGGCGAGGTCGTCGCCCCCGTCTTCGGACGGGTCGGCGAATTGATTGTTGAAAAAGGACAGCATGTTGAAAAAGGGCAAGTGGTGGCCTCCATCTTTACGATGGAGCAGACCGACCAGGCAGTGTATCCTTCACGTCCTGTAGGGCTTCTTTCCCGAATCTTTCAGTACGGTGTGATGTGGCAGATTCTGCCTCCCTTGATGTTCCTGTGCCTGGGCGCTCTAACCGATTTCGGCCCCATGCTTGCCAATCCAAAAACACTGCTCCTGGGGGCCGCGGCGCAATTCGGTGTCTACCTGGCATTCTTCATGGCGCTTTTCGTTGGATTCACCCTTCCGGAAGCGGCTTCCATCGGGATCATTGGGGGAGCTGAAGGACCTACAACCATCTATGTCAGCTCCGTGCTCGCTCCACATATCATCGGGGCTACCGCTGTCGCTTGTTATTCTTACATGGCACTGGTTCCCATCATCATTCCTCCCGTAATACGGCTCCTGACCACGAAGAAGGAACGGGGAATATTCATGAAACCGTCACTCAGAAAGGTTTCGAAGGTGGAAAAGATAGTCTTTCCCTTGATCACAGCGATTATAGTCATTCTGATCGTACCCACCTCCGCCGCCCTGATGGGATGTTTCATGGTAGGAAACCTCTTCAAGGAATGTGGCGTTACGGAACGACTGAGAAAAACCGCGCAAACGACCTTTGTCGATCTCATCACCATTTTTCTGACCCTTGCCATCGGTGCGTCAATGCCGGCGCAGAATTTTCTGCAACCCAAGACGCTTCTGATTCTCGTCCTGGGCGTTATCTCATTTGCCTCCGCAGCCGGGGCAGGCGTGCTTCTCGCCAAGTTTATGAACCTCTTCCTGAAGGTAAAAATCAATCCGATGATCGGAGGGGCCGGTGTCTCTGCCGTCCCCATGTCCGCTCGGGTCGTTCAGGTAATGGGTCAGAAAGAGAACCCAAAGAACATTTTGCTGATGCACGCCATGGGACCAAATGTCGCGGGTGCTATCGGTGCGGCAATCGCCGGTGGTGTCTTCATAGGAATACTTGGATAGAAGACTCACGGTACAAAGATGTAAAAGTATTAATATTTGTCTTTTAATAAACCGGAATAGAAAATCAGAGGGGAGAGACGTTCGTGTCCTCCCCCGTTTTTCTTTAAACAAAGAGTCGGCGGCGTGAGCAGACCCGCGTTTCTCTACCGGATTTTCTTATATCGCTAAAATCATGTTCAAGACAAAACGTCATTGGTGGTGGATCATCGGGACTTGTATCGCTTTATCGGGAGTAGCGATTGTAAGGATAATTGCCCCTCAATATCCCCTCGGCATTACTCGAATCGCAATTGCATTCATCGGCTACAATATTATCATTTTCGGTCTATATTCTCTAACTTATGCAACGCGAAGAGACGAATGACTTGAAGAATATCTTATTGATATTGTTATTTATTAACCGAAAAAACCTCGAAACCCGCGCGTACCCGCAATATCCGTTTTCGCTCAATGATTTCATATAGTTAAGAGCTATGTAATTTACATAATTTGAAAACGGCCTCGGGATGAAAGCGCCGTCATTCCCCCGACCTCGGAATAATTTCAGAGCTTACGGACAGCCACCCCCGCCCCCGCCTGGGCCAGCTCCTCGGCCAGCGCGGCCAGATGGCGGTGGTGGGTGAAGAGGATCACCTGGGTGTGCCGGCCCATTTCCCGGAGGACCCGGAGGGTGGCGGCCGTCCGTTCCTCGTCGAAGTTCACCAGGACGTCATCCACGATGAAGGGCAGCGGTTCCCCCTGGAAATAGGTCTCCGCCGTGGCCAGGCGCAGGGCCAGGTAGAGCTGGTCCCGGGTTCCGGAGCTCATGCCTTCCACGCCCAGGCGGGCGCCGTCGCTCCGTACCCCCATGAGCACCGGCTCGTCCTCGGGACCGATGTCGGTCATCAGGCGCGGGAAGGCCCCGGCGGTTATCCGGCCGAAAAGCTCCCCGGCCCGGAGGAGCAACGGCGCCTGATTCTTCTCCCGGTAGCGGTTCATGGCGTTTTTCAGGAGGTGGAAAGCCGCCCGGATCCGGGTGTACCGGGCCACGTCGCCGCGCAGGGAGGCCAGCGCGGCCTGGACCTGCTCCTCCGCTTCCGCGGCGGCGGAAGATCCGTCCATGCGCCGCAGCTCCGCGTTTTCTTCTCCGATTTCGGTATTCAGCTCCTGGCGCCGGGACTGGAGTTCCTCAAGCCGCCCGTTCACCTCGGTCAGGACCGCCGGCAGTTCATCGGGAGACACGGCGGCGGCCTCCGCTTCCAGCACGGTAACCGGCAGGCCGTCGCCGTTTTCCAGGAGAAAACGTTCCACCGCGGCGAGGCGCTCCCGGCAGCCCTGGCAGGCCACCGAGCGGGCCTCCGCGGCCTCGAATTCCGACGTCTCCCGGCACCGGGCCTCCTTCAACAGGTCCGCGACCCGTTGCTCCTTCACCCGAAAGTCCGTCGCCGCCGCCCGCAGCTCCTCCTCCGCCTCCCGAACCCGTTTGGCCCCGTTCTGTCTCTCTTTCTCCCGGAGTCGCGCCCCGTCCACCTCCTGCTTCAAACGCCGGACCACCTCCTCGGGCGGGCAGGCGGCGTATTCCGGAACCCGGCGCCGGACGAATTCCGCCACTTTCTCGGTGAACCGCCTGGCCTCTTCGTTGATAGCCCAGATACGCCGGTCCATGTCGGCAATCTGTTTGGTCTGGCCGAACAGGGCGGTGTACTGATCCAGAACGGACAGCGCCGGGGCGGGCGGGGTGTCCAGCGACAGACCCAGTCCGGTCATGGCGGCCCGCCATCGCTCCTGCCAGTCCCGCAGTTCCGCGCGGGCGGTTTCCTTTTCCCCCGCCGCCTCCCGGACCTGTCCGGCCTGCCTGTCCATCTGCCGCCTCATCTCCCCCCGGCGGCGGTTCCGCTCGGTCCGGACCTCCAGATGGTGTTCCGCCTCCTCCCGGAGGTCCCGGAAGAGTTCCGATTTCCGGTGCGGTTCGGGCCGCAAGGGCCGCAAGGCCTCCCGGAGACTGGCGCAGGTGGATGCGTGCCGGGCCTCCAGGGCAAGGAGTTCTTCCCGGGCGGCCTGCGCCCGGAGGATCTCTTCCCGGAGGGCGTGAAAAGACGACAGCCAGGCGGCCATCTCCCGGGGCGAGAGCGGCTCGATGCCGCCGGGGGCCCAGAGGGCGTGCCAGTCGTCGTCCCGTTTTTTCTCCTGCGCTACAAGTTCCGCCGTTTCCCGTTCCAGTTGCCGCCGCCGCTCCGCCAGGGAATCGTCCGCCGCCCGGAGATCCGCCAGGACATGGACGCGCTGCGCCTCCCGGCGTAGGCGGTCGGCGATGTCGTCGGCGGCGGTGACGGCGTCTTCGTAGGCCTCCGGCGGCGGCAGATCGGCATGGAAGCGGCGCTCCCCATCTTCGTTACGGGCGTCGCCGGCCAGAAGTCCGCGGATCAGCCGCCAACCCTCCTCCCGGCGGCGGCGGGCCACCTCCAGATCCTGCTCCGTGGGCACCATGCCGGCCAGGGCAAAACCCGTGAGTTTCTTCCGCACCGCCAGTGTTTCCGCGGCGTTTTCCCCCGCCGCCCGCTCTATTTCCCGGCGCCGCTCTTCGAGGCGCCGCCACTCCCCTTCGCAACGCTCGATGCTTTCCCTGGCCGGCACCGACAGGATGAGGGCCGCTTCCATATCCCCCCGCCACCGCCCGAGACCGGCGAGGGTGCGCTGCGCCTTCCCCTCCGCCTCCTGGAGAGCCTTTCGCGCCTTGAACAGCTCGCCGTCCGGATCTCCCTCCTTCCGGGCGACGCGTACGGCCTCCCGCAGCGCGGCGGGATCTCCCCCTTCGGGAAGGCCCCGCAGCTCCCGTTCCGTCTCCTCCTGATCCCGCCGTCTTCTTTCCAGCGTTTTTTCCGCCTTTTTCAGGGAGGTCAGGACCGCCTCATGACGGCGGGCCAGTTCCGTGACCAGGGCGCGGTTCCTTTCGACCTGGGGGATGATCTCCCCCACCGATTCTAGCCGGGGTTCGATGCCGATGGTTTCCATGAGGCGCCGGGCGTCGTTCCGCATCTGCCGCAGGCGGCCCTCCAGATCCGGCCGGTCCCGGAGGGCCTTGAGATGGCTCCCCAGGTCCTGTTGCAGTTCATCCACCAGGACCGCCTCGGCAAGGAGCGACGACGGCGGCGGTAACTTGGCGCAGACCGCCCGCAGATTCGCCAGCCGGTCTCCGGCCCTGGCCACCGCCTCCCGGGCATGCTCCCAATCCCGCAAGACCGCGGCCCGCCGGGACGGGAAATCCGCCGCCAGGATGTGGACCTCGCCCATGGCCGCCAGCCGGGCGATGAGTTCCCGCCTTTCGGCCAGTCCCTTCAGCACCCGCCCTATCCGCAGCAGGCGCTGGCGCTCCCCCTGCCGCGCCCCGATCTCTCCATCGATCCGCCGTACCTCCGCGACCAGTTCCCGACGCCGCGTCCAGTGCCGGTCCCATTCCCGGGCCGGCAGGGATTCCCGGCGCGCCCGGTCCCGCAAGGCCTTGAATTCCGCCAGTCCGGCGTTGATGCGCGGTTTCGAGGCCCGGGGGAGGAAGAGTTCCGCGGCCGCTTCCTCCAACTCCTTGAGGAGGGCGCGGAACTTCTCGGACCCGATGGCCGCCGCCAGCAGCGCTTCGCCCACCCGGCCCCGCTGGGTCAGGAGCTCGTTTCCGCCCCGGACGAGTTCCTCGTGATCGATGCCGAACATGGTGGCAAACATCTCCCGGCTCACCCCGGACAGAAACAGCGCCAGTTCCCGGTCGTCCACCGCCCCGCCTTCATCGGGCGTCAGCAGGGTGTTCTTTCTGCCCTTGCGGCGGACGAAGGAACCCTCCCGGCCGTCCGCCAGGCGCAGTGTCCCGCCGATCCGCAACTGGTCGTTGCCGTGGAGAAAACCGTCGCGGGTCCGTTCGGGGATGCCGTAGAGGAAGTCCGTCAGGGCGCGGAGGGCGGAGCTTTTCCCCGCCTCGTTGGCCCCGTGGACGACGTGGAGGCCGGGAAGATCCCCGGCAAAGTCCAAGCGGGCGTCCGTGAAGGGGCCGTAGGCCTTCAGGTGGAGAGTCATGATCCTCATGCCGGCCCTCCTCCCCGGAGGAGGCGCGATTCCAGTAGATCCCGGGCCTCGGCAAGGATGTCCGCCAGCCGCCGCGCATCGCCAGGGTCACCGCCCCCCGGCCCCGGAAGCAAATCCGGCGGCAGCTTCTGGTGCAACTGACTAATCTCCTCAATTAAACCGGTCGCTTGCATTGGATCTGCCGCCAGAAGGCGCAGCTCCTTCAGGATCGCCGCCACCGCCTCGTCGCCTTCCCACCCCGCCGCCGCCGCGGGCGGCCGGGTGTCGAACCGGATCTTTTCCAGCCAGAGCCGCCCGTGGCCTTGCTCTTGGGCGGCGGCCCGGAACTCCGCCTCCCAGTGCTCGGGGTGGGCGCGGAAAGAGGCGTGGGCGGGGGTTTCACCGGCGATGAGCAGCCTGGCGATCACCGGCAGGCCGCCGTGCCGGTCCCACTCTTGCGCCAGGGCCCGCTGGGCCCGTTCGATCACTTCCCGGGGGCCCGCCGTCCCGGTGGCGTCAACCTCCACCGGGGACCAGCGCAGGATGTCCACCGGCTCGTGACGCACCTCCCGCACCTCCCCGTCCTCGACCCGGACGACGACACACCCCTTGGCCCCCGTCTCCCGGATGTGGCGTCCCTGAAGACTGCCGGGATAAACGATCCACGGATCGCGGGCCACGACCTCGTGGCGGTGCGCATGCCCCAGGGCCCAGTACTGGTAGCCCCGGCCGCGCAGTCCGTCGGGGGTGCAGGGGGCATAGACGTCATGGCCCTCCCGGCCGGTCAGGCTGGTATGGAGAACCCCAATGTTGAACATTCCGGGCCGGGCCGGGGGAAATTTCCGGGTTACGTCGTCGGAGACGATTCGTTCGGCGAATCCCCGGCCGTGGAGGACCACATTCAACTCCGGCAGGGGGATGCTCTCCGCTTTTCGATGGGAAAAGACGTAAACGTTATCGGGCAGTTGCAGTGATTTGGTTATCTGGCTGGCCGCGTCGTGGTTCCCGGCGGCGATGAAGACCCGGATGCCCGCCCCCTTCAGGCGGGCCATCTGGCGGGCAAGAAAGATCCCCGTGTTGTAATCCTTCCAGTCCCCGTCATAGAGGTCGCCGGCGAGGATGACAAAGGAGGCGTTTTCCTTGATGGCCAGAGCGACGAGATTTTCGCAGGCCCTCCGGGTGGCCCCGCGGATCTCTTCGACCGGCGTGTCGCCGTATTGCTCCAGGCCCACCAGGGGGCTGTCCAGATGCACGTCGGCGGCGTGAATGAACCGGATCATGCCCCCTCCGGAGGAACGCCCCGACGGTTGACGGCGGGGACCGGCAGACGACGGACGGGGATTGGTGCCAGGTAAGCCATGAAAATCCTTTTTCGACCCCTGCAAAGACCGATAAGGTTCACCCCCCTTTGTGACGGCATACCGTCATGAGCGTTTCGGATAGGAAACCTCCCGGTTCAAGGAGCCATTAACTGGAATGGAGACCCGTTCCGGCTAACACTTTTACCCTAAAACATCAAGAGGAACGTTGTCCTTTTAGCCCTGATTGTGCTATGGAGCGGATCATGGCGCCACGGATCATCCCCAGGAAAGAGCACAACATCTCCCGGAAGCAGATCAACCCCTATGCCCTGCGCACCCTCTACCGGCTCCGTGACGAAGGCTTCATCGCCTATCTCGTCGGGGGGTGCGTCCGCGACCTGCTCTTGAAACGGACCCCCAAGGATTTCGACATCGCCACCAATGCCACCCCCGGCCAGATCAAGCGGCTCTTCCGGAACTGCCGCCTCATCGGCCGCCGTTTCCGGCTGGCCCACCTCCACTTCAAG
>Ga0209719_1004159_pt1 | contig 12150 bp, 9 predicted proteins | sample AD_JPNAS2_MetaG_FD_184421 | JGI IMG/M metagenome (GOLD analysis project Ga0209719, IMG submission 184421) | Active sludge microbial communities of municipal wastewater-treating anaerobic digesters from Japan - AD_JPNAS2_MetaG (SPAdes) (version 2) | ecosystem: Engineered > Bioreactor > Anaerobic >...
CGGCCCGCCGCCCAATATTCCAGGACGGCTTCGCAGAAGGGGACAAGCGTGCTGTTGCACTCCACGTGAGTCTGTTTCCGGATGAAGTGGATGAGCGGATCCTCTCGAAAGCAGAGGGCGTCCAGGCGGGTCGTATTATCCCGGAGCTCGCCGCCGGCGTTGATGTCGTTGAAATACACCGGGAAGAGGCGGGCCAATTGAAGGACCAGATTGTGGGCCGGGGTGATGTCGGCGTTGAGAAGGGCGGAAATGTCCTTCTGGAGGAGATCGGCATCGCGGACGAAGACCCCGCCGATTTTCAGGTGGGCGATCAAGGCCGACAGCAGGGGCTTGGTCCAGCGGGGCTTGAGGGCGATGATTTCGATCCAGGCCCGGATGTTCTTGATGTGGAGAGGATTGAATTTCACTTCCCAGTCGGTGGTCGCCCCGCGGATGCCGGGGCCGACGAAACCGAACCGGATGATCTCGTCGAGCAGGACCTTGACCTCGGGATGGCGGTCGAGCTTGAAGACTTCCCGGGCCGCCGTGCTGAGGCAGCTCATCATGGTGTCGGGATACGCGGCCCGGGCGGCGCTCTCCCGGAACGTCTGGAACAGCAGGGAGATCATCGGCTCCAGCTTGTCGGGAGGAAGGCCGGCGAACACCCGGCCCAGGGAGCGGTTGATCTCGATCAGGGCTTCGCGGTGGATGTCCCGGAATCCGGGGACGGAAATGATCCGGAAAAGGTACAGGAGACGGATTTCGTGCCGGCGGCCGTCCGAGAAGGACGCTTTTTCTATTTCGTCGGCGATTTTCAAATACCCCTTGGCGATCTGGTAGTAATCCGGCCATTCGAGGAGACCGGAAAACCCGGCCCAGTCGCCGGGCTCCGAGCCGCCGTCGCAGGCGTCGACCAGGCTTTTCCATTCCCGGAGCCGTTTCCGGCTCAGCGGCTCGACCAGGCTCAAGTAAAGATTCCGGTCCGCTCCGTCTCCGTCCTCGGCCTTGAAGGGTATGAATCCTTCCTCCGGATCGGGTTGGGCGAGCCAGTAATCGAAGGACGAACGGAACGCCCGGCCGGCCAAGCTTTGATACGCTCCGCGCGAAAGGGGCAGGTTCCTTTCGAGGCAGGTTCCCAGGATCAGCTTCATGTCCCGGGCCGACTTTTTCAGGAGGCCGTCTCCGTCCGGAACGGCGGAGAGAACCCGGTTGAAAGCCCGGTCGACGAGAGGAAGATTGCGGTCGAGGTTCGGCCCGCTGTCGTTCATGATCTTGCGGAGATACTCGAACAGCCCGGCGAGGCTTTTCTCCCGGACGTCCTCTTCTTGCGACGGCTCGATCATCTCGAAAAACAGGTCGACGACGATTTCATGGGCTTCCCGCCCCCGGGGATGGGCGTCGAAAACGTGAAAATCCTCGAGGCTGACCCGCCGCCATTCTTCGGCCTGGGCGGCCTCTTTCCGCCCGGTCCGGTGGTAATCCTCCAAAAATTTGCGGATGCGGAGGTGCGTTCCGTAGGATTCCCGGACCAGCTCGATCAGCGTCCGGGCCGGAGGGGGGAGAACGGGGTCGGACCCGCCCGTCCGGAGGGAATGGGCGTTCGTCGGGCTCATGAGACGATCCTTTCTCCGGATCCGCTCCGCCCGGAGACCGCCCGATACCGCTTGAGGAGGGCCGCCCCTCGGCCGTCGTCCCTGGCGGCGACGACGGTCCGGTCGGCGAAGAATCCAAAAATTTCCGAAACCGAGAAATCCCCCCGGGCCGAGTCTTTCTTCCCGGTGAAGGGAAAGACATCCGGCCCGCGCTGGCACTTGGCGTTGAGGTTGACCCGGGCGACCTGGGCGCGGGCGGCGTCGATGAGCGGCCCGAGCGTCCGGACGTCGGTCCCGAAGACGCTCGCTTGTTGACCGAAGGAGGACGCCCGGAGGTAGTCGACCGGCTCCTCCATCCGGCGGAAATCGACGATCGGAACGAGCGGCCCGAACTGCTCCTCGCGGTAAATCCGCATCCGGGACGTGACCGGTTGAAGGACGGCGGGACAGAGGAGCGACCCGGCGGACCGGCCGCCGTTTTCGTTGATGACGTCCGCCCCGCGGCCGACGGCGTCGTCCATGAGCGACTGGAGATAGGACACCCGGACGGGGTCGGCCAGGGGGGTGATGCGGACGCCTTTCGCCCAGGGCATGCCGATTCTGATTTTGGCCGCTTCCGCAGCAAGACGGTCGAGGAACGGCTTCCGGACCGCCTCGTGGACGAAGAGAATCTTCAAGGCCGCGCAGCGTTGGCCGTTGAAGGCCAGGGCGCCCAGCAGGCACTCGCCGACGGCCGTCTCCAAATCGGCGTCGGGCAGGATCACGGCCGCGTTCTTGGCGCCCAGGCCGAGGAGGACCCGCAGGCGGGTCCGCTTCGGATGCAGGCTGGTCAGCCGGTCGGCCACCGCCTTGGAACCGATGAAGGCGAAGACGTCGATCCCGCCGCTTTTCAAGAGGGGATCGAGAACGGCCGGCCCGTCTCCCGAAAGGACATGGACCGTACCCGGAGGGAAGCAGGACGCGAGAGGCTCAAGAAGGAAATCGAAAAACAAGACGCCGAAGCGGGGAGGCTTGATGATCACCGTGTTGCCGGCCAGGAGGGCGGGCACGACGAGTCCGAACGTCTCAAATAGAGGATAGTTATACGGCCCGGCGCACAGGGCGACGCCGCGCGGCTCGTCGCAGACGAGGCCGATGATGCCCTTTTGCCGGATCAGGGACCGCGAGGCCCGGTCCCGTTTGGCCGCGGCTTGAATCAATCGGCCGATCAATTCGATCGTCCGGTCGAACTCGGCCTCGAGCTCGACCCGGGGCTTGGCGATTTCCCACATGAGCGTCCGGACGACCGGCTCTTTGAGGGCGGCCAGCCGGGCGCTGAAGTCCTCGAGGCGGCGGATGCGGCCGGCGAGAGTCAGGGAGGGCCAAGCCCCGCGTCCTCCGGAGAAGGCCTTCCGGGCGGCGGCCAGGGCGCTTAGGGCGTCGCGGCCCGTCATCCGGGGAAGGGAGCCCAGCCGCAGGGGGGAAAATCCCTCCCGGGTTCGGATATCGATGGGGGAGGAGATGTCAAGGCGGCGCCCTTTCCAGGGCTGCAGATCGCCTCCCAGGAACACCCGGTCCGGCTCGATCGGTTTCTCCATCCGGAATTCACGGGGAATGTCCTCTTTCCGGACAAAAAGAGCGGTTAAATCGGCCGGGGCTGATCCGAGGCGACAGGCTGCGCCGGAGACAGGGCGAGAACAAGAGACCGACGCGCGTTCCACGGGATTTCTTCTCCCGGATCATCCCCCGGCGAGGACGATGAGATGAAATAGAAGACGATATTTTACCATATCGGAACGGTCCGGACAATGAACCACGGCGGGTCTGTGATAGCCGAGCAAGAAGGTCCCCTTTAGCAGCAAAGCTAAAATGTCCCCCCGGATGGAGGCGGACATGGAGGAATGGATCACCTTGAGCCGTCGTCGGATGCAGCGTTCGTCGATCCTGCAAAAAGTCGGAGAATGGGGACTGACCTTGAAGACCGCAAGGCGGGTCTGTGAACCGCGGCGGGTCCGGAGGATGGCCGGAGGCGCCGAATGATGTATGATAAGCAAGTGGAAGACAAAACGGCTTATTTCTTCGAGGTCTACGGAGCTCTCCCCCGGGCCGGCCCGGGCGACGACGCCTCGACGGAAAAAGCCTTCCGGATGATGAACGGGGTTCCGGAAAAGCCGATGATTCTGGACATCGGCTGCGGCCCGGGAAAACAAACCCTGGCCCTGGCCCGGATTTCCGGGGGACGAATCATTGCCTTGGACAACCACCGGCCGTTCCTGGAGAGGGTCGAGGCCGACGCCCGGGCGCTCGGTCTTTCCGCGCGCATCAAGACCGTCCTCCAGGATATGAAGACGATGGATTTCGCCCCCGGGACGTTCGATGTGATCTGGTCCGAGGGCGCCCTCTACCAAATGGGCTTCGCCGAGGGACTTCGGGCTTGCCGGCCCTTGTTGAAAGCGGGCGGCTCGATCGGCCTGACCGAGCTGGTCTGGCTGACGGACGACCGGTCGGACGAGGCCGTGAAATGGGCCTGGGACTACGCGGACATGAAGGATGTCAAGGACAACCTCGCCCTGTTCGAGGCGTGCGGGTACGAGGTGGCCGGCCATTTCACCCTGCCGGCCTCCTCCTGGATCGATTCGTATTACGGCCCCATGCGGGCCCGCATCCGCGAATTGCGGGAGACATTCCGGGACAAGCCCGCCGCCCGGGAAGTCCTCGATGCGGCCCAGGCCGAAATCGACGGCTTTCAAAAATGCTCGACCGAGCTCGGCTATGAATTTTTCGTGGCCCGGAGGACGGAATGAAGCCGGCCGACGGTGTCCCGCGTCCGCCGGGCGGCCGGGCGAAGCCGCGGCGCATGATCCGGCTCGTCGTCAACCTCGGCTTGGCCGGAAACGCCGCCCTGGCCGCGGCCAAGCTCGGCCTGGGAATCCTCGGCCACAGCAAGGCCCTCCTGGCCGACGGGATCAATTCCGTCTCCGATGTCGTCTACTTCCTGGTGGTCAAATTCTTCGTCGGGATGTCGGGCAAGCCGGCCGACCGTGAACATCCCTACGGCCATCATCAATATGAGACGATCGCCGCACTCGTGGTCGGCGCCTTCGTCGTCACGAGCGGCCTGGCGATTTTTTGGGACGCCGTCGATTCCCTTTTCGATTTGATCAAAGGAACGGAGACGCCCGCGGCCATCGCCTCTTTCACGCTGTGGGCGGCCGCCGGCACGGTGGCCGCCAAGCTTTTTTTGATGTTTCAAGCCCGCCGCGCCGGGCGGGTGACCGACAGCCTCGCCGTGAAGGCCATCGCCCGGGACCATCGCAACGACGTTCTCGCCTCTCTCGGCGTGGGAGCCGGCATTCTCCTTTCCCTTTCCGGGCATCCCTGGGCCGATCCGATCGCCGGGGCGGCGGTCGCGGTGATCGTGGCCAAAACCGGATTTTCCATTCTCCTGGAGTCGGCCGACGAGCTGATGAACGCCATCCCGGGCGAGGAGATGAAGGAGCGGTTCGCGGCCTCCCTGCGGGACGTTCCGGGCGTCGTCGGCATCGAGGACATTCGGGCTCATCGCTTCGGACCGTATCTTGTGGCCAATATCATCATCCGGGTGAACGGCGCCCTCCGCGTCGCCGAGGCGGACGCGATCGCCACGGCCGCCGAGACGCGATTGCGGGAGGACGTGGAGATGCTTCGCAAGGTGTACGTCCATATCCATCCGGCGGAGGGCGGCGGCCAATAAGGAGAAATCGGGAGATACCCTGCCGATTCACCCCGTTTCTGTGCATTTCCGGCTCAGGGAAATAGGGTGAATTGGCAGGGTGTCTCCCGATTTTCACGCCCGCGGCAAGCGCGGGAAAAAGATGGGCGTCTTCTTTTTATACTCCTCCCAGTCCGGCCGGCCGGCATACTTTTTCTCCAGGAGCGGCACGCCGGAAACGAACCGGAGGAGGAAGGTGATGACGGCCGGGCCGATGAGCCCGGCCCAGCCATATCTTGAAGACAGGGCGATCAGGCCCAAACCCCACCACAGAGTCGCTTCCCCGAAATGGTTCGGGTGACGGGAAAGCGACCAGAGACCTCGGATCATCAGCGTCTTTTTATTTCCGGAGTCGCGGACGTGGGCGGCGAGCTGGCGGTCGGCGACGGTCTCGAAAAGAAACCCGGCCAGAAAGACCGCCGTTCCGGCGGCGTCCAGGATGGAGAGCGGCCTGGCCGGGGAGAGGAAGACGGCCGTCAGGGGGGAGGAGACGAGGAGCATCACCGCCCCTTGGAAGAGGAAGATGAAAAGGTACGACTTCAGCGGGGCGGCTTTGCCCCACCGTTTCCTCATGGCGGCGTAGCGGAAGTCCTCCGGCTTTCCGGCGTTTCTCCGAAGAATGTGGAAGCTCAAGCGGGCGGCCCAGAGCGCGATCAGAGACGTCATGAGGAGACGGGCCGGAGAAAAATCCGGATCGCGGAGGAACAAGGCCGAGGCTGCCAGGACGAAGCCGGGCCCCCAGCCGGCGTCGACGACGGAATAATTCTTCCGGACCAGGGCCAGGACGGAGAGCCCGGTCATGTAGAGGAAGACGACCGCGGCCGCGGTCAAAAGCGGTCCGGTCACCGAAGCCTTCCCTTCCGGCGGGTCACGCCTCTTCCATCAGGAACGAGACGGCCACGGCCCCCACGCCCGCGTTCAGGCCGATCACGGGCGAAATATCCATGATATAAGCCGGCTTCCGGCCGAAGATCTCTTCCATCTCGAGGGCATAAATCCCGGCTTCCTCCGGGTTGTGGGCATGAAGGACGCAGTATTCCCAAACGCGGCTTCCGGCCGCGGCCTTTCTCGCCTGCCGGCGGATGTTTTTGAGGTTGCCCCGGCGGCTGAATGCCTTGTCGGAAACGATCGACTCGCCGTTTTCCTTCACGGACACGACCGGTTTCAGGTTCAACAGGTTCGCCAATCGGCCGGCCATCGGGCTGACCCGGCCGCCGCGAACCATGTATTTCAAGGTCCGCACGCCCACCAGGATTTTCGACCTCGGCCTGACCCGTTCGGCTTCGGCCGCGGCCTCTTCGTGGGAGGCGCCCGCCTCAAGGGCCCGGGCCGTCCGGAGAACCACCAAGCCGAGGGCGCCGGAAAGCGTCCGGGAATCAATGACGGTGATTCTTTTCCCCGTCTCCCGCGAAACCCGCTCGGCAACCGAAGCGGCGCCGGCGAACGTCCCGCTCAGCTTCCCGGACAGGTGGATGGAGAGGATCGAATCATAATGGGCGGCCAGCCGGGCGTACACGTCCCCGAATGCCTTGGCGTTGGGTTGGGCCGACGTGGGAAAGTCGCGGTCTTCATCCAGCATCGTGTAGAAGCGGTCGGGGGAGATGGTCGTCTTGTCGAGATAGGAAGAAGGGCCGAAATTCAAGCGAAGCGGAACCACATGGACCTGATGTTGGTCGAGGAGGAGGCCGGGAAGGTCGCAGCTGGAATCCGTGACCAGGGCGACGCTTCTCTTCCGGCGGTGGACCGTTTCGTATTGCCGCCGCATGTCATCGGCTTTCTGATGGACGCAGAGCCCGAAATCGCGGATCGCATAAAAGATTTCCGGAGGCTCGTCCGCGTGGACGTGGAGGCGGAGGGTGTCCCTGGATCCGGCGATCACCAGGGAGTCCCCGGCCTTTGAAACCAGGGATCTCAAGACGTCCCGGTCCAATCCCGCGGCTTCCCGGCCCGGATGGGGGCGGATCAAGGCTTCGACGCAGTAGCGCCGGCCGACGGGGGCGGCCGAGACCGCTTCGGTGTGTTCGATTTCGATCGCCTCGGCCCGGATCGAGACGATCTTCTTATGCGAGGGCTTGATCAAGAAATCGATCGCCCCTTCAAGAAAGAGGACCACGCCCTTGGAGCCGGCGTCGACGACGCCGGCTTTCTTCATGGCCGCCAACCGGTGCCGCGTTTCCTGAAGGGCTTCGAGCGCCCGGCCGCGGGAATCGGCCAAGACCTTCAAAAAATTTTCAGCTTCTTTCTCCCGGGATTCGAGATACTCGGCCCACCGGCGGATGACCGTAATCATCGTTCCCTCGACCGGCTCGGCGATCGCCTCGTACATATAGCGGACCGCTTTCAGGACAGAGCGGGCGAAGCGGGCCGGCGAAACCTCGGTCCAGTCTCGGGATTCAGCCCCGAGACCGTAGAGAAATTGGGCGAAAATGACGCCCGAGTTGCCCCGGGCGCCCTCCAGGGCGGCCGCCGCGATCGCCGCGGAGGTCGCCCCGTAGGAGCGATGGGGACGAACCCGTTCGACGACGGCCCGGAGGGTCGAGGCGAGATTGGAGCCGGTGTCGGCGTCGGGGACGGGAAAAACATTGATCCGGTTCAGCTCATTCTGATTTTCCAGGATCTTTTTCGTCCCGGCGAGAAAGGCGTAATAATAGCTTTTTCCGTTTGACCGCTGGGATGTTGTGGGCATCGCCGATCGTCCGAATCAGCCGCTCTTCAACAGCCGGGCGGTCCCGACGATGAGAAATCCGGCGAACGCTCCGAGAACCGGGCCCCAAACGACCTCGAGAACGGTCAGGGAAAGGCTCCAGTCCCGGATGATCCAGCGGTTCACCAATCCGTACGAGGAAATTCCGAGAACGCCGCCGGCCGCGCAGGCCAGGATTCCGTTGAGATAGGGATCGGCCGAGGAAAGCTGAAGGGAAGCGAGGACGACGAAAGCCGTGATCACCAGGACTTGGGAGAGCGCTCCGCTGATCCCGTTCAGAACGAGCTTGCCGTCGACGACCGCGGCGACCTTGCGGATGTCCCGGCGGTAGACCCGTCCCCAGAGAACGAGATGCCAGAGGGCGTCCACGGCGCTGATGCCGATGAAGGAGACGATCCACAATACGACACATTTGAGAATCATGGAACCTTTCCTTGCCGGGAAGATGATACGTTCATCCCCGGCCGGTGTCAATGCGGTTTATCGACGGTCCCCGGCCCGGTTTTAAAGAGGGAGACACAATACCAATTAACCCAATTTCAGGTTATTTCCGGCTCCGGGAAGCAGGGAAATAGGGTTAATTGGTATTGTGTCTCCCTCTTTTGATTTCAGCCGCGGCTGGGGATGCGGAGGACTTGTCCGGCGCGGATCAAGGTTCCCCGGATCCCGTTGATTTTCTGCAAGTTCTGGACGGAAGTCCCGTACCGGCGGGCGATGGTCGAAAGAGTTTCTCCCGACCTCACCTTGTGCGTCCCGTATTCGGGCGGAATATATTTCGGCAGAGCGGGCAGCGCGGCCAGGAGGCGCTCCTCCGTCCCGACGGGGACGCGGAGAACGTACGGCGTGTCGGGCGTGGATTGATAGCGGAGCTCGGGGTTGAGAAACTCGAGCTCGGAGGAATCCAAGCCCATGGCGGCCGCCAGGACGCTCAGCTTGGCCGGGTGCTGGATCCGGACCGTGTCGAAGCGGAGCGGCGGGTACGGCTCGGGCAGGCTTACCCCGTATTTTTCCGGGTTCCGGATGATCAAGACGACGGCGATGAAGCGGGGGACATACCGGGCCGTCTGGTAGGGAAGGCGCTGAAAAAGATCCCAGAAATTATCCAGGTAGCTGATGTTCTGCGAATTGATGATCCGCTGGACATATCCCTCGCCGCAGTTGTAAGCGGCCAGGGCGGTCGTCCAATCGCCGAAAAACGAGTGGAGATGTTCCAAGTACTTGATCGCGGCGAAGGTCGACTTGTAGGGGTCCCGGCGCTCGTCGACGAACTTGTCCTGGTTCAAGCCGTAATTCAGGCCGGTCGTCCGGATGAATTGCCAGATCCCGAGGGCCCGGGCCGAAGACAAAGCCAGGGGTTTGTACATGCTTTCCACGATCGGGAGCCAGACCAGGTCCGACGGAAGGCCGGCTTTCTGCAGCTCGTCGATGATCCAGTCCTTGTAAAATCCGGAGCGCCGGTAGCCTTCCAGGAAGGCCGTCCGCTCGGGGCCGGTGAAGGATCGAATCTCCCGGAGAACCCATTCGTTCTCGATCAAGGGGATCGATTTGTGATTCTCCACGGCCGGATTGCGGCGGGCGGCGCTGATCTCCTGGATGCGCTGGGCGATCAGCAGGCGGAGGTTGTCCTTGTCCTGGATCAGGGGCGAATCGGCGGGGATGCGGAGGCGGAGAAGCGCGGCGTAAGCCTCGTCCAGGAAAGCCACCGCTCCTTCGAAGTCGCCTCGTTCCCGGGCCGCCTTGGCTTCGGCGTACAGCTCGAGGACGTCCTCGATCGTGATCGAGGCGTCATCGGCGGCCTGGCCGTTGACCGGAGGGACGCCGGAAGCCAAGTTTTTTTCCTCGACGGGAATGATCGTTTTCCCGGCCGCTTCTTGGGCCGGAGCGGGCGCCGCTTTTTCGGCCGGCGGCTCTTCCGGAACGGCGGCCGCCTTCCCCGGCGGCGGAACCGTCCGGGCGGCCGGCTCGTTGCGGGCGCAGTCGACGAGAAAGAGACAGCCGGAGAGGATGAGGATGATCGGCAGGAATTTCAATGATTTCATGAGATCAAAGAACTTTTATAACACGCGGACGGAGGGGAGTCAAACAAACGAATCGCGCCATCTAAAATCTTACCGAAGGGTGATATGTCTTGCCATTTAAAAATCTTACCCTGGCTGGACAAGGGAAAAGAGATTTTTTTACCCTCCTCTCTTGACCTGAGGAGGGCAGAGAATGGATCTTCACAGCCGGAGGGAACTCATGGAATCCATGTCCAAACGATATCGTCAAGCCTCAAGAACTTCAAAAAAGAGGATATTAGACGAGGTCTGCGCCGCGACTGGTTTTCATCGAAAATATGCCATTGCTCGGATCAACTTGATTGAGACCGGCCGCCGGATGAAGCCAAAACCTCCCCGAAAGCGGAATCGCTTCTATCGGCGGGAGACGCTGGACGTCATCCAAAAAGTCTGGGAGGAAGCGGGCTGCCCTTGGTCTGTCCGGCTCAAAGTCATCCTCCGGCTCTGGCTCCCGGCGATTCGGAAAAAGTATGCTCCGAGTCGTTTTGTGGAAGAGCAGATGTTACGGATCAGTCCTCGAACCATCGACCGGGCCCTGAAAGGCAAAAAGCAGGAGCTGCGGCGGCGTCTCTACGGTCGGACCAAGCCGGGCCCCCTCCTTCGGCATCAGATCCCCATTCGCTGTGAGTCTTGGGAAGAGACCGTGCCCGGGCACCTGGAAATGGACACGGTGGCCCACTGCGGCTCGAATGCCGCAGGTCTGTTCGCTTGTTCTTTCAATCTGACCGACATCGCCTCCACCTGGGTGGAAACGCAGTCCGCTCTAGGAAAAAGTGAGGTCGGCATCGTCCAAGCCTTCTCCGCAATAAGCCAGAACCTGCCGTTCCAGGTCCTGGATATCGACTCCGACAACGGCGGGGAGTTCATCAATCGTAACCTTTATACTTACTGCCATGATCGCAACATCGGATTTACCCGAAGCCGGCCCTACAAGAAAGACGACAATGCCCATATCGAGCAGAAAAACTGGACCCATGTCCGAAAAATCGTCGGTTGGGATCGCTACGATACGCCTGAAGCCGTCGCCGCGCTTAACGATCTCTATGCCCATGAGCTCCGGTTGTACATGAACTTATTCCAACCTTCGGTCAAGCTCATCCGAACCGTCCGGAAGGGATCCCGGAAAACGCGTCATTATGATCAACCCCAGACCCCGTTGGACCGGCTGGCCACCATGCCGAAAGCCGATCCGAAGAAGATCGAATACTATCTCCGGCTTCGAGAAAGCCTGGATCCCTTTGATCTGATTAAAATCATTCAAAAAAAGCTTGATCGTATCTGGAAACTGCGGTCCTGCGGAGGAAAACCGGTCCAAAAAAAAGCCGTTTCAGAGAAAGAGCTGTCCCAGGCGCTTTCGCGAACTCTCGCCTCTCCGCACGTCGTTCCCAACAGTTTATGATCGCTCAACGCTTGTCGGCTTCGGTAAGGTTTTTAAATGGCAAGATAATACCCTCTTGGGTAAGGTTTTTATATGGCTTGACAGGACAAAGAGGGAGCCGGAGGATCGCGTTCTCCGTCAGCGGGCGGCTTCGCCGCCGCCCGGACGTTTCCGCTCTCCAAATTTCTTGAGATGCCAAGCCCAGGCGGTCTCGAGAATCGTGCCGAGGTCGGAAAAGCGGAGCTTCCATCCCAGGACGCGCTCGGCTTTTTCCTTCGAGGCCAGAAGAACGGGAGGGTCGCCTTCCCGGCGGGGCCGATCCTCCCGGGGAACGCGCCGCCCGGTGGCTTTTTCGGCGGCGGCGATGACTTCGCGGACGGAATATCCCCGGTTCGTCCCCAGGTTGATGACCTCGCTCGATCCGCCGTCCAGGAGACGGCGGAGGGCGAGGACGTGGGCCGAGGCCAGGTCGGCGACGTGAATGTAATCCCGGACGGCCGTCCCGTCGGGCGTGGGGAAATCCGTCCCGAAGACGCCGAGGATGGGACCGTCCCCGGCGGCGGCCCGGAGGACATTGGGAATGAGGTGCGTTTCCGGATGATGGCGCTCGCCGAGCTCCCCGTCCGGGTCCGCCCCGGCCGCGTTGAAGTAGCGGAGGGAGACGTGCTTGAGGCCGTAGGCCCGGTCGTAATCCCGAAGGACCTGCTCGA